>Ga0247722_10001210_pt1 | contig 14483 bp, 18 predicted proteins | sample MSEWelMarce3H_FC_FD_189094 | JGI IMG/M metagenome (GOLD analysis project Ga0247722, IMG submission 189094) | Subsurface sediment microbial communities from gas well in West Virginia, United States - MSEEL Well Study Marcellus 3H_FC | ecosystem: Environmental > Terrestrial > Deep subsurface >... | reverse complement strand
ACCGGCTTTGTAATATTCATCGCGATTTTCATCGGCACACCTAACTGACGAATCGACAGATTGGGGTCACCAGTAATAACCGAACGGGCGCTGAAATCCACGCGCTTACCCATGAGGTTACCACGAATGCGACCGTTCTTACTGTTCAAACGACCGCTGATGCAATTCAACGGGCGGCCAGAACGCTGCGCCATCGGGTCAGCGCCCTTCACCTTATTGTTCGCAATCATCGCCACGAAATATTGTAATATGCCGGACAATACTTCGATAACCTTTGTTGGCGCGTTGTTCACAATCTTGTCGCGAAGATCATTGTTTGTTTTGATGATATTGCTATAAATATGCGTGAGGTCATCTTCGCTACGTTGCTGCGCATCGTGTTTTACAGAAGGTCTTACGGCCGGCGGCGGAACGGGCAACACTTGACAAATCATCCATTCGGGGCGAGACCACACCGGACTCATACCCATAAAGTGGACATCTTCGTCGCAAATGCGCTTGAATATTTTTACCAGCATCTCCGGAGTCAATCGCACAACCACTTTGCCGGTTTCGCCGTCAGTTTCCATCTTTTCCCAAATGGCCTGGATGGTCGACATGCCTTCCAGCTGGACCTTATCGGGCTGTTTGTAGCCACAACCGTCTTCGGTACAATCGCCGCAACGCTTCACATTTGACGCTAGATTAGTTACATATTGCCATCTGTCTTCCGCCGATTTATTTAAGATATGTTTGTGTTGATTTTTATTGATTTTTAGTTTGCTGCATTTGAAACAGACGCTTTTGCAGATTTTCATGATTTCCTTCAGGTGCTGAATAAATAACACCGGACGCGCCAATTCGATGTGCCCAAAATATCCGGGGGTGTCAATATAAGTATATCCATCCGTTGGACAAATCAGTCCGGGTTCCAACACGCCCATTCGCGGGTCAAACAAGCCACCGACCACTGGTTTATTATTTATATAAGTATCTCGAGAAGTCACTTCCACCACGGAATTTTTTCTAATTTCTTCGGGAGACAATATACTAAATTGTACACCAATGATTTTGGATGACGGCTTGAATTCACCCATTGTTGTGTTTTGTATTGGCATTAATTACCCTATATTATTATGTTTATATTTTTTTCAGTTTGCTATAATCAATTTTTCATCCACAACAAACTTATCTCGAAATATGTAAAAAATTGATTCTATTCATGCCCATTATATTGGGGTAAACATTGCACTTAAAATGCCTTCAGTAAAACAATCCACAATGGCCACCCGTAACGAAAACAAAAATAAACGCCTCAAACATGGCGCAAATGACCCCGACAACGATGGGGAGGAGAGCCTGGGCGACGAAGACACCGAATACGAAACAGATACGACCGATTCGAGTTATGTCCCTCCCAAAAAACACCGCAAACAAAAAAAAGTCACTGAGTCCAAGCGCCGTCGCAAGGTAGAAGAAGAGGAAGACGAAGACACGGAGGAAGCAGACGCAGACGATGATGATGATGACGATATTGATGCCGCAAAGCTACAGCGCATGATCTCAAAAATATTTCCGTCTAAATACATGAGTGAACGTGCGGAACGTACGTCGACTGCCGGCAAAAAGGTCAAGGCGTTGACCAGCGCATCGCGGCAGAATAAAAAGACAGAAAAAACACAAAAAAAGTCGATTGCATCCTCAAAGAAACCTCGCCGCAAAGTGGTAGTGGAAGAAGAGGATGAAGAAGACGAGGATGAAGATGAGGATGAGGATGATGAGGATGATGACGACGAGGATGAGGATGAGGACGAGGATGAGGATGATGAGGATGAGGATGATGAGGATGAGGATGATGAGGATGACGAAGATTATGAGGAAGGCGATGAAGAGCAAGGTATTTACAACATCGTATTGTCGTTGGACGGAGGCGGGGGGGAAGAGGCGGAAGACGAGTATGTAGATGACGACGAAGACTGTGATAGTGATGACGAAGCAGCGTTTATGAAGGAAACATATGAACGCGGAGTTTCGCCTGAACCGAACAGTGCTGAGGCCAAAAATAAACTAAAGAAGAATAAAAAGCGCGACGCAGAGAAGGAAGACATTGCGCTGACCGATGTCGAGCAAGAATATCTCGAACTCGTCGAAACAAAAAAGCAATTGGCGGAACAGCTCGCAAAGAAGCCGGCCAGTAAAATTCTAAAGAATGCCATCCAAGATTGCAGAGATTCTATCAATAAACTTATTAAAAAGGCTCGCACCAAGAATGCGAAGACATATCACAAGTTGATTCATGACGACAAAAAGCGCACAAATGAAATCGACTACTTCCGTAAGAAGTTGTCAAACAAAGAGCAGTTGCGCGTCATGAAAGATTTGAAGGAAATCAACAAACATATCAATATTGACAAGCCATACCGATTGGCATTGCTAGATTCAAAGATGCCAGCGAAGTTCAAGGCCACCGCCATGCAAAAGTTAAATGTATTGCGCACCATGGAACCGGGCGACCCCGAATATTACAAAATCAAAAATTGGGTGGATACATTCATGCGTATCCCATTTGGAGTGTATAGAAGTTTGGAGGTTAAGATGGGAGATGGTCTAGAAGCATGTCATTCATTCATGGCAAATGCAAAGTCAACACTCGACAATTGTGTGTATGGATTAAACGATGCAAAGCTACAAATCATGCAAATGATGGGGCAGTGGATCTCAAACCCATCCGCCATGGGAACTGCCATTGCAATCAAGGGCCCAATGGGTACTGGTAAGACTACACTCGTAAAAGAGGGTATTAGTAAAATTCTAGGACGCGAATTCGCATTCATCGCGCTCGGCGGAACGGGCGATAGCAGCTTCCTGGAAGGACACTCATACACATATGAGGGCAGTAGTTGGGGCAAGATCGTACAAATATTGATTGAAAGTAAGAGCATGAACCCAGTCATTTATTTCGATGAGTTGGATAAGATTAGCGATACGCCCAGAGGCGAAGAGATTGCCGGTATCTTAACACATTTGACGGATACATCGCAAAACAGTCAGTTCCACGACAAGTACTTCTCGGAAGTGGATTTCGATTTGAGCAAGTGTTTGTTCATCTTCAGTTACAATGACGAGAGCAAGGTCAATCCTATTCTTCGCGATAGAATGTATCGCATTCAAACCAAGGGATATGATGCAAAAGAAAAGGTCGTGATTGCGCGTAAGCATTTGTTGCCAAAGATTCGGGAACAGGTCAACTTCAACGAGACTGATGTTATTATCCCGGATGAAACCATTCAGCATATTGTGTCGTGCAAAGACATTACAAATGATGAGGCGGGGGTGCGAAATCTAAAGAGATGTTTGGAGATTATTTACACAAAGTTAAATCTGTTTCGACTAGTGAAGCCAGAAGAAAAATTATTTGAGAAAGATTTGGATATCGCAGTTACGTTCCCGTTCACAGTGACACCCGCACATGTCGATAAGTTTATCGCGCGCGACCAGGTTAGCAATCAAAGCTTCCTCTCGATGTACGTATAAGTGTAACCGCGTAAAACTAGTATAAAAACAAAATTATTTGTAATGTTATATAAACAACATTTTTTTATGGATCGCAACAACCGTTTATGTGCATTGGCCAAAGTCAAAGCGATTCTTGAGTCAGTTGATGTTCCCGACGATGATGTCGAAATGCGGCAGATTTGTGACCTTGTATCTAACTATTTAGATACAAAATGTGACCATCATATTGTTACGGATTACATTGATATTGGTCCGGAAAGTGGATATACAATCAGGTTCTGTGATGTGTGTATGCGAACATTTTCGTGATTTCTACATGCAAATGTATATAAATATATTTCTATATTACCTGAATCGTCTACGTCCAAATAAATTCATAGTGAACATTTGATTATTCGCAGGCGGCCTAGGGATTGTTTCATGTAAATCATTAAAATTTTTTAAGAACTGCGAATTGTCGCCTAGATGCACGTTTAAATCTGATAATTCGTACTTTAATGTACCATCGTCTCTGGTATAATAAGAATATGGGTTAAAATAAATATAGTTATTGTTATTTGCTAATTCTTCCAATAAGTTATTCATCTTGCGCGTGTATCGAACTCTGTTTTCGTCACTGCCTACAAACGGAAACTCGTGTGTTATTGGTCCGTGACGTCCTTCGTAGTCGGTTTGTTTCGTTGGAGGTATAACGCCAACTATGATTACTTTTACATTGGCTGCGGTGATATTACTTTTAATTGTTCTGATATAATTAGTAACTAGTTCGTTAATAATTTCATCTTCAACTCTACCCATATCGATTTGTCTTTGTATGTGACATCTACAATCGACTTCACCGTATGCAAAAATAATAATATTATTATTATTTTGCAAAAAATCTGCATTTATAAAGTTTATAATTTTATTATCTCTACCTACACGATGCATAGTTATAGACGCCCTCCATAAATTATAATGTGGTAAAGTTAAATTTTTAAAACTGAAATGTGCATGACTATCTCCATAAATATATATCATTTATATATTTATGATAAGAAATAATTTTTACAGATTTGCTATTTCTATCGCCGATATTTAATTGTCCATGCGCATATTGATACATAATCTTCCGTATTATTATTATTTATATTTACTTTATAATTATAGCGTTTATTGCTCCAATTCAACTGTCTTACAATCATTTTATCTTTATGATGTAACAACATGTAATTAAAATATAACTCATATTCGGATGCTCCTGCTTCATCGTAATTAATATCATATTTTTTATGTTCATCTACTGATTCAATAAATATTGCCCAAAATGGTCTGTTATGGGTTGTTTCAACCAAATCGATCATTTCTTTAATTATTTGTCTATTAAAAATCATATGGTGTGAAATACCTGAAAATGTTGTCTGTTTCATAAATGATTCATGTAACTTTACCATATGGTCAAAATATGGTTGATGGTTTTCATTAGAAGTTGTAAATGCATATTTATTATCTATTAAAAATTCGGTCTTTTTTAAAAAAAATACATCGGCATCTATTACCAAATAATTATCTAACAATTCATCTATTACTAAACTAGCATATAATTTTAATATTTGTTGTAAATACCAACCATTTCTATTTTGTTTACCATTATAATTATTAAAATAAGCCGCTACATCAGTCATTTTAAAAGGAAAAATATTTTCATCGATTATTTTACACCCTGGAATTTCTAAGTTATCATAATTGTTTGTTATAATATATATGTTTCTATACCCAATAACATTTTTTTTTGTGCATTCTACTTGTTTGGAAATATTGTTTCTTTCGTTTGGACCGAGTAGAATTACTATATCAAATGACATATATAATGATTTAATATAATTATATATGTTTACATGAATCGTTTTAAGTTTTTTGAGTGAATATGTAAATTAAAGATTGGTATTTTGGTGTCATTGATAACTAAAAATGGTTTTTTAACATCATCGTGGCATTCCCAAATAAATTTATATTTATCATATTTAATAACACATGTTTCGTTTATAAAGCCTGATGAATCGCCTGGTATATTTCTGGGGTCGACACCACCTAAAAATTGCCCCATCGCAGCAGCATCAAATATGAAATTAAATAAATTAAAATTTTCACTTACGTACAATCCTTCCGGGGTATTAATAAAATTACTTGAAAAAATCGGGAAATTTTGTATTAATCCAGTAGATAGCTTTATTTTTTCAAAATTATACATATCATTTTTTTTAAAATCGTATTTGTCTAATATTGTTTTAAATGTTTGAGAATTTGGTATGTACATTATTGAAGCTATATTTCGTTTATATGTGTCAAATGGTATGTATAAATAATTTTTATTTAATTTGTCCATTAATGAATCTATATTGTAATATAATAATACATCATTTTCAATGTGAATACAATCTGTCAAATTATATTTCTGCATAAGACCATATATGCAAAAAAATCGTTGCGAAGTAAATGTCCAAAACCCATTTCTAAATTTCTTATCTAAACTGGAGTTATTAAAATAATTATATGTGTCATTAATGTCATTTACATCTATTAAAATAATATTTTCCTTACATGACTCAAAATTATGAAAGAATTCGGTGTTTGTAATTACATATATATTTTTGATTTCTAATTTTAATAATTGGTTTATATTATCTAATATGTATTCTTGAAAATTGCCGATCGATACAAGTATGATATTCATAATATTACAATATGATTTATTAATGTACTAATATATTATATTATTGATTGACAAAATGATAAATCGTGTAATCACTGGTGAAAAAATGCAACAAATGTGTGATATATACATTGGAGAACGCTACGATTTTAAGTTTAATCCAATTATAAAAAAACAACACCATAAGCATGTAAATATTAATACAATTACTAATGAATTTGACAATCCATATTTTGTATTTTGTTACTCGCATTTGATAAATAAATTAGAAACTAAAATGAAATACTTTAAAAACCGGTTTATACTGATAACGCACAATTCGGATCAAAATATAGAACCAACTGAATCTATTAAACAAATATTGCATTGTGATAATTTAGTTAAATGGTATGCTCAAAATCTAGTATTTCATGATGAAAAAATATCTTTGTTGCCGATTGGACTAGCAAATAGTATGTGGGCCCATGGAAACTTAGAACCATTCAATGACATCAAATTAATAAATAACTTAACTAATAAAAGTCAATTTATATATTTTATGTTCAACATTGCTACTAATGTTCAAACTAGAGAACTCTGCTATGAAACTTTAAAAAATACGTTGGTTTGGTTACAACCTATAGACCCTGTATTAAATTTATATAGACTCAAAGAATACCAATTTTGCATTTGTCCTGAAGGAAATGGTGTCGACACGCATAGACTGTGGGAATGTTTGTATTTACAAGTTGTGCCAATCGTTATTAACACGCCTTTTGTTCAAATATTAATTAAATATAATGTTCCATTGGTTATTTTAAATAACTGGAATGATCTTTCACCCGAAACGCTGAATTATAATGATTATAATTTTGATGACGAAATATTTAATAACTTATTGAATTATGATAAATTAATGTCCAATCTCGTCATTTCTCAATGTGACATTTCCACCACGGGTTGCTAACAAATGCTTTTGCTCGGGAGATAAACATAAACCTCCTCTCGAGTTGGATAATCCAGAGTTATCGGTGCAATCCACCTTACCCTCCACATCAGCAAACACATCTAAATGTTCCACTGCATCACTTGGTTTGCAGAATAGTCCGTTAAACCCATTTATTTTTTTGCATTCGGCAGGCGGCGTTTGAATAAGAAATTGCTTATATGTATCCATAGGCCCGTGGTTATCACGACTAGAATAATCGGTCGACCCGGATGCAAAGCTTTCAAACTTAGAAAACTTCTGGAAAATAGTATCCATGTAAAACGGGGCCGCGCTATTGCAAGTTACGAACAATGAGGACACGATAACGAAAATAAAAATAGCCATTAAAAACATTGCGAAGCTGGACATTTTGTAATGTAATATATACATATTTGACAGATAATAATTATACAGTCGATCGATTTGCTAAATAGGCGCAAATAACATTATTGCGTACAAATACACATAAAAACATCTATGTATTATTGTATATTGATTTATTAGCAAATGTCAACACTATCTCCAGATGAACGCTTAAATTTGCAAAAGATGGTAAATGAAATGGGCAGTGAAGACAATACAAATAATATACGCAAAGTGAAGCATAGCATTGTATTACGCGACGAAATCCGTAAATTAGATACGTTTAAGAAGAAGAACACCGAACTGCAGCGCACCGACAAGGACAAATTTATGGAGTTATGTAGAGATGAAACTCCATTTCTATTCAATAACTACACGGATATTTTTAATCGACTTATCAAGGATGAACTCAATCTGGAAATCATGACAAAGTTACTCATTGTACTAAAGCTGATTGAAGACGGAAAGGTCGACCAAAATGAAGGATCTGTTATGGTTGGAAAGTTGTTAAAAGAACTATATGTGGACAGCGCATTGAAACATGCCGAACATTTGGATAGTAAATCATCCGCTGCTGAAACACCGACGCCAACTACGAGTTCAAATCCTATTTCGTGGAAAGAATATAAATCCATGAAAGGCATGTAAAGACAACATTCGATGTATATGTATATCTAATATGAGCTCTCATCATCAGCCCAATGTTGTTATTTTGTACAATTCTCTAAAGACCGGTTCAGTAAATGGTTATAAAAATTTCGCGATTTTAAAGGTTGTCTTTGATAATGAAAACATGAAAACAGAATATGAAAACCGCATTGTAAATCATAACAATATGTTTATGACAAACCCGTTGCATGACTCGGGGTTTGACGTGTTGGTTCCAAATGAAACGAGTTTTCAACAGCCGTTTGTTACCCAGTTCATCGACATGAAAATCAAGACCGAGATGTTTTATTGTGAGGTAGATACGGACCGGATTGCCACATGTGCATTTAATGTGCATCCTCGGTCGAGCATCTCAAAAACGCCCCTTATGTTGGCGAATCACACTGGCATTATTGATTCCGGCTACCGCGGGTCGTTGATCGGTGCGTTCCGCATGTTACCCGTTGCAAATAACAGTCAGTATGTAGTTGAAAAGAATGCACGTCTGCTGCAAATTTGCCATCCGTCATTATGTCCCATTTATGTTATATACACGAGTGTGAATGATTTGTCGGGAAGCGTACGCGGCGAAGGCGGATTTGGTTCATCTGCTTAGTATATACCATTCTTCAATGGTTTAAAATTTTGTTGACATATAAAATAGGGTTTTATTTTATATGACACTTGAAAATAATGATAATGATATGATAGAAATATATAAAGGCGATTATTATTCCAAACATAAAAAAACCAGGGCGAAGCGGGTAGTCGTTTTCGACTTGGACGAAACTCTCGGCTCATTTGTTGATTTAGAGATATTATGGGAACTAATCATTCGATATAAAAATCATTTGTCGATTGAGTTCGATTCAATATTGGACTTATATCCCGAATTTATACGTTATGGCATTTTATCCATATTAGAATACTTATATACGAAGAAGACTACTGGCGAATGCTACAAAGTGTATTTATATACTAACAATCAGTCGACAAAGGAATGGGTGCAAATGATTGTTCGGTATTTTAACAACAAAATATCTTCGTCTCAGTCACCATCGTCGCTGTTTGACCAAATTATATATGCATTTAAAATAAATAATGTGCAAATCGAACTTAACCGAACCACCACCAAGAAAACACACGACGATTTTATACGATGCACCATGTTACCACCCACAACGTCGATTTGTTTCATTGACGATTTCATGTACAAAGATATGAAGAAAGAACGAATTTACTATATTAAACCGAAAGCATACCGACATCATTTATCGACAGATGAAATTCTTACCCGTTTCATATATTCCAAATTTGGCGCACTTATAATACATACAGAAGCAACAAAACACGCGTTTAAAACCGAATTTATTGAGAAATGTATGCGGTTTGGCGTTTTTCGTTCGAACATGAACAACATACATTTGCTTTTGAAAAATGATATTTTAGTTTCACAAAAGCTGATGTATTATTTGAAAGAATATTTTTTAATAACAAATAAGCGTAGCAAGACTCGCAAACGACGAAATATGTCATTTACATTTACCCGAAAAAAGAACTAATTATTCTAATTTGGTAGCATGTTCGTATATCATTAATATCAATAATTCGGTTGGTGACAATTTTTGAAATGTAATACAGTCATCATATTTATATTGAATAAATCGTTTCATGGAGTTCATACATAAAACATGGGTGCCGTTATCCAAGAATTTTATATCGACTACAATGCCACCGTTCGTTAAATTGCTCGAATCGCGCCGAATCCATCGAACGTGCTTTCCTTTGTGCAATTCGTGCAGCTCCTCTACCAATCTATAACCTACCAATTTCAAACATATTTGTTCTTGCGTTTCGTGGTCAATATCCATGTCATGTATACAGTTATATACGTCTTCGGTAATTCCATTCAGCGTTTTATTTTCAAGGTAATCGTTCTTATTCGTCTCCAGCGTACTCAATAGCTCGTCCACATTCAATGTAGATAACAGTGATGGGTCGGCCAATGCATCCTGATATACTTGGTTTATAGTTTCCGCTGTTAATGGACTGCGATTATCATCGTGCGTTTCGGTCTTCATATCATATGTATATGATATGACGCTATCTTCATATATTTTGCGTTATTTATGTGATTCTGGTTCTGCTTCATCGTCTGCCGAATCGCCTGAAATGTGTTTATTTAATTTCGCGATCGCCTTTTTAAGTTCAGGTGTGCCGGGTGGATTGATACGGTCTAGCGGGTCAACTAAACCCAAATTAAAGAATAAAAACACAGCACAACTGAATATCAGTTTTGAATCGCTTTGCGTAAATACATGTTGCCTATATGGGTGGTATTTGATTAACAGTAATATACAAATCGAAGTTTGTATGAGTGTATTCAGTCCTCGTATCATTTGAATGCGGACCAATGAAATGCCAAATAATGAGAACACGACTAAATATATTATGTTGAGGAGATGTGTGAATAACAATGCACTATCGTAATATTTATCACCTTTTGTTACAAGGTTCTCAATGCTACGCATAATATTCTCTATAATTTTCATATACATACTATATGTTATCTATAACATATAACAACAAAATATCTAAACGTGTAATCATATAGTGTATAATGGATGATATTTCGGGGGGCATAGTTGCACGTAAATATAGAGTCGATAAATGTATTGGCTCGGGCAAATTTGGAAATGTGTATAAAGGCATCAATGCAAAAACGAACGAATTTGTTGCACTGAAATTGGAAGACAAGAGAACCAGTTTTAAAATGTTAAAGCGCGAGACAGCTATTATGAACTATTTATATGAACATAATTGTAGAAATATACCGTGTGTGCATTGGTTCGGTCAAATACACGACTCTATGTGTATGGTTATGCCATATTATGATTGTTCTCTCTATGAATATGGCAACCTAAAAACACTGAGCGAAAACAAACTCGATTCGATTATGGTCCAATGTATACATATATTGCAATCGATTCACACAAACATGGTTCTCCATCGCGACATTAAACCGCAGAATTTTATGGTTAAAAATGGAGAACTCTACTTAATTGATTTTGGGTTGGCTACATTTTACATTGATGATAACAAATTACATGTACCGAATGTAGTCGGTGAGTTTGTAACTGGAACACCGAAATATATTAGTCAACATGTGCATGACGGCTGCACTCCGTCCAGACGCGATGAATTCATCTCTCTCGGTTACATCTATATTTATATGTATGCAAAAGAGTTACCATGGGACTCAGTTTTTACGGATACAAATATGAGTACGCATACAAATGAAATTCATATTATGCATTCTAAAAACCAACAGCGTAAACAAATGAAGACGGCTGAAAATATTGCAACAATATGTCAACGAATCAACATGCGTATTGAGAACTATTTCAGGTTTTGTAATGCATATGATTATTTTGATGAGCCAATGTACAATTCATTGTGCAGTTTATTCATTGACTACAAAAAATAATATTCGAGAAACGATATAGAAGCACATGACATATATATTATATAATCCATATACGATGAGCGCAAGTGTAACAAACGAACAAACTGGAGTTAAGGTTATTGGCCAGGTTAAGTGGTTTAATACGAAGACTGGGTATGGTTTCATTACTGCCCGCGAAGGACATCATGTCGGTAAGGACATTTTTACCCACTATTCGTCCATTCGCGTGAACGATTCCCAGTACAAGTATTTGGTACAGGGCGAGTATGTTGAGTTGTCGATTGCAAAGTCGTCCTCTGGTCAGCACGAGTACCAGTCTGCCGATGTGACCGGTCTCCGTGGTGGCGGACTCATGTGCGAGACCAGACAGCAAAATCAGCCAGCTGTTCAGGGAGAACGAGAGCGCCCTGCGCCGGTTCGTAAGTACAAGACCCGACCTGCTCCTCGCGCCGCGGCCGATGCAACTCAGCAAGCATAAATACAAAAAATAGAAACATAAACATTCGTAAGTATACAATTAGACGCAGTTAAATATCATTATTTTTATGATATTTAAATATGAAATACTTTTACCAGACAATTTCTGGGATTACTTCTGTACGAACAACTCCTTTGCCAGCGTTTTTATGATTTTATTGTCTAGCTTGATTTGTTCTTCTTCCACATCGCCCAAAATGGCCCGCATCATTTTGTAACAGAATTCGTATGTTCGGGTTTCCATTACTTCGCAATCCGGATGAGCTGTTTATGCAATACCATATTTTCGGCATGCTGTTCAATCATAAGTTGCTTGAACTCTTGATTTTGTTTCAATAATAATAGAATCGTATTGTTATCAGTTATGGGGTCAATAATATTAGGAATTGCTAAGTTATCTGTTTTATGGCATATAACATTTTTATTCTCATCCTGCGTACATGATTTTTTATGATTAAATAGTCCTTGTCTATACCGATATTGCTTTCCACATATACATGGATATGATTGTCTAGTTACTTGAACTGGTCCGTCATTCAATGTCATTCGTTTATGTTTACGAGTAGATAAATGTCGTTGATATTGACTATTTTTACACGTACTATAGTCACACGTTTTGCAAATGAATTTATTGGTATTTTCAGGAACTGCATGAGTTGGAACAGTTGCAACTTTTATCTTACATGGGTCACAATGCATTAATTTATCTTCTATTTTTACTTGACATTTCTTTGGCATTATTGGCTTGGGTTTTGGTAGCGGTTCAATGCTATTCATAGTTGCCTCATATTGTTCAAAATATTGCTGTTCGAGTTTTCTGGCGCCATAATGGTCTTCACAATCGTGAAATGCGATTATTTCCATCTTCCAATTATCCCAACCACCATATTGACGTATAACGTTATATACTTTACAATTATAACTGCTCGACTTTTCATGCGTACAGCTGCGTTTATGAGCATGTTTTCGCTGAACAAAATTCGTGGTATGCCCAATGTAGACATCTTTCACATCTGGATTCTTGCAGTGTATTTTATAAAATATTGTATTGGAATAATCTATATCAGTGTTTGGCATATTATGTATTACTATTATATTATTATATTATTATAATAATATAATTTCATTAAATTCCATCTGCACCATAATATATTGCCGAAAATGTATGCAGACAACTTAAAATTATTCAACTGTTTTTATTAAAGTTCCCATATTGTGGGACAACGTAATTATAAGGTTTGTTTCTGCACAAACAACTCTTTGGCCATTGTTTTTATAATCTTGTTATCTAATTTGATTTGTTCTTCTTCGACATCTCCGAGAATCGCCCTCATCATTTTGTAACAGAATTCGTATGTTCGGGTTTCCATTACTTCACAATCTGGATGCGCGGTTCTCCATACTGGCACTGTTCTGTAATTGTTCATGGATATTCGGCTCAAAATCTTCCGTAGTTTCGTCAGTTCATCGGTATCTTTACTCCACCCTGCATCGTCTTTTATATACATGGTCTCACGTTTAATATCTGTGCAATGAATGGGACGCTTGGTAATATCCATGTCTTTGAGACGGTCCATGATCATCTTGGTCATGCCATTTACATATCCATGATTGCCAATGTATTCCAGCTCGTCAATGTGAACATTCAGGTTACGAAGAAAGTCTGTAATGCTCATTGCGTCTTTACATGTATCATTGAGGAAAAAATTCAGGTTGAACTTCTGGTTGTTATTTGTGGTGTGGTTTATGATTTGAGAATTCTTTGCTATCTCCATAATCTGGGAGTTTTGCTCTATCATTAATTTCTTAAATTCCTGGTTCTCTTTGATTAATGTTTCCATTATGCTAACAATTTGACTATTCTCCTTATTTTTGTCCACTGTTATTACGGGCGGGTCGACAGTTGCATTTGTGCATATTTCTCCGTTACTAATCGTCTGCATACATAATTTCTTATGACTGCATAAACTCGACATGTGTTTGTAAACTTTTCCACATCGGCACTCGAAAGAATTGATTTTGGAACTTTTTTCATTAGGATTCATTAGGAGTTTGTGTTTTGCAGTCATTGTGTGGCGATTATATTGGCTTTGTCTGCTCGTAGTATAGTTACAAATATTACAATGAAAGTTTTGGAACTTTATGGAACTATTCATATTAGGATTATTAGTATATAGTTCCAAATAGAAAAAGTTCCTAAACCTCCAGCGCAAAAAAACGAAAAAAAAGTATGCAGTCAACTTAAAATTATTTTTTTCGTATTTAAAGCATTATGCAGTAAAACTGATTTTTCATATATTTCAGAAAAAGAAGTGGCCTCACTTTTCAAAAATGGACATTTTAAAAATGTCCAATTTCGGAAAACGTACGAACAA
>Ga0247722_10001209_pt1 | contig 14488 bp, 10 predicted proteins | sample MSEWelMarce3H_FC_FD_189094 | JGI IMG/M metagenome (GOLD analysis project Ga0247722, IMG submission 189094) | Subsurface sediment microbial communities from gas well in West Virginia, United States - MSEEL Well Study Marcellus 3H_FC | ecosystem: Environmental > Terrestrial > Deep subsurface >... | reverse complement strand
ACCCGAGGGTCAATCGATTGGTGTGGTGAAAAACCTGAGTTACATGACGGTGATCTCTGGTTATTCGGACAGTCTACCGATACACGAGTACCTGGAAGGGAAGATCATCTCGTTGAAAGACATTGAAACCCCTCAGGCATTGTACAAGCGTGTCAAAGTCTTTGTCAACGGAAAATGGGTCGGGATTACAGATCGTGCGATCCAACTCTTTCATGACCTCAAGACCATGAAGGCGAAAGGGATCTTTCATATCTATACCTCGATTGTGTTTAAGTTTGATACCCAAGAAATTCGGATTACCAACGAGTCGGGGCGTCTGATGCGTCCGCTGTATCGTGTCAAGGATAACGCCCTTCTCATTACACCTGAGATGATCCAGCAAATCGACCGAAAGGAACTCGCCTGGGACGACCTGATCATGAGTATCAAGATACCTGACGCGGTGATCGAATACGTAGACCCCTTTGAACAATCGTGTAGCATGATTGCGACGGTCCCGTCCAAGATTACAGATCAGTATCATTATACTCACTGTGAAATTCACCCAAGTACCATCTTTGGTGTGATTGCGTCCTGTATTCCGTTTCCAGAACACAATCAATCCCCGCGTAATACCTATCAGTCTGCGATGGGTAAACAGGCGATGGGTGTCTACGTCTCCAACGTGAACAGTCGCATGGACAAGACGGCCTATGTGCTGAATTACAGTATGAGACCACTGGTAGAAACACGTATCATGAATATGCTAAAATTAAACCGTCTTCCGTCAGGAAATCAGGTCATCGTGGCGATCATGACCCATACGGGGTTCAATCAAGAGGACAGTATCTTGTTTAATCGCGGCAGCATTGAACGTGGTCTGTTTCACGCGACGATTTATCACACGGAAAAAGACGAGGACAAGAAGACGAACGGTGAGGAAGAAATTCACACCAAGCCGAACAAACACAATACGCGTAACATGAAGTTTGGAAACTACGACAAGATTAACAAACAGGGTGTCATGGACGAGAACACCTTGGTAGAAGACAAAGACATTATCATCGCCAAGGTGGTGGTGATCAAAGAACATAAAAATGATAATACCAAGCTGATCAAGTACGAGGATCAGAGCAAGTCGCATCGAACGGATGAAGAGTCATACATCGACAAGAACTACATCGGGCGAAACGGGGATGGTTACAATTTCAGTAAAGTCCGCATTCGCACGCTGCGCCGACCAAACATCGGCGACAAGTTCTCGTCACGGCACGGACAAAAGGGTACGATTGGTAATATTCTAGAAGAAGAAGACATACCCTTTACCAAGGACGGTCTTCGTCCAGATCTCATCATCAATCCACATGCCATCCCTTCGCGCATGACGATTGCTCAGATCAAGGAAACCCTGCTGGGTAAGCTGCTTCTGGAACTGGGTCTTTTCGGAGACGGCACGAGTTTCGGGGAACTCAACATGAATACCTTGTTTAAGGAACTGAACAAATGTGGTTATGAGTCCAAGGGAAACGAAATCCTTTATGATGGAAAAACAGGCGGACAAATCGAAACCTCCATCTTCATGGGTCCTGTCTACTATCAACGCCTCAAACACATGGTGAACGACAAACAACACAGCCGTTGTATCGGTCCCATGGTGAACCTCACGCGTCAACCCGCAGAAGGACGCAGTCGTGACGGAGGTCTTCGTTTCGGAGAGATGGAACGCGACTGTATGATCTCACACGGCGCATCCCGATTTACGAGAGAAAGGATGTACGACGTGTCAGACAAGTACTCTGTCCATGTATGTAAGAAATGCGGACTGATCGCCATCTTCAACGACAAGAAACACATTCACCTGTGTAAGAATTGCGACAACCGAACCGAGTTCTCCTATGTGGAAATACCGTTTAGCTGTAAACTGTTGTTCCAGGAGCTGATCTCGATGAACATCGTCCCGCGTATTATGACCTAAATATCCTAATTTAATCATAGATATTTTTTTATATTGGGCTATACTAATGAGCAATCTAGGTGGAGGTGTACAAGGATCAAGACCAGGAGCTGGTTTCGCCAACTCAACCTTTTGCGCGGACGACGCAATGAAGAGAAAAATCTTACGAAAGTCCTTTGGTAGAAGCAGTTTTACACGGAGTGACCAAAAGGTGGTTCGTTCTTTCGCGGGACCCTTTCGTGCCTCGATGAACCAAGGCGACTTTTTAAATCGGGTGGGTCAATCATGCGGCGGCAGCAGTCAATCCAATTCCGATGGCATGTCGAACAAGAACTGTGGTTCCGTGAAAGAAGGTATCTCTACGTCCGAGGTCCCACTGTATTACGGAAACCGTGTCTATGTCTCGGACAGTTCGCTCTATACCCGTTTCAAAAACTTAGACAGCACCTTGAAGACGTACAACGACTTAAGCTTCGGAGGAGATAGCAGTAATGGATCGTATAGTTTTTTACGTAAAGTCAGATCGTAGATCCTATAAGGATGAAAGGTTAAAATATGTGTATAGAATAATGATAAAGAAACATACAAGGAAGCGTATAAGGAAGCGTTCCTACGGAGGAGCGATGGCCATGAAAGCCGTCACTACCCTAGGAAGCAGCGGATCGGCAGCTGTACAGAAAGTGAGACAAGGTACAGGGGCAGTGTTAAAAACTGCATCGGGTGTCAAAAACGCAACCATGAGTGCGGTCATGAAAGCCAAGGCAGCGAAGAACGCCGTCACGCAGAAGGTTAAAAATACTTATGCGAGTGTGACGGGTATGTTTACCGCAAAAGAGAAGACGGGAAACGAGGAACCCGAATGTTCTTATTTGGATATGGTGAAATATGGCGCGTTGTCTATTCTTTTGTCTCCTCTTTATGTTGCGACAGTCATTGCGAACTTGCCCATGAATACCATCAATAATTTGTCAGACAACCGATTGAAAAAGGTGGAGATCGACGCGCTGAGCAAGCAACTCTATAAGTATCTCTTTTATGGATACAAAAACGGTAAGGAAATAGATTATACGCAGTTTAAATTGCCCGACGAAAACAACGTGATCCAAGACAAAAAGATTGTGGTAGGATGTAATACCTGTAAAAAGACCCAACTCGAATTTAGGGCACAACAGTTTCAAAAGGGCGGAAAAGGCCAAAAGGGTGGTAAGGTTGATTTTACCAAGATGATCCTTAACTCCATCGGTCTACTCGACGGTAAATCAAAACTGGGGTTCAACCTAACGGATACCCTGGACTATGTGGAAAACATGCCGAAATTGAACCTGGCAAGAAAAGAAGATCTGGAGCGTAGCATACAACACATTACGGATGTCAAAATGTTGGCACGTCTCTTGATGATCATGAATACACTGTTTGGTAACAGCTGCGAAAACGCCATCAATCTGGACCCGAACACAAAAACCGTCATTGATAGTGTCCATGTATCCCGTATCATGAACCCGTTTGCCCTGATGGAAAGTTATTCCAAGAAAGAGAACAAATTTAAGATCGACTACAAGGAGACCAGTCGGTGTATTATTAAACATATCCTATCGGACACGTTTACGGGAGATGAGTGTCGAAACAAATGTAAGACCTGCACGTTTCAAAACAACCTCGTGACCTTGATGGCAAATTACGCGCGTGTCCTATCGAATGTGTTTCGTGGCACGGACCGCGGTATGATCACGATCATTCAACTGTTTTTTTCGATGCTTACCGCGTATAAGATGAAAAAGGACCCTGTGGAGAAACATGAACTGTACAAGAGACTGGCGGAGAGTTATCTCACCAAGGAAAAAGATGAATTCTATAAGGTGTTGTATGAGATCCGTTACGATATTCCAGTAGAAGAGTTCATTCAAGAGAATAGGGAGAATTATGAAATCTTCAAAAAGATCTTCTGTGACTACGGTTTATCCGTGACCATCCGAGAACATACCCGAACCGTCCTAGAAAAACAACTGTTGGAAACCAACAAGTTAAAGGCAGGTTCTGAACCTTATTACAAGACTAAAATCAAGTCCTTCTTTAAATCCAATTTCTATTTTATTAATGCATAAACGTATCATAAGCGATAATCTTCGATAAGTATTTAATATAAATGTTACAAATTCCTAGCCTGTATCACATACATCATACCTAAGACGAGCGAGGCCCACACCGCGAGATAGAGTTTTTCTTCCATTGGAAAAGAGGGAGGACTAGGCGTATTTTCTTGTAGCTTGTACATATAGAATACACTCCTATAATATAATGAAATAGATCAATCTAAAATCTACAAGATGGATCCAATAAACGGGCATATTGGTTGTAATCCGCCATTTTGAGGATAGACTCATAGTTCTTTTGTAGTGCGTTGTTTTCGTTGGAATAGCCGAGGTTGCTTGAAATAAACGGTACGTAATTCATTTTAATAATACAGGGGTCATTGTCCTCCTCGAATGGATTAGACAGGGCTTCATGTATGGAGGTTTTAAATAGACAAAGAGAAACAAAAAGAAGGACGACAAAAATTAATAACATATATATATACATATGTTATTTACTTGGAAAGGTCAACAAAGACATGAAGTCTACCCCGTTCGTTACAATGCATTTACGGATCCCACCTCAAACAAATCACAGTTTCAGGGCAATTACCCAAAGACCAACTTTACTACCAAGGAAGTAATCCAGTGTGGCAATGGAAAAACCGAAACCGTTGTCAGTACATCCATTCCCGTATGTAATCGTAGATATACAAGACCTTTAAAAATTATCAGGAAGCGCCTGTTGTCTACTCCTGTACAGCAAAGCGGAAACAAACCCACCATCCAAGAAGCACAGAACCCCATCTACACCTCGCTGGATGTCGAATGTTTACAGAACACGGTTCAGGTCGCCTTCAATAGCAATGCCGTATGTTATGGTTTATTGCGACCTGAATGCCATGGAGGAACAAACCATATCCAGCGCAGTGCATCTACCATGGTGGACAAAAACTACTGTACGTCCAATCGTGAATATTTACAGCGAAAAACAAGGACCTATGAACAGAACTTGTCCAAGGGTAAGCCCCTCGGGAAGAACCTCTTTCAGAGTGGATCAGGAGTACAAGACAATTGTATTACGTACAAAAGATCTAATCCTTCGTTTGGAACACAGGGCGGCGTCACGGCCGCAACACGAACGAGCCAGATCAGGGATGAAACCATGCGGGCTCATTGTAATCCGATTTGTCTCCCTTCTCGGAAGAACGAGATGAGACAGTGTGCCGTGGTGAGACAAGATCGCGCCTACCTACGACCCATGACGTGTTAATACGGGTACAAAGAAACTAGTGTATCATGAATGGGTAGATTTTGCTTCTTACACCATTTCATACATTTGACCAGATATCGCTTCTTGTAGTATTCTTGATTTTCGGGCGACTCATCGGAGATGGATAGAAGGATTTTTAGTATGGCAATGTTCTGAGCCTGCCCGAGGATCGAGTTGATTTCCTTTAACTTGGAGAGGAAACAATTGGGGAGATAGAGATCCAAGAACGAGTGGATTGGCTCTGTCTTGATACGAGGATAAAAGTCGATCATTTTCTCTAGGATCGCCTCCAAGTTATAGACCTGCTTGAACCTCATACAGACAAGATATTTCTCCGAGTTGGCGGGGCGGCTCATGGTAGGTTTGATAAAGATCACCTCTTCGTACAGATAGGTCAAGAGATAGATGATTTCAGTCATCGTAGAGGTATACGTGTCAAATACTTTCAGCACAAAGGACCCACCTTTCTTCTGTAAGACCATCGCAAAACACACCTCTGCAAAAATGAGATTGATCGCACTTTCTTCTTGTTGATTGAAATCGTGACTGAAATCAAAGCCGCCATCGCCCGTGACAAAATCCATCGTATGCGCATGTTTCTCTTTCACGTAGAGCAGGTTCTCTAAATGTAACAAATTGCCTGTACCGTCGCCTTCCTCGATGTGTATGTTCTTGTTGTTTTTCATTAGATTTCGCTGACACTTGTCCCATACGGGAATGTCCTTGTCTTTTTCCAAGAGGGTCATCCCATAATAGAGGTCTTCTCGTTGTCTCCGATGATAGAGAATGGCTTCGATAAAGCCACCTGGTCCCTCGGCTAGGTGATAGCTGTTCATCGTATAGGGAAAATGAAACGCGCAACATTGTAAGATCTCATGGAGTTTAAAAAAGGCACGAGAAATGGGTTTGTATTGACACACGCAGGGTGTATGAGCATCAAACGGAGTGTTTATATATTCATACGGGTTTGTGATCTTCTTGTATTTGTCCCAATATCGAAGATTGGGTTCGATTTCCATTTTAATCTTGTGCGAATATTCACGAAGCGATGGATTAGAATAAGTGCGTTCTCGGTGTCTAAACGAAATGTCCTCCGATCCAATAAACACCATCATGTCGTGGATAGGAAAAATATTCATGTTCTTTATGATAAAAGGATGTGTATTTAATCCATTTTTGTAAGGACACTATGTTGGCCCTTATGTCTTGACGAGTGTCACAGTTCGGTTGAGCTTCTTCGGTACGCCGATCAAGACCTTTTCGGTCTCGTGAACAAATCCATGATAGACCAACTGAGAGTCAACCTTTCGTGTTTTTTGAAAGACGAAATACTGATTGAAGAAAGAGATGTCCTTTTCTTTGTCCGACATCGGCTGAATGTGGGTCATATCCCCATGTTTCATCATGTAGTCATAGAGTATTTTGAAGTTGCCGACCCCTGGAAGATCCAGTCCAGGTAGCTTAGCCGCGGGTTCAAAACCATACTGCTTCATGCATTCTACAAAATAGGGAAACTGTACAAGGTATTCCTCAAACTCCTTGTTGATGGTTTCTTGGAAAACACTGACGGTTAAACCAATCGACGCGGGCGTGTCTTTAAACTCGGACGCGTCGTATTTCTTGGTAATGCTCCATATTTTCTTGGCGTCTTGACCTTCGATCACGTGATAAAACGAAATCGGATCATTCTTCGGTTTATCCCTCAGAAATTGGAACACTTTGATCCCGTCGTAACAAGTGCCCGTAAAATAGCCGCCCACCTTGATCGTATCCGCGCAGTTTTTCATAAACGAATGTAGCGTTTTCTCGTTCTTAAACATGTAATGGAGTGCAAATTGTATACTTCCCACATCAAACAACTCTTTCCCCATACCATACACTCTCTCTACGTAGGCGCCATAGAGTTTAGACTTGGGGTCATCCGCCATCACTTGTCCGTAGACCTTCTTCGTGACCTCATCCGAATCGCTTAGGAACTCGCCCGTAGAGATGAGCATCGACGTATCGGCTTGAAGAAAGATTGCATCAAACAAGGACCGTTTGATCCGCTTCTTTTCAATATATCGAACACACGCACCATCCTTTTTGTTGTGAATATTATCCTTGGAAATGTCAAGACCCAAGACAAACGAGGGCTGCTGATTGGTCCATTTGGAGATGTCTCCGCCTTTTCCAACCGCGTAATCGATCAAGGTGCATCCTTTGGACATGACCGTTTCCAGGAGTATTTTCTTCACGTGAAGATTGTGGAAATAACGCAATCCCCGAGTGAATGACTCGTCCGAGGTTCGGTTGTAATACACGCTGTCGTCTTCCAGGTTCTCAAACCGCATCTTCCTGAGGGGATCGGTCAGTAGATCTTGGGTGATAGGGTGGTGAATACTGTACCAGTTGCTATTTGCCACGGGATACGCATTCCCGAACTGGTTTTTATTGGTTCGATAATCATAGGTCTTGTCGTAACGGACACGAAGAGGTACCCATCGAAACTTCTTGTCTTCCGTAAAGACATATTTAAATTCCACGATCGTAGAGGTTTCAATCGGCTCGTTGTTTTCCGTGTATAGATTGAGTTCTCCGCTGCTATCTTCCCTCAGTGGAAGGTAACACATGTAGGCGGTCGGATCATACGGACTGGTGGGCACAAAGAGCGCCTTCTGATAAGTCGATCCTGTCGCGGCCGCCGCAAACTCACCCTTAAACAACATATTCTGCGGGTCAATCATGCCATCCTTTTTGCTGTCGTATCCCACATGTAAGTTCAGGCGCTTGTAAGGGACCACCTCCTTTTGTTGAAGAGACGTGAAATAACTGATCTCATCCGCCCCTTGTTTCTGGTTGATCTCTACCAAGAAATCAATCGTGTTGAATTCAGGCGGCTTCCATTTAAAACTGTGACCCCACGTGTACTTGTAATTTTTCACACTGTCTTCTGGGTTCTCCATGCCCACGCCTAGCCCCATGACAGTGAAGATCACACCGTCAGTTTCATACTCGTACACTCCCGACTGGATCGTGTGAAATAGTTTACTGCAACACTCTTGCATCGTCATCGAAGGTCCAGGGATAAAGAAGGTCTTCATTCTTAGACGAAAGGGAGATACTTCGGTTTCGTGTAAAAGGTTGGCATTTAGCTTGGAGATAAAGGATCGTAACCGATTGTAACGGGTCTTTTTCACAGGCTCACCCTCGTTCCACTTGTAAAACGGCTCTTTCCGAAAGTCTTTGCCATGAATAAAGTACAGGTCGAACGCCGCAAAGGTGTTGATCTTTTTCTGTTGATGACCCGTATAGATGAATTCACCGTCAAGAATAGATCCAAACAGCTCGCTCTCCTTGGTATACGCGCCCGTATACTGTATTTTCATATTCGTATCAATCATATAAATCCGTCCATTCTTATTCACGCACAACAATTTACGTTCACCGTCCGCCTTTTCCGTGACACAAAAGTCCTGGAAAATACAGGGCGCCTTGTTCTCTTCTTGGATCAGGTGAATGTTCTGTAGCGTGTAACTCGACGGACCAATAAACATGCGATTGGTGATAACGTTCGGCGGCTTTTCCGTTGGATTGACATAGATCATGTATTCGCGTAACACGTCTTGCTGTTCCTTGGAAGGGATCGGATAATTCGTGTTTTGAAGACCACTTGCGATGTATCGAATGACCTTTTGTAAGTGCCCAAACACAGTTTTGACGTTTTTGTACAGGTACGGAAGATCCGTCAATTCGATCTCGATTTCATAGGTTTCTGGTTGCTGAAACAGTTGACTAGAAGAGAACTTCTTTTCTCTTGCCAATTGGTCGCGGTTCATCGCAGACTTTACAATACTTAAATCGATGGTGAGCCCTTTCATGTCAGGATGGGTCAGGGTTAAACGGTTCATGTAACGAAAAGATTTATCCAACTGGTTCCAGCTTTGAAGTAGGTCGATCACCTTGGGGTCTTCAGAACCCAGGACGCTTTCCTTTTGTATGGCAAACCGAAACCCGTAATCCTTGTTCTCGTAATACGTTGGATATTCCCTCAGTTTATCTTTCAAGATGAAAACGGCTTGATCTGGCAGAGCGTTGGAAGTACAAAAGTCGCGAATGACCCCGATGTCCCTCAGTTCACATCGGATCTTGTCGTTCGTGTAACAGATAATCTTCAATTGGTAATCTTCACTTGATTTCACAAATCCATACGACAACAGTCTTGAATACACGCGTTCAAACACAGCCTTGTCGACCTTCCCAAAACGAACCTCTCCTTCGAGGTGAACGCGCGGATTTCGAAGGTCAAAGGCTTCCAAGGGTCGTGAATTCTTTTTGTCGAATTTTGCCTCCAATAAATCTTGATATACCTTCATCGCGGATGAAAGATTTTGTGTCATTCTATATATTAAAAGGATTTAATTAAATCATTCAATTTTATATATTCTTTTTAAATAATCCTTTATGTGTTCGTACAGGGGTGCCTTCTTTTTCTCCACGTTCAACCCTAACAAAAGCGACATGTCGAACAATTCTTGGAGTTTGTAGTAGTGGATGGAATGAAGCGGCTTTTCGAAGTTCACGTGTAGGAGCTGAGAGGTGTCCTGTTCGGGGATGGTCTCGTATTTCTGGTTCAGGTACCATGCGGGCTGGTCCGAGTATGGAAAGTCGAGACAAGTTCGTTCCAAGATCAGGACGAGGTTCACCTTGTAGTAAGCACATAACTGGTTTAGGGTAGAAAAAGAAATCTTGGGTTCATAGACGAGGTTGTTTAAAATCTCTTCCTTGTGCTTGAATTTCAGTCCGCTCATCGCCTCGGCAATGCGTGTCTTTTCCTGTAGTTCCTGGAACGACTGAAACCCGAGTACCTTGAGATTATTCTCTTGTAGTCTCATAAAAAACGTATAAAACAATGCGTCCTGAAACGATGGACGCTTTGTTTTTTTAGGGGGTCTCACCTGTACATCAAACGATGCCTTCATACAAAAGGGCAAAATATCCTTGGCATTCATTACAGGTTGTCTGTACATGTATTTAAATGATTAATGGATGGTATGTTTCAGTTTATCCAGCTCGTCCTCCATCACCTTGATTTCCACTTCTTTGAGCAGGACATATTCGATGTAGTTGTCCATTTTCTTGAGCGTGTCTTGGGTCAAATCATCCATGTAAATAAAAGACCCATTACTGTTCTCGCTAATCTTGGAGGGTTCAGACTCATAGACGATCTTTAGCAATTGGATCTGTTCCTCCTTGTTGAAGGTCTGAATGACACGCTGCATCTTGGAGACATCGTATACCTGGTCCATTTTAATCAAAAAAGAAATCAATGTTTAAACTGTATTTTATCTACATTATTCCTTGGGTTCCTTCTGGACAATTTCCCCCATCGCGTGAATACAGGGGTCATTCAATTCAAAACGGATCCCGATCAGAGAAACATTGATCCACTGTTGTGTCGTAAACAGGTCAAAATCAATGTCCTGGTTATGTTCCCTGGTCACGAAGATGGTCAAGGGATTGTTCTCTTGCTTGACCATCGCACGTAATCCAACCTTGGTAATTTGTTGTATTTTACACGAGACATGCATATCTTGTTCTGGACAGCATACAATCGCATCATAAAACACGTGGTAAATGATGTAATCTTCTTTGAGCAGACCCGTTTTGTAATGGTTCAGGCGAACGCTATCCTTGTAGACGTACCCCTCCTTCCGACACTTTCCCTCCAAGTAAGCCTTGCCGTAGTTGTCGAAATACTTTTCGATGTTGTGGGTACCCGTCATACATTTCCAGAACTGAATACAAATGGTTTCTTCCAAGACAACCTCTCGTTCCATCTCTTACTCTATAGGATAGATACATCTATATTCAATTTTATATTTATTTTTTCTTCTTGATCGAAGGCTCTTCAATGTGTACATAATATTCCATCTTGGATAAGAAGCTACGCGGGCTCCGTGTCTCGTCCAAGAAACGGAGATAGACTTCCGCCAAGATCGACAGAACATAGACGTTCAAGGTTTTGGTATTCTCAATCGTGTAAAAGTTCGGTCGGCGCAAGATGTGATCGTTCAGCAGCGTGAGTAAATCCGTCTTCTTGTTGTTCAGCACATACTTGCCCGTTGTAATGCGAACCTGTTTCTGTTTGGTCTTGAAATGATAATGTTTGTCGTTAAAGAACCCCATAAACCCGATGAGGTCGGCGACCACGACAGGCTCTGGGGGATAGGCTTCGGCCGTTTCCTTTTCGGTGTGGGTTGCCCGTGTCCAGATCTCCTTTTCCATGCCGATCTTCTCGGCTCGTAACACATAAAGCATCCCTTTGGAATGGATCCCGTCGCGGTCCAATAAATGAATATACGTCAAGTCATCGTGGGTCAGGACCAAGGGTTTGTAATACTGTAACAGTTTATCTTCAAACTCGCTATGAGTGGTCTTGGAAAAAAGATAATTCAGTAGATCCAGTTCTTCCCTGAGATTGGACTGTTCGCACAAATGGGTGATCAGGTATCGATCAAGCTCGGCTGCACCAATCTCTTTGAATTGTTTCTGAATATATTGTCTCGCCTCGTAATACATGCTATACCAGTCCATCTCTGCTTCGGCGTCGCCAAGGGTGGCCTTGTCATAACTGGCGCGCATAATCTCCACCATAGGATGTGCTTCTTCCTTGACTTCGGCGGTTTCCAGTGTAAAGGACAAGGGCTTCAAGGGAATAGGATGTTCGCGTTGATACATGGGAAGATGCGGATCCTGTAACTCCTCTGGCTGAAAAAGGATCAGTTTTCCTACCATGACCAACGTGCCCGTTTTATTGAATTTGTCGCTCACCACAGTCTCCTGTTCGATCATATCTTGGACCGTACGAATGATGTTGAGCTTGGTGACCGTATTGCTATGTAATTTATGAATGATTTCGTTTAACGTATAGACATGTCTGATCTGATAAAGTTGTTTGACCTTATCCGACACCTTTGAATGTTTGGTATGAGCATAGGAAAAGGTAGAGGTGTCTTCCTTGTCGTCTGGGTTCAGTGTGTTCATACAGGCGTAACTACAGTTTTCCATGTAATCACAGAAATTGCTAAATGGTTCATCTTTGGGTACATAATCCATGGTTACTCCATTGCTGAGCTTGATGGCTATCACCTCTTCGATTTTTGAAAAGTTTTGTTGTTCCTGGTGTAGGATACAGTCCACCGATGCCTGTTTCAGGAGGCGGGTCACCTTCCCAATTTTGATGGATTTCTTTTCCGCCATTCGATAAATGAGATGATCCAAGGTTTCCACTCTGGTATCACGAAGATAAGCGCAATGTAAGAAGAGCTGTACGTTTCGGTCGGTCAGAGGCAACTCCTTGTGACTACAATTACGTCGAGCTCGTCCGATGATCTGCTCGATACGATTTAGGTTATACCAGGGTTCCAAGATATGAACTTGTCTCAGATTTTTCAAGTCAATCCCTTCCGTCCCTGCCTGGGAAATCAAAACGACCTTCACTCTCTCTCCGTGGGTGTTGCTCTGGGTCAAGGCACTGATCTCTTCGTTCACGTTTGGACTAAGTAATTTATCACCCGAGATGATCGCATAACGCGCCGTTTTAAAGGGTCCTTTGTAGCTCGCATTCTTCTCTAGATTGTATACATTCGCGTCAGCCTTCTTCTCCTTAAACAGTGAACGGTTCTTTTCGCCGTAACGCTTGAACCCATACTCTTCCAGTGCCAACGCAAACGGAATAAGTCCGCCTGTAATGTATTGCGAATACACCAATACGGTACCCTCGGAATGAATAATATGGTCTAACACACGCTTCATCTTGGCACTGTACTCTCCCAGTCGGTCGTATTCAAACATGCCTCGCATCGGCGTCTCCTTGTATTCAAAGTCGGTCTTGGTGGTCTTGTATTGCATCACGTGGGACAGTCCTTCTTCGCCCGTCAGATAGCCCTGATCCACGGGATAACTGATGAGGAGTGTCTGTATGGGCTTTAACAGCTCGTTGTACCCAAGCGAGTCCAACAGGTCAAAGTCTTCCATCGAGGCATTCAATTGACCCAGCACCGACGTGTAGGCAGCCTCTTGTGTCTCAGACATGGTCACTCCATACAAGTCAATATGTTTCAGTGGATCCGTAATTTCCTTTTCATTAAATTGAACCGTTGGATTGGGTAACAAGAAAGACGAATGCTTGTCTGCGTACATTTTAGGGGTAATCAAATAAGGAAAGGTATAAGGGTTTTCACCGCGAACATAAGAGACATATCCATTGGCGCTTTCTAACAATCGCTTCTCGCCCTCTGGCTTGAGCTCGCCTTCCTTGGTAAACAATTCGGAGACTCGGAGTGTCGGACGGTCATCATTCAATCGAAATAGATTGAGTAAAAAGATAATCTCGCGTGCGTCGTTGTACATGGGAGTACCTGTCATGAAAATGAATTTCATCCCTTTGACATTCTTGACCAATTCAAGCAGCATGCCCGCCACGCGTTTCCCGACGCTATCGCTGGGCTGGTCCGTAATACGAATGTTATGGATTTCATCAATCACAATCACCCGAGACTCAAAGGTATGTTTCAGTTTTTTATAGTCCCTACTCTGTCGACACTTCTCAATGAAGTTCGCAAAACTGACGTACCCAATAAACGAATAATTGTCTCGGATGATCTTCTTGATGATCGAGACAAGTTCCTCTTTCTGTAGAGAATGGATTTGATAGGCATTCAGGTCATTCAGCAGCGAATTCCCCACACACCCATTCAGTACCCATAATCCCTTTTTCTTCTCCAGTTTACTTGGATCAAACAACTGAAGCTTAAAATTCTCCTGAACATTGGGAGAGGCCACGACCATGATTTTTTTAAAGTTTGCCATGTATTTCGAGAAGGTTCGCAGGGTCTCTGTCATGGTACTCGCCGAGCAAGTCTTCCCACTTCCTAGACCATGATACAGCAGCAAACTGTTATAAGGCGTATCATAGGACATGAACCTCTTGACAAACTCCTGATGCGGAGACAATTCAAATGAACTCCCCGCCATACACATGGACTTGGTTTTCGTGGCAATCTCTTCTATCTTTCCCTCATACTTATAGGCAAATTCCTTTTTTAAGGCGATCTTGCCTTGAAGACCCAGATCCTTCACACTTGGATAAGTCCCCGTCCCTGTCATTATAATGATTTCATATTAAAAAATAATACTTTCTTCCAACAAAGTGTGTATACACCGTAGAAT
>Ga0247722_10001208_pt1 | contig 14505 bp, 10 predicted proteins | sample MSEWelMarce3H_FC_FD_189094 | JGI IMG/M metagenome (GOLD analysis project Ga0247722, IMG submission 189094) | Subsurface sediment microbial communities from gas well in West Virginia, United States - MSEEL Well Study Marcellus 3H_FC | ecosystem: Environmental > Terrestrial > Deep subsurface >... | reverse complement strand
TTGCTGCGATTGTACTGGCCAAATGCGATGCATTCGACAAAAAAATGTATGCTGATGCTATGGCTGCGGGAGGAAAAGAATATGCTGAACTCTGTATCGCCGCTTATCGACAATCCCTGGCTGCACACAAATTGGTGAGGGGAGAAAACAATGAACTCCTTTTCCCCCAGAAAGAAAATTTCAGCAATGGCTCCATTTGGACAGTTGATGTAACCTACCCTTCTGCCCCATTGACCCTCATCTACAATCCAGCACTATTAAAAGGCATGGTGGAACCCTTGATGCAATACAGTGAATCAGGAAAATGGGCCAAACCGTTTCCGGCACATGATCTGGGAACCTATCCCCTGGCCAATGGACAGACCTACCCCACAGACATGCCGGTTGAGGAAGCAGGGAACATGATCTTGTTGACAGCAGCCATTTGCAAAGCGGAAAAGAAATATGATTTTGCCCAAAAACATTGGAGCATGCTGACCCAATGGGTAGGCTTTCTGGTAAAGGATGGCCTGGACCCTGCGAACCAGCTCTGCACGGATGACTTTGCGGGTAGGCTGGCAAGGAATGTCAACCTTTCCATGAAGGCGATTACTGGCATTGGCGCTTATGCACAAATGGCCATGAACCTGGGCAAAAAAAAGGAGGCTGAACAGTTTGCTGCGATTGCCAAACAATATGCGATCAAGTGGATGGAGATGGCTGACGAAGGTGATCACTATGCGCTCACGTTTGATAAAAATGGAACCTGGAGCCAGAAATACAATCTTGTTTGGGACAAGCTGCTTTCATTGCATCTTTTTCCTTCATCAGTATATGAAAAGGAAGTCAATTATTATATCAAAAAACAAAATGAATTTGGCCTTCCGCTGGACAGCAGGCGTACCTATACCAAAAGTGACTGGGTGATGTGGAGTGCAACCCTTGCCAACAATAAAGAGGATTTCAGAACACTCATGCTCCCCATCCACAAGTACATCACCCAAACCCCAAGCAGGGTACCTATTTGCGATTGGCACGAGACTACCAATGGCAAAAAAATCAACATGCAGGCAAGAAGTGTGGTGGGAGGATATTTCATCAAATTGCTTGAATATTACTGGACAAAAAAATAAGCATATGCAAGCATCCGTCAAAACTGAATTCAGCCCAACCCGTTTGGCCTCCTTGGACTTCATGAGAGGGCTCATCATGTTTTTATTGGCCTTGGAAGCTGCGGGGCTTTATGACGTTCTGCAAGATATCACAGAAGACCATTGGCTTTCAGGTCTCATTAAACAGTTTCACCATCACCCCTGGAACGGAATGCGTTTTTGGGATTTGATTCAACCAGGATTCATGTTCATTGCAGGAACGGCCATGGCCTATTCCATCGCAGGAATGAAATCAAAGGGATTGAGCTATGCCAACCGGACCATTAAAATCTTAAAACGTTGTGGTTGGCTCTTCTTTTGGGGAGTACTCATTTATGCTGTTAAAAAAGAAGGTCTCGCATTTGAATTGTGGAATGTACTGACACAGCTTTCCTTCACCATTGCTGTTGCTTACTTTATTTTTGAGTGGCAAGCCAAAACCCAAATCATTTTCAGTGTAGGACTGCTGCTGTTGACTGAAATCCTTTATCGCTTTATGGATATTCCGGGTTACAATCAAACCTATATCAACCATTATAACTTTGGGAACTACATGGACATGGTGCTGATGGGAAAGGTCAGTCGTGGTGGCTGGGCGGCCATCAATTGTATTCCTACTGCGGTACATACCATTGCAGGAGCACTTATAGGAAAATTATTGATGAACAATCAATCCAATAAGGTAAAACATATGTTGCTCTGGGGAGCTGCATGCCTGATGGTTGGCTTTGGACTTGACTTTGCCGGAATCACCCCCATCATCAAGAGAATTGCAACATCGGCCTTCACCATTGCATCTCTGGGTTGGTGCCTTTTGGCGTTGGCAGCCTGCTATCAATTCGTAGACATAAAAGGAAATAAAAAAGGATTGATGTTCTTCAATGTCTTGGGCATGAACTCAATCTTCATTTACTTGTTTTTTGAAATCGTGGGTGGAAAGTGGTTCAATGGATACATTGGAATCATATCCAAGGGATTGTTCCAACAATTCATTTCTGAAATGGGCATTAACCTGATTGCCAGCATTGCCATTTTCTTTATGGAATGGAAACTCTGCGAATTCCTTTACAAAAAGAAAATATTCTTTCGACTGTAATTCTTATCCCAGTAATGCCAAAACCTTCTCAATGCTTGCGGCAAGGGCTTTCCTTTCTATGGCTTTTTCAGCAACAAAACTATTGTCGTTTAATTTTCCAAGAACAGCCTCCATTTCATCAGCATTGGAGTAAACCATTTTTCGGAATGGATTGGTCATGTCTTTTTCCCGGGATTGGACAATGCCTTGAAAAACTTTTTCATTCGTGGCAAGATATCCCTTGAACAAGCTGGAAAGCTTTGTTGCGGTAAGATCCGCCAATGAAACTTGCTCAATCTCAAGCAAAGAGGCCAGTGCATGTTGAAACAGATGCTCCGGACTTGAATCAGCGAGTCCTTTGTAGGCAAGATGAACGGCATCCCAACTGTTCAATTTGTTTGATTTTATTTCCTCCAATAAAACAGCAATGGATGATGAGGGAACAAGCTGCCCGCCTATGTTCACCCATTCTTCCCTTGTTTGTAAATATGACCCGGAAGTTAAATGGAGTAAGCTGTCAGTTGTAAGATCTATGCTGTATTTTTTTGCCATTTGACCAACTGCATAATACCGCACCATTTCCCTGAAAGAGGCATAGGCTTTTCTGGCCTTCAATATCACAACCTTTCTTTTGCTGTTTTCAAAACCTTCAGCAAGTATTTCAAGTTGATCCAAAAGTTTATCATCATTGTTAAAAAGTTCCCTAGCCCTAGCCTTACAGGTCTCATCGTCAGGGATTTCTGTTCCACAATACCTGAAATAGGCCTTCCCGGCAAATAAACACAGCAAATCGAGTGCGTTAAAAATTTCATTGATGCTGTCTGGAGCAAGGCTCCTGTATTCCAGGGCAAGTTCTTTGGTTGCCCTGGCATCACGGTCTTTGTACTTCCACTCATTCCTTTGCAAAGCATAGTGATTGTACTGAAACCAATAAGCAGGAATAATCCTAAGTTCATTGGCAGTAGGGTCATTGATGATCAGCGAAAATGGAATGGGAATATCCAATTCAAAAGGGAAATCACCCTTGGCAAGAAGAGAGAAAGAGGCAAACCGGGAATTGTGTTTGAGGCTCACACAGAGTCCAGGCCAGAAGCCACGACCAGCGATCAATTCGCCATCAGCGCCCCTGGAATTGTGGTTCGATCCAATGGTGGCACCGGCCGCAACATTTGACTGTCCCATCAGCAATGATGCACACAAAAATGAATTGTTATGGTGCTGCTCGTGAAAAGGATAAATCAACGAATTCAACACCTCACAACAGGAAATGGTGGCATTGTTGCCCAGGTATGAATTGATCAGTCGCGCACCATATTTCAATTGCGAATGCGATGCCATAAAAAACCTTACGGCCTTTACGCCATAGAAGATTCTGCAACCAACACCAATGATCCCATTGACCAGTTCACAACCTTCACCAATTTGTGTGGAGGCTTCTGCAGAACTGTTCACAGTAACATTCTTTATTTTATTGGCTCCTTTGATATAAGCATCGGTACCAATCTGCACATCCTTGATCATCTTGCAATTCTTGATCACGGTTCGATCTCCAATCAATCCATAATGCCCTCTTGCCGCATCGAATTTCTGCTCCGTAAATGCATAAAAAGCATTCATCAAGGCCTGATCATGCCGGTACTTGGACCAGAGATAGGCATCAGCAGTCAGCATCCCATCGAAAGGAAGGATTTTTCTTCCACCATTTTCATTGCAAATCTCCAGCCAAATCCGCTGATTTTCTGTTTCTCCTTCTTTGATGATGCCATTGCCAAATTTGGCTGTGCTGGTGGTGGCCAGCTCATTGACATTGGCGATGATCACTTCATTTCCCACGACAAAATGGGAAAAATAGTTCACATTATGTATGCAAACATTATCACCAAAATCACAATTGATGATGGTGGAATTGAAAAGGCCAACTGGCAACCTGAGTCCGTGAAACTCCAGTGAAAACGGTTCCAGTTTACCAATCCTGATCAAGCCAAAAAAACTGCAACCTTTAACAAGATGTGGATCAAACTGTGATGAGACCAGGACATTGTTCCAGTTATCAGACGAATTATTATTTCTTACAAGGATCTCCAACTCTGCAGCCTTTAGGCCTCTGTATTGTATTCCGCTTTTATTAAAGCGATTCCTAAGGTGGTACTCGTCTTTGCCCTCTGGCAAATACCCAGAGGCAATAAAATCGTATCCGATGGATTCAATTGGAGTTTTAGTAATGTTGTTCATGTACGCTATTTTGGAGGCTATTCGACAGTTACACTTTTTGCAAGATTCCTCGGACGATCAACATCCAGTCCACGCGCTACACCAATGTAATAAGACAAAAGCTGAAGGGGAATCACGTTAATGATGGGTGCAATCAATTCATCGGCTTCAGGTACAAAAATCAAATCGCCTGTGAGTGAATCGATGGACTGATCCCCGTCGGTAACGACCGCAATCAATTTACCTTTCCTTGCATTGATTTCTTGCATGTTGCTGATGACTTTTTCATGATAGGCATCTTTTGTTGCCACAAATAGCACCGGCAAGTCCTCATCTACCAAAGCAATGGGGCCATGTTTCATTTCTGCAGCAGGATAACCCTCAGCATGGATATAAGAAATCTCTTTGAGTTTTAAAGCCCCTTCAAGTGCAACAGGGAAATTGTAGCCCCTTCCGAGGTAGAGAAAACTACTAGCCAATGCATGCTTTTGCGCAATGGCTTGAATGTTATCTGTATTGGATAAAACGTTTTCCACTTTCGCAGGGACGGCGTTCAATTCCTGTACAAGATGCAGAAAACGATCATTACTGATGGTCTGCTTAGCTTTGGCGATTTTCAGTGCGATCATTGTCAATACAACCAATTGTGCCGTGAACGCCTTTGTACTTGCAACACCTATCTCTGGACCAGCATGGGTGTAGGCACCTGCATGTGAAAGACGCGCAATTGAGGATCCCACAACATTGAGTATTCCAAAAATAATGCCCCCCTGCTGTTTTGCCTTTTCTATAGCGACGAGTGTATCAGCTGTTTCGCCACTCTGTGATATAGCAAACAGCACATCTCCTTTTTCAATGATGGGATTTCGGTAACGGAATTCAGACGCATATTCAACTTCCACCGGTATGCGGCAAAGTTCTTCAATGATGTACTCTGCAACCAAGCCTGCATGCCAACTGGTGCCACAAGCTACTACTATGATTCTTTTTGCATTTTTCAGTGCCTCAATATGTTCCTGCACACCAGCCATGATGATTTCCCCATTCACCACATCAAGCCTGCCACGAAGACAATCAAAAATTGTTTTGGGTTGCTCATGGATTTCTTTCAACATGAAATGCTCATAGCCGCCCTTTTCGATGGCCGCCAGTTCCAGATCAAGCTTTTGAACAAAAGGGGTAATGATTTCGTTGCCCAGGTTCTTGAGCACCAATTCATTTCCCTTGATAATGGCCAATTCATAATCGTTGATGTAAACAACCTCTTTGGTGTATTCAATGATAGGAGAAGCATCAGATGCCAAAAAATGTTCATTCTCTCCAATGCCAATCACCAGAGGACTTCCTTTTCTTGCTGCGATCAAGGTGTCTGGGTTTTCAGCATCCAATAATACAATTACATAGGCACCCACAACCCTTTTCAGCGCAATGCGGACGGCTTCTTCCAATGAGCATTGGTTGTTAGACAAGATATCATCGATAAAATTGAGTAAGACTTCAGTATCGGTATCACTGCTGAATTGGTATCCCTTTTTCAACAATTCCTGTTTGAGGGAAGCATAGTTTTCAATGATGCCATTGTGAATCATTGAAATCCGACCACTGGCAGAAAGATGTGGATGTGCATTCCGATCGCTTGGCTCACCATGAGTAGCCCACCGCGTATGGCCTATTCCAATGGTTGAGGGCAAATGAGTATTTGAAAGTGACTCTTCCAGGCGGGCAACTTTCCCCTGTTTTTTAAAGACATCAATCTTGTCTGAGATGAGGGCTACACCAGCGCTGTCATATCCCCTGTATTCAAGACGCTTGAGTCCTTTGAGTACAATTGGGTATGCTTCTCGGTGTCCTGTATAGGCAACGATTCCACACATTGTTAGGTTTTTTGGTTGATGCGCAAAACTAACAAGTTCAGGTGAAGTAAAATAACAATTAAGGTAAAGAGTTTGTTAGCAAATGAGAAAAAGCACAATACAGTGTTAATGAGGATGATACATATCTAAAAATCAATTCATCTTTAATACTTGAATTTTGCAATCCGTCCATTCCCCCCAGCCATGACAGTATATTTCCCGTCAGGGGATTTCACTGCAACATGGAAGCCAATGTTGCTGATGTTTTTCCAGTTCAATCCACCATCTCTCGAAATATCAACGCCGGAAGTGCCGCATGACAAAACTGTTGATTTTGACAAATAAACCACAGCGCTTTTGTATCCTGCTGGTGGTGTGACAGGTTGATTGAATTTTACTTTCGGATCCAGTGAAAAAAGCAGGATGGCGCTATCACTTCTTTTATCGTTGGCAAAATCTCCACCAATGATGATCCCTTGCTTTTGATTGGGGTGTAATGCCAATCCATTGGCACCGGTTGAGTTTCGACCAGACTGCATGGGCAGGCTGAGGGCTTCCCCATTGAAGAACATCCGGGATTGGATACCGCCAGAAACAAACAATGTTTTAGCATTCCGGTTAGTGCCCAAGAGTTTGATATTGGATCCGCTGGAGGCAAAAAAAGCTTCGCCGTCCATCATTTTATCAATTGTTTCGATGGGTTTCCAACTATCCCCTTTATCGCTGCTTACTGCCATAAAGGTCTTCCCATTGATGGGATCTCCAATGACAACACCATTGTTGCCAGAGAAATCCATCGCATCCAGGAACATGCCCGGCCTTGTATCTTCAAACACTTTTCCCCAGGTTAATCCCCCATCGGTGGTCTTTAAAATATGGGCTGGTGTATCGATGGCCATGATGATGGCAGTGGAACTATCGAATGCCTCAATATCGCGAAAATCACGCCTGGCATAGCCTTCAACCCTGATCCAACGAAAGGTATTGCCCCCATCGACTGATTTGGCCACCATGCCGTTGCTGCCACTGGCCCAAACAACCGACGCGCTGGGCATGGAAAGCCCCCTGATTGAAACTTTTTGCCCTTGCTCGACAACAACAACCGTTTGAGCGCAAACGCTTACAAGAGAAAAGCAGAAAAGGCAAATGATCAACAGATGTTTCATTGATTGATTTTATTGAATATATCGAAGTGACAAAAGAAACAAATCAGTTTTTGCAATGGTTTCAGACAAATATGGCTCTTTGTTGAAAAAACCATGTGGCTGATCCTCAGATAAAAACAGTTCACACCTGCCGCCAACTTCCTCGATTTTTTTCTTGAACATTTCAGCTGTCGCTACCGGAATGAGTTTATCCTTTGTTCCAAGGAAGAAAATGGTTGGGGGAAACCCTTTCTGTATATTATGGATGGGCGAAAATGTGACATAATTTTCGCCAATTCTCTCAAACCCATAACCATCCTTTCCATTATCGATCACCGGATTGAAAAGTACAAGGGCATTGGGCTTTGCACTTATGGCAAGATCATCACTTGATTCATTGAGGGATTCGTTGGTGAAACATGCTGCCGCCAAATGCCCGCCTGCAGAACCACCGGAAGCGACAAGCCTGTTTGCGTCAACCCCTAACTCTCCTGCATGTTGACGCAGATACCGAATGGCTGACTTTGCATCCTTGACAGATTCAAAAGGGCTGGTATTGTGCCTGGACTTTACACGGTAATCTACCAATACAGCAATCATGTTTTTAGCAGCAAAGTGCAAAGCATGGGGCTCAAATTGTGTCATCGTACCGCCGGTCCAACCGCCTCCAAAAAAGAACACAATTGTTGGAAGACGCTCACCTTTCTTGTAAGCCGGAGGATAGAAGATCTTCAGTCCCAACTTCACTGTATCCACTTGCTTATAGGTCAATTCCAGGGGGCTCTTGATGGTCTGGCAAAAAACAGCATGTGAAGAACTTACCAACACCAAAGTCAAAAGGAGTAGTTTTCTAAGATTTATCATCATTGGAATAGATTAATAACAAACAATTGCAAGTAAAACAATATTACTGAAATTAGCCTTCATTAAAATACACCTGTTTCATTGTAGCCCATCCTGATTCACCTTCTAAAGGAATCTGCATGGGATTGCATATTTCAAGCCAATACTGGTTGCGGGGTTCTTTTTCCAAAGCCGCCATATCTGCCAAAAAATCTGTTCCGTCATATTCATAATAGCCGAACTCAAACCAATCATTTCCAATTTGATGAAGAAAAATGCTAAAATTTTTCATGTGATACTTTGCCAATAAATCCCTTACACCAGCGTTGGAATCATCGTGTAATGCTAAGTATTGATCCAAATATTCTGGCCTTAGTTTGATGACCATTCCAACGCGTCTTACATCACTCTTTGATTGTTGATGCATATTATTCGAATTTAATTTTTGGCAGGATTTAAATATACCCGTGCTGCATTTCCTCCCATAATTGCAGATTGCTCTGTGGGAGTTAAGCCCTTAATAAGCGAGGTTATTGTATCAACCCAGGTTGAATATTCACTTTCTAACAGACAGACAGGCCAATCTGATCCGAACATGATACGGTCCGTTCCGAATGTCTTTAAAACAACATCAAAATAGGGCTTTAACAACTCCACATCCCATTGAGGATCTCTGACTTCTGTTACCATGCCTGATAACTTGCAGCATACATGATCACGCTCTGCCAACAGACTGATATGCTTTGCCCATCGATGGTCGAACGCATTGCGTTGGATTTGCGGTTTAGCGATATGATCAACAATCATGGGTAAGCCGGGATGTTTGTCAATAAATTGAATGGTTTGAGGAAGGTGTTTTTCATAAATCAGCACATCATAACATAAGGAGTAAAGGCTTAATGCTTTGATACCCGCATTAAAATCATCTCGAAGAATGAAATTTTCATCGAGTTCATCATGCACAACATGGCGAAAACCAACTATTTTTTTTTGAAGAGCATATTGGGCTAAATAATCTTCTGCGTTGGGATCGCACAATGGAATCCAGCCTACAACTCCCTTGATCATTGGGTATTTGTCTGCCAAATCAAGCAAAAAATCAGTTTCTTTCAACATTTGTCTTGCCTGTACAGCAATGGTACCGTCGATTGCTTTCGCATCAAGCAATGGCTGAAGGTCTTCAGGTAGAAAATCTTTTCTAATAACATGATGTTCATCCAACATCCAGACATAGTCTGAAGCATTATATTTCCAAAAGTGCTGGTGGCTGTCAATTCTCATACTCAATAATTCCAATTATGGTTTGATACTGGTGCCAATATTTTCAACACACCCGCTAACAATGCTTCATCAATTGGCATTGAGCTCCAGTCAATATTTCGCTTTACTGTTTCTGGATTTGAGCTGCTGAACATGGTTGTGACAAGATCAGGATGCTGAGATGAAAACTGGATGGCCAATTTTTCAATTTCTACCCCTTTCTCTGAGCAATATGTTGCAGCTTTATTAAAAATGCTCCGCTGTTCTGGAGTTGCGGGGTGCCATCCCGGTGCTCCACGGGATGTAAGCAATCCTGCGGCAAATGGAGAAGCGTTGATGAGTCCGATTCCTTTAGATCTTGACTTTTGTAACAAGGGAAGCAAACGTGTATCGTTCAGACAGTAGAGATTATGGGAAAGCCCAACATCAATCAGACCCTCCTCAATAACCCTCTCCCAGAGATCCGCAGGATACATTCCAATGCCAACAGCGCCAATGCGCCCCTCCTGCTTAAGCTCAAACAATGTTTTCATGCCCTCATTGAGTGCCCATTCAGTATGTATCCGGTTGTTGTATTCTATATCATGCAGATGAACAATATCAAAATAATCAACACCAATCCTTTTGGCACTTGCATCCAAGGAGCTTATGATTCCCTCTCTGCTGTAGTCAAAACTATCTACGCCATAACCACCTGGTGCGGTATTCTTTCCAACTTTTGTAGACAAATAATAACTTGCTCTTGGAACTCCTTTCAATGCCTGACCCAAAACCGTCTCAGCCTTTGTACCGCCATAAGCAGGAGCGACATCGATATAATTGATACCAAGTTCAAGCGCAACATGAACGGCTTCTATGGCCTTCTGCTCATTAATTTCATGAAAAACGCCTCCGAGTGATGATGCCCCGAAACTAATAGCAGAAATTTCATATCCTGTTTTCCCCAGTTGATTGTACCTCATACTGCAATTTGTACTTTGATTACATTCTCTTTTGCCAAAGCTTTCTCCATGGCGATAGGAACATCGTCAAAACCATAGATGTCTGTAACAATACCATCCAGGTTGATTTGTCCGGCTGCTACCATGTTGATAGCATCCTGAAACACATGAGCAAAACGAAACGAACCAAATAATTTCAATTCTTTGCTCATGATTAAATTACCAGGCAAGCTGAAAAGCTCAGGCAAGGTACCCACCAAGACAACAGAACCACCCCTCCGCACGACCTCCAACCCATTGGAAAGGGCAGATGGAACTCCTGAGGCTTCAATAACCACATCATAGTGCTCATTGGCTTGCCACGCCTTCTCATCAACAGGATTGATGGCAGCATTGGCACCACTGGCCAGCGCAAAATCCCTGGCAAATGCATTTACATCACTCATGGTGACCCTGTATGCACCAAATGCCCTTGCCACCCTAAGAATCAATTGGCCAATAGGGCCTCCGCCCGTTATCAGCACCGACTTTCCTGAAATATCGCCAACCTTCCTCACGGCATGCATCGCAACACTCAGCGGCTCAAGCAAAGATGCCTGCGCCAAATGAATTCCCTTGGGCAATACATAACAGTTGGATGAGGGTACAACAACATACTGCCCCATGGATCCATCAATGTGTGGATCACAACTGGCAGACCCAAAAAATTTCATGTTAAGGCAGAGGTTATAATGACCGCTCCGACAATGATTGCAAGATCCACAAGGCATGGAAGGATCAACTGCAATTTCATCACCTGCGCTTAGGCTTTGAACATTGGATCCCACCTCTCGAACAATGCCAGAGAACTCATGGCCCAGTGCAAAAGGGCGTTTTGGAACAAAACGTCCACAAAAACCATGGTTAAAATAGTGCAGATCTGATCCACAAATCCCAGTGAATTTGATTTCTACCAAAACCTCTCCTGGTTCCAGGGTTGGAACTGGCCTATCAGCCAATCTGATATCTTTGGGTCCATAAAGCAAGTATGTTTTCACTTTAATTGTATTGCGATTATTGGTTAAATATCGTGCTTTTCAAAAACCCTCACAGCATAAATTTGTACCCTTTCCGCCCCATGGGTTGCACTACACTCCAACCTAATACCTGTCACATTGCTGAGATCAAGGGAATGAGAACAATTGCGCTGATGATTTTTGTTTACTCTGGCCACAAACACCTCCTGGCCATCTGACAAAGTTGCAAGAATAGCATATGCCTTAACAATTGTCGGGATAGCAGTTTCAGCATATCCCTGCCAACTTTGGCCAAAATGGAATTGCAATGATGAATCAAATAATACCTGAATACCGCAAATATCCCGAGGCCTATCCCAGGATAAGGCTATCCATTCCGATTCAGCAAAAGAAGTTTTTGAGGAGACCCACAAATTGGGAAGATTTGTTGGCCGAGACTTCTGATTAACAACCATTGCTGGTTCATAAATTGGCTGCAACGGAAAGACACGGCAGGCAAAAGAAAATCCTAAAAAGCAACTGATGTTTTGAAAAGCATAGCCATGTTCATTCCATACAGGTGCTGAAACACTTGCCCCATCTGCATCAGCAGCTCTTTTCTGGCCAATTGCCAACGTACGCAAGGTCCATTTCGAATGAGGATTGGGACGAATGGGATCTTCCGGCCGAGGATAATATCTCAATTGGCCTGGTGGAGATTCGATTACATGAAGCCTTATCAGGGCATTTTCTTCCATTACAAGGAAATGCCATCCTGGCTGTGTGATTGTGCAGGAAATAGGCAGGCTTACCCATTGCTTTTCTCCAGGGTATATTTCTATTTTTCCTGAAAAAAGTTGCTTGTCTGGATAAGTGGATGAATTCGAAGGACCCTGCATAAAGGAATAGCAGAGTTGTGTAGCTCCAGAAGCATCCAATAAAATTTGTACATGAGTGATATGATCAGTTAGAATGGATAGCATTTGCATGCGTGATTCCATAAGGGGCTCCGTACCCCAACTCTCCACTGGATCATGATCGGAATAAACTGACGATGCAATTGTTTTTGCTTCTGGGGCAATATCAAAAGGAAGTGCAGTGACAAAATTATGGATATGATGGTCCGCCTTTATCAGGTCTTGCTGAATGGCACTGAGCGTTTCCCCTGAGGAAAGATCACGTGTGTTACAACCAACATTACAGGCATGCGCAGCCGCCATGCCAACCGCCTCCCCGAGCTGAGCACAAGTTAACATCACCCTTGTACTGGAGAGCGCATAGTGGGATGCGCTGATGTTTCTGCCTGCAAAAAACAGGTTGCTTACATTACGGGAGTAAAGTGATCTCAGTGGAACATTGTGCGGGCCACGAAGATATTGATGGGTACTTGGATTATCCTTATCATGAAAACCTCCTGGTGGATGGTGATCGAAACCCCAACCGCCATATGCCACGGAATCTTCAAAATCAATCTGCTGGTCAATATCACCCATTGTGAGTATATGATCACCCTCAAAGCGCCTGGACTCTCGTTTACCTGGCACAGCACCCATCCAATCCAACTCATAGGTGGCCAGTCTTGCTGAAAGTGGTGACCTGTTTTTTAGATAATCCCAAACTGCCAGGGTAATCCGCTGCACCTCATCTTTTATCTTGAGTGTATCATGAACTGTATCCAGTTCTCCTCCCCATTCCAACCACCAGAAGCCACCAGTATCCGGAAAAAAATGTTCATTGACCGGACGATAAGGGCCAAAATCTTCTAATTGGAGTTCCAGATCCACCCAGTTGGGTCTTACGAACGGGATTGGTCTTCCGGTATCCTTAGCATGGAGCTGAAGACTCATGCCCATGGTCTCTTTATTAGATATCTCCGGACAAAAGGGCTCATTGAACTCTGAAAAGGACTCAACACCATACCGAAAAATTGCACCTGCCTGAACTCCAACAATTCCATCACCAGAACAGTCTGCAAAATAATCAGCACTAAAAACAAACCAGGTCTCAGCCATGGCACAATATGCCTTGACTGAAACAATCTTTACTTCAGCATGTAATCCTGAATCAATTTCCCCACCCTTTGTAGTTACATCAGAGACTGCAGTATTTAAATAAAGGTCAATATTGGGTTCGTTGCGCACAAGGTTCTCCAATTCTATATTCCAGCCTTGTGAAGACCATGTTGGATTGCGCAATAAATTATTTAAAAAGAGCTCTTCAATTATTCCCGTCTCTCTGGAATAGGCAAAATTGCATTGCGTGGCACCTACGGGGGGCACTCGAATTTCTGTGCTCGCATTGCCCCCCAAGACCGGTCTGTCTTGTACCAAGGCCGTCTTGATTCCCTTTCGCGCTGCAGTGACAGCTGCAGCAATACCTGCCAGGCCAGCACCGACAACTACAAAATCATACTGATGTTCAACTGTTTTCATACAGGATTCGTTATGAATATTATTGTATTTACAATTCTTGAATCTTCCCTACTTTACCAATCAATACCTGAACCAAGATGAAGGCTACCAGATAAGCAGAACCAATAAAAATAAAAATCGGCAAATAAGAATGGCTCCCAACAGTAATGCCAATCAGTTTTTGGGTAATCACACTCATCATTCCACCAAGGGTTCCGCCAATTCCTGTTACTGTAGCCTGTATCTTCTTGGAAAACACTTCAGTGGGTAAAGTAATATTTGACCAAAGGCCATGAGACAACATGATACCTGACATCGAAAGAACGGCAGCTAAAGGACTGAGCTTTAATGTAAGGGCAAAACAAAAAACCGGTATTGCTACAGATGCTATCAACATGATTGTTTTCCTTGCTTTATTTAAACTCCAGTTTTTTCTTTCAATCAGGAGTTTGGGGAAATAACCGCCCAAGATGGTTCCTATTCCCATCGCTGCATAGGGCAGCCATGCCGTGACGCCAATTTCAGCCAATGAAAGGCCTTGAACATCATGCAGGTATTTTGGAATCCAAAAAATAAAAAAATAAACAACCGGATACATACTGAATGGGCACTCAATGAGGGCATGAAAACATTGTTTGAGC
>Ga0247722_10001207_pt1 | contig 14506 bp, 9 predicted proteins | sample MSEWelMarce3H_FC_FD_189094 | JGI IMG/M metagenome (GOLD analysis project Ga0247722, IMG submission 189094) | Subsurface sediment microbial communities from gas well in West Virginia, United States - MSEEL Well Study Marcellus 3H_FC | ecosystem: Environmental > Terrestrial > Deep subsurface >... | reverse complement strand
TATGCCTCGCGTGACCAAAGATGAGATTGTACGTTGTGAGATGAGCGATTATACCTTATTGGAGAAATATACACCTGCGAGAACGATGGAGATTCAAGGAGAGACGAAAAAGGAAAAGGGAGGAGATGATGTATTTGCCGCGGTGGAGATGTTTGCGAAGATGAAGAATCCGTCGAGTTATCGTTTTCGAAGTCGTGCGTTGTGTAACTTTGCCTTTCCAAAGGATATTGAGCGCCCCTTCCCAGGAACGCGCCAGGAGGAACTGGAAGAAGAGAGTGATATTGCTGTGATTGCGGAGGATGCTTCTGAAGAACTGGGAGAGGTATCTGCCGCTGATGAGGCAGAGGCGGCGAAGGTGGCGGAAGAGGAACGTCTGGCTGATAATGTGTTAGTGGCGGAGGGCTTAGCGACACCATTAGCGGAGCCATTAGCGGAGCCATTAGCAGATGATCCACCACCATTGGAAGAAGACATGCCCTCCGCAGCGGCTGCCGCATCCTCTGCTCAAACAGGCGGCGATGAGGAGTATGAAGACGTAGGTGATTACGAAGAGGACGAAGACGAAGACGAGGAAGAGAATGAGGATGAGGAAGAGGAATACAATGAATATGCAGATGATATTAAGGACGATGCGGAGAGCAATGATATTATTACGTCTGAAATGGATGGTGGCGCAGGGCAAGAAGACGGGGCAAGCGTAATCCCTGTCGCAAATGCAGCACCCATCGCAGAAAGCGCAGCACCTGTACCAAAGAAACGCAGTGCTCTGCGCATTGCGCCCAAAAAGGTACCTGTGGTTAGCGAAGCACCTGTGGTTAGCGAAGAACCTGTGGTTAGCGAAGCAGTTAGCGAGGCAGCGGTTAGTGAAGCGGCGGTCAGCGAGGCACCTGTAGTTAGCGTAATACCTATGGTTAGTGAAGCACCAGTAAGCGTAGTGCCTCCTGTAAAGAAACGTGTTCTGCGCATTGCTCCCAAAAAAGCAGATGTGAGCGCCGCAGCAAGCATTGTAGCTGCGGCAAGTGAAGTGCCTGTGGCAATCGAAGCTCCCGCAGGACCTCGCGTTCTATCCTACAAGGAGCGTATCGAAAAGGCGATGCGGACATTGGACGAACGCCGCTCCCAATATCTCATGCTAGAGAGCGACGATCCAAAGGGCCGTCTAGCGAACTACTCCACCAAGCTCGCATCGATGTTGGAGAACATCGAGAAATCAAAAGGAAGCAATCTGGTCTACTCGCAATTCAAGACAGTGGAAGGTCTTGGCGTATTAGGAATCGCCTTGAAGGCGAACGGCTACGATGAAATTAAGATTGTAGGTGAACAGAATCCTAAATTCAGTGATGATACTATTGCATCCTTTCGAGAGGGTCTCGGTGACGTGGATCGCCCCAAGCGCAAGCGCTTCATCTCCTTCACAGGAGAGGGATCCAAAGAGCAGCGTGCCCTCGTCCTGAACATTTTCAACGGTAACTTTGATAAATTGCCGGCAGAGATGCGTGCGGTTCTAGAGCCGTTCAAGGAGAAGAAGAATACAACGGGTGACATTTGCTGGGTGATTGGAATCACGGGTGCGGGTGCAGAAGGTATTTCGCTAAAGTGCTGCCGCTCGGTTCATATCATGGAACCCTACTGGAATAATGTTCGTCTGGATCAAGTGAAAGGCCGCGCCATTCGTATTTGCTCTCACAAGGATCTGCCTTTTAAGGATCGCGAAGTCGAGATTTATACCTATTACACGGTGTTCTCGGAGGAGCAGAAACGGTCCGATAAGATCGATCAGACCATCCGTGGTACGGACAACAATGAGACATCTGACGAAAAGGTATATTATGTGAGTATCAAGAAAGACAAGATCAATCAGGAGATCTTGAAACTTATGAAAGAATCAGCGGTAGATTGCGAGCTGAATGCGGGTGAAAACGATGGAATTCAGTGCTTTCGCGTCGAGGGTCATGCAACACAATATTTGTTTGATCCGAATTTGGAGGTGGATAAGATCATCACCAGTATCGAATTGAAAGAAGTGCGCGGAGATGTTCAGAGTCGTGTGTCACGTGCGCTGGATGTAAGTGCGCCTGCGGCAGCATCCGTTGTTGAACGGATCAAGGTTATTCGGATCAGAGGTACCGAATATTTGCTACGTGTGAAGCCCGAATCCAGTGGAACTGTATTTCATTTATTTGGTCGTACAGATACGGACTTTCGAAAGCCGTTAGGAGAAGTGGAATCAGACCCCTTATTGGGTAAATACACTCGTCTCCATTTATACGAGAAGTAACCTCTATATATGTTATTTTATAACAATAATAGATGGTACATAATTACTCCGACAGGTTTATATACTTATTATACGAATCAGGGAATTGGGTATAGACCCAATCAGCCTTACATTCGCGGACCACGTCCTCCCTGGTAAGCGTCTTATCAAAGAAATGGACCCACGCCAAATCAAATTGAAAAGAAGAAGAACCAACGATTCCACTGTTCTCATTCGGATATCGTCCGCCGCTAAACATAATATCACACGACTGCCCAACTTGTCCTGGGGCCGGATTCTGCGTTGCATTTACCCCCCACATCGGATAATTCATACCATTGATGCCAGGCAGTTGCGTTACTGTCGCCGCTCCTCCGCTTGACGTAAATCCGTCAATTGAATTGCAGTATAAATCAAATCCATGCTTGTTATTGTTGATGTAAAACATATACCATGTACCAATCGACAGATAATAATTGGTATTAAATCTCTTATAGTAACCCCCCATTCCACCGTGTTGAATAGAAATAATTGACGTATTCCCATTGATAGGTTTCGCAATGATAGAATAATTCTCCCCGAATGATCCCATTATGATACGACACAATGTCTCTTTAACTGGCATTGTTTGGAATCGAACAGCGAATGACATGGATTTCCAGCTCTGAAATGCGATATTAGGCATATATACATATGATCCAGAACCATTCATACGCATAAACGATTTCTTTCCAGGTACTGCAGACCGCTCGTCGGTTCGCAGATGGTACTGAGGATTGGACACCTCCAAGAACTGGCCAAAGAGACCAGGATTGCGAAGTTCCTCAAAAGCGCCCGATTTGCCCACTTCATACGTCAGAAACGGGGCACGAGCCTCACAAGTCAGCGAGTAGTATTGTGGCTGAAACGCATTGATACCGTTGCATATTTGCGGAGTCACCTGAAACGCGTTCCAACCGCCACCCGCATCTTCAAAATACATTTTTACGATATTAGGCGTTGACGCTTTCATAGGAGTACATGTGTTAGATTGGTACATGGTGGGACCCTGTAATCCCAGATTTTCAAATAAACCAGGTGCATCAGCGACTGTCTGAGCCATCGCCGTTTTATCGATATGAGCGGGTTGATTGATGGCGATCCAGAATCCATCATCCACCGTTACCGTGAACTTTACAGAAAGATCCGAAGGTGCGCGTACATCCATCATCTGGACAAAACATCCAAATGCTCCACCGCCAATTTGAGACACACGTGATGGTCCCGCTTGAAGCTGAACAATATCACGCTCAATCGTACGCTTGAGAAACCCAGAAACCCTCCGCGGATCACCAGGAACAGGTACAAACCACAAGACTTCCACACCCTGTGTATAGGGTGCGCGAACAATTGAGTTTTCAGGAGTAATTCCGAGGAATTGAATCATAGCGTCACGTTGTGTCGCATAATCTGCGAATGCGTCGGCGGACTTCATATTCGTGATCATTTGTGCCCAGCGTTGTTTCACAGCACCTAGTGTTCCCATTGCATTATAGCTAGCCATCGTGGCAATCGTCGGAAATGCTTTGCCTTTTGGTTGTCCGCCCATTTTGAGAAAGAGTTGCTGGAGGCACGCCATATCAAATGGTGATTGGGTTCCATCGGGAAGATTGGAGCATTGATCGTATCCTTTGATGGCTCCTCGCTGAAGACAGAGATCACGAGCAGACGCTCCAATCGCGGAACTAGTGGGTTTGGATGTATTACCCACTAACTGACGAATCTCTTGTAATGCCGCACTCACGGTCGTCTGACCTTGTGAAAAGAGATTGAGATTCATGGGTGGATTGGCGGAGCGTTGATAAATTTTCACAGCATCGCCGTTACGAATGGACGCCATGTAATCCGATGGATTGGGAGAACTTTTGAGAGCCATTGCCAGTGCCCCGTTGTCCGTGCATCCACCCGATATTGTCATATTATACAAACATGTCGCACTAAGACGACCATTGACAGGGTCGCATGTCTTGTCTCGAACGGGCTCGGGGCCGGTGGGCGGAGGAGGACACGACGAACTCTTTCGAACAATGGCTCCAGGACTACATGTCCCCATCGGCTCATTGGGATAAAGGGGTTTTCCGACCGAATCAATGGGAACACCTTGGCCAATATCGGTACAATAACCACAACTTCCTTGAAAAACATCGGTATCAACGTCTGTACATGCTTTGAGTGCCTTGCATTTATCCATTAACAGTTGTTTTTTCGCCAACTGGAGGTCAAAGAACCATTTTTTATAAGCAGGGACATCAAATCCGGGAAGTGGCCCTTTTGCGTTACCCACCATTCCTTTTGAGATCTCAGGGTAAGGGCTATTCTTGGTAGGACCGGTATACATCCAGCCGCATCCGATGGGTGCCCTAGGATTTTTCGCGGCAATCAGATTGTCGATTGCGGATGCAGAACACTGTCTGGCCATTTGTTCCAGATTTGGGCTGACGCCGGTCATGAAGATATCATTCGGATTCTTGACCGCATAGTTCTGAATTCCTTGACCGACTGTATTTGATGTTTGGATGGCCTCATCAAATCCAGGCAGACCGGAAGTCCCTGAAAGAATCATATTAGGCGCCGCATTGTAATAAACATTCTGCTTATTCACATAATCAAGGTGAGTATTCCCTGTTGTCGTATCTGATTCAAATGCTTCCGCCAGACGACGAAACATCTCTATTGATGGATTCGGTAGTATTTTCAAATCAAATACTCCCGAAGTCATATACCTATTATACAGTGATCTCCACAGATCCTCCACTTAACACAAATGTATGACCCCAACCCCATGTGAGCCCAGCTACTTTTACAACATCTCCGCTTACAACATCGACAGCAGTATTTACTGCATACGCTGCAGTACCGCCACCTCTTGGAAAATTTGCATGCCATGCCCATTTCGTTACTGTACCTGTTGGATTCTGAATCCATATTCTAAATCCAGTTGGATTACCCCATCCTTGATCCCTACCAATCACACTAGCTCGAATCATTGTTGTTTTACCCGTTTTATTAATGGTTCCCAGATTCCACTCCGCATAGTAATCGCGGTAACCGCCGTTCGGTATCCCGAATGTAATCGGAGAGGGAGGCATATCCTCAGCTAGATCCACTTGAATATCAGGACTGGGTGGAAACCATGCGTAGGTGCGATTGGTACTGTTTACATTATTAGACGCATAGATCATATCATTTTCATTATTCAGAATCTGAAGAACAGCGCCTAGAATACGAGACTGACAACAGTCCGCACGATTAAACACGACAACCTTATAAATATCGATCATCGATCCGAGATCGACCTGAACCCATGGAACATCGCCGCATGACGTATGAACAAAATTATAGGTTTGACCCATATCACCATCTACAAAGTTCTGACTAGGAAACATATCACCTTGGTATCCACTTGACTTAGTAACACGGGTATCCCGCGTAATGATGTTCGGCCCGCCTTTTTTACTATACACTTTGATTTCAGCCAGATTGAGACATTCCACGCGATTGTATTGTAATTTAATGTATCGACCAGTGATCACAGAGACAGGATTGCCAATCGGAGTCTTTACGTATCCCATATAAGCTGGGTCGGCTACGATGCCTGCATTGTGATTTCCTTTATAACATCCATTGCCTGTACCATTTTTTGAGTAACTGAATCCAGCACACTGTGCTCCAAGCGCATTACATCCACGCTGTGCGTCATCCACGGATAGCCCTGAAAAGCACGAAGGTTGAAGACCGGTTGTCTGTAGATATCCTGATGGAACGGTAAGATACGTCGGTTCCGTGGGTCGATCCCACATTTGCTGATTAAATGCCTTAATGATTCCTTTTTGAGAAGCGGGATCGGTGATAGCAGGTTTGGGACCGTAACAGGTCACGCCTGCTTTCTGATTGTCGGGTGTCCATTCAATAATGCCGGTTCGACTGCCACATCCAGGTATGGGGTTGAGTGTAATCGGCCATTTACCACCTCCATCCGCTACCCATGCGCTAAAGCACCAGTCGGCGCCATGGGCATACGCATCTTGTAACTGTGCAGTGGTTGCCACAGTCGCGCCGTATTTCGCACAAACCTCCTGGGACTGGCCCTTTGTATAATCATATCCTGGTCCAACAGCAAACACCTGTGTGGGGCCCGTCACTTTGCTGGAAGAAGCTGGTCCAAGATTGATGTCGTATGCTTGCTTTACTGCAGTGGAACGTTGCTCATTGGTTTTGCTATTATCATTCGCAAGACGATTGATTTCGTCATATTTTTGTTGAACCGCAACAACTCCACCCAGATTCTGTGCGAACTGAGCGCCAGATGCATTGATCGGGTCAATAATGGTACCAGGATAGTTATAGGTATTGGGCACACTTTCAAATCCTTCTATGTTTTGAAACTTCTCTTTAAAACTCGCCGCTTGAGAGGGAGGCTGTGTATAGGTTGGACCGATACGAGAAGCAATACCCTTATTAGCGTATAAATACGATGCACATTCTTTGGAAACGGGTCCGTTTGCATTATTCTCCCCATCGCATGGATTGGTAATGGGTATGCCTGTTGCATACATCGAAACGGTGTTCCAATCAGGGATGGAAAGTGCCACACCGTTCGCATCTCTGCCGCTTCGTGCCTGTGCCATCTTAACTGCCAGTATATCGACAATGGTATCAATGCGCCGGTTGCCTCCGTTTGCATCTTTTTGAATCGCATCGGCCAAGGCTTTTGTGGAAGGATAACCAGTTCCTTGCGGCGTTCCGCCGAGTTCCACCCAGCGTGATTGGAGACATTCGAGTTTATAATTGCCTGGTGAATTCGCCTTCCCGTAACATGGGTCAGATTCGAGAAAAGTGGCAGAGTCTTCACGGGTGATAATGGGACCGTTCTCACAGGTAAGTGCTGCCCCATCAAACATATTTACAAAAGAAAATGGCAGGAAACATGATAAATTCATAGACGATTTTCCATTTCCAGGCATCAACGTGAAACATTTGAATCCATTAAAGAGGCGAGTGCCTGTCATACGGGGTTTTGCGCCTGTCACAGTATCTTTTTGGGTAAGCGTCATGATATCCAATTTGAAGGTGCCGGTTGCGGTCTGACCTTCAATGTATCCACATAGATATATAGGGAGGGCGCCAGTTACTGCAACAGTAAAAGTGGTTCCCTCTGAATTCGCAGGGATCGTAATTTGCGCGCCATTGCCGAGATTCAGATTGGTTTGATTCAGCACAATAGAGCTATTGGAGCTGGAAACGGTAACTGTTCCGCTACCATATAGATTCAGGGTAGAAGGAAGACGGCTTGATTCGGGGCCGACACGAGAGAATTGTCCAGAGGTATAGCATTGGGTACAGTTAGGTAAACCAAATGTCTGTTTGGATTCGCAGTCGACTGTCTCTTTAAGAATGGTACACTGATCCTTTGTAAGCGAAAAATTTCCTGTCTTGGCCCTGCCGATTGTAGGGGCCAATGTTTTCAGGGGGAAATAGGGAGCCGCACCCGTTTGTTGGACATCCTTATAGGCGGCCATTTGTTCATCTCGATCATAGGAACTTATGTATAATCCACCGATACCGGTCGTATGGCCGGCGGAATCGACGGAAGCAGGATCGAAACTCATACCGCAATTTTTTGAAAATCGTTCGTCATTAAAAGCATTGCACGTTTTGGGAGCCGCTTCGCACATTTGTGCAATTTCCAAGGTACCAGGGAGCTGTTCGGGCGTTGAATATGGAACAGTTTGTTCCAAAGCATGCGTTGTGGAGGTGGGACGAGCGAAGACGGTGGAGACGGCTTCATTGATATTGCTTGCACTAATGGGATCAATACCGACAGATGGACTTGTTAGATTGATCGTATTAGTGAGTTCATTCAATTTCACACGTGAGTTGTCAATGAATTTTAGATGCTGCGCCATCGTATCATTGGCCGGAACGTCGCGGAACGGTTCCTTTGAAGTGTACTGTAATCCTAGGAATAGGACACATAGTACCGTAAATAATAAGATAATGTTAAAGAACATTATTATCTACTAACGCATTTTATTAAAAAGAAGGCACATAAACATCCACTTTTATGGGAATTTTCTGTAAAGTACCTATGAACAGGGGTAAGGGGAGGCTTGCGTCCCCTTAATAGTTATTATCAGGTCTCAATTGCGGCAATGAATCCATCTCGCGTGTAATGATGCGGAACACCAATTGAAGCTGCTTATTCAAGTTGATGAGACGAACAGGCGACTGTAAGCTGACACCATACGTACGAAGTAGTGTGCCGAAATTCGGTCCAAATGGATTCAACAGGACACTACCTGTCGTCGGATCCTGGTAGCGCGCCTGAATGACAATAAAGTTCGCATATCCAACATCGTTGAATCCGTCTTTCAGCGTGCTCGTAGTAGGAGAGTAGGCAGCATCAAGAACAATGTGACCCTCGGGGCGATTCACCCATGCACAGAAATCACGGATTGCAGCACCGTTCCCTGGATCGGAGAGCACATCATCGGGATAGGTATATCCGCTGATTTGAATACGGTCTCCAGCAGACATCTCGAACTTGCTGAAATATTTCGATGTATTGATGTAAAAATTTGCGGGATTTCCATCGGCGTTTGGAATCATTACATTATACGCATTATTACCCGTATTATGCGTAAGTGGAATGCTGAATGGAAATGTATTGGTTACGATACTGCCGGCCTGGGGGCAAATAATTCCACCAATATCAAAGGTATCAGGTGACGTGCTGATCAATTCTCCATTGGGACGACGGAGATCAATGGTCATTTTTTGGAGGGTCGAAAGCGGGGTCGGGTAATATTCCTTCTGACATTTCAAGAACTTCGGGATCATCGCCAGGAATCCACGATTGGTGGGGTGCTGACGAGTTTGATCGGATACCCACTGTGCATCATATTGGAGAACACCGAAACTTCGATCTAGAAAATTGTCTGTTCCGTAGTTATTATTCTCCAGTTCCGCTACACGAAGGGTCACGTAGGGCAAATTGAGAATATTGTCTTGATAGCCTGTATCCGTGACTTGATTCTCTGTATTCTCGCGATACACGGTAACACTAAGACTCTCGCCAGGCATAATAGCTTTGACGAGCTCGATGCGAACAATGTTCTTAAACTTCTGCTGAGAGGCCAGACTGGAACCGAATCCCTGTCCATTAGCGGCAGGATCAAAGTTGACCGTAAAGCTGTATCGATTCTCCTTGTTGTTGCGGAGCCAGTCACGATCCGCCGAATAGATAAAGAGATTATTTTCGATCTCACGATAGCTAATGATCTTGTCATCACGGACGATGTTGTTTTGGGGCAGGACCACTTTATCGATAGATGAAAAGGCGGGTGTGACGGTTGTGGGATTGCCATTCGCATAGCCGTTCATGGTATCGAAAGATCCGATGGAACCACTCAACAGTTCGCGGCGATCGGGGAGAACGACGAGGGTTTGATCCATGATGGGGCGTGGTGCAGCGCTTTGTGCAGAACGTTGAACGAGAGCCAGCTCAGTGGAACGATTATGAGAATCCTGGAGGGTACGAAACGAAGAATCGGCCTGGATACGACCCTGGAGGCCGGCATCGGCCTTCGCCAAATCGGAGCTCTGTGCAGCACGAAGGGCTTCCATTTCGCGCTGTTTCTTGGCACGCTCAAACATTTCGGCGGCGGGCGGGCCGTCTTCGGATAGAGAAATGCGGAAATCAGGAATACCAGGAGGAAGGGCCTTGACCTCATTGCGTTCCTGTGTGACACGCTCAAATCGCTGAGAGGTTTCTTGGAAGAGTGACTCGTCCATAACGGTCTTGACAACATTCGTTTGTTTTGTAATTTCCTTGCGCTGAAGATATTGTGAGAAATCCTTGGCGCAGGTTCCGAGCACCTCTTTATTGAGAACTTGAATGGGTTTGTCGCCCTGTTTTTCGTAGACTTGATCCATATAGTGATTCAGCGTTTTCGAGAGGCGCTGAAGTTGGACATCGTTGAGGGGCGCACCGGTTCGCTCTTGAAAGTCCTGGACGAGAACCGTTTGGAGCGTTCGGTAATTTTTTTCACTAAAGAGGGCCGTTCGGGCGGATCCCTGTGCTTGTTGCTGCTGAGAAGCCGGACGGTACATTACTACCTTTACCGTATAAATCTTTTATATGCTTTTTTACATACAAAGGTGATAGAGTGAAACATATCATCAATGGCTGAACATGATCTTTCGTAGCGCTAACATCGTTGCGTCTTTCGTCACTTCTTTACAGAAATTCTTAAAGGGGATTCCATAAATCATACAAACGATAAAGTACATACTATACATCCCGCATTCCGTGTTACTGTATTGAAATCTGCGAGCATTAAATCCGAGCTGACAGGCCGGAATTTGAAGCGTAAATGCACGCATGAATCGCGCGATCATCGGGGGCGTCTTGTACCCATAGGAATCAAAGTAAGAAATGAACGGTTTTTTGATGTCTTTGATGTCAATGTACAGCGCTACCCAGTGACTTCCACCCTTATAATGAGGGTCTAGATTGAAGACCATACCGATACCTCGTTTCCCCTTGTCATACTCGGCCTGTAGCTTCAAATCACACAATTCGACGTGAAGACACTTGGGAGCATTCCCTTTGACATAAGGGTTCGCCACGGAAAAATCGATAGGATACACCCCCATGAACTCGAACCAAGTAAATGTTTCTTCATATTGTTTCATGACGTTCTGGATGTTGTAGTTATCGAGCCATGTGTCGGGCTTCTTATCCCACTCTTTAGGCATTCTGGGGCGAAGATATTGCTTACGGAGTTCTTTTTGATCGGTGGGAGATGTCTTATCCAATAGACAATGCTCTTCTTTGTCATTGCATCCGACGGCTTCGAATAACGCCTTCCCTTTTTTGCCGATGCGCTTCTCGAGATCTTGATAGGTAGTGGAAGGCAGACATCTTTTCTTTGATTTTCCCAAGCGAGGATGACATCGAGTGAATTCCTCTAGCTTCAATTTACGTTTTTGAGTGGTACGCATCACACAACCTATTTCCTACGGAGAGAATAAAACACGATAGAGATAGAAGAATGGCTGCTCCTGTTGGCTATGATTTTTCAAAATCGAATTTGTTGCTGATGGTGGGAGGACAGATTATGTTACTATTGCTTGTGATCATGGTGATATGGTTTGGAGTGGGCCCCCTTCAATTTGCCTATGCAGACCAAATGCGCAATATGCTCAACGCAGTACCTTCGGCTAGCGTAGTGCCCACGAATACTTCAGCGAGTGCTTCAGCAAATGCTTCTGGAAAGAAGTAAAATAAAACAATAAGATAGAATGTCGGATAGCGCACAACCGCTTATGAGCACATCACCATTTGTGTTTTTGGGTCTTGTTGCAGTCGTTGGTGCATGCTGTCTTGCAACGTTTTTTAGCATTACTGCATTTGTTGGGTCGAAGGATACGTGGAATCGCATTAAAGGTGAATCAGGAGATATTTGGACCTTTAGTATGTTAGGGTCAATCATGTTATTCATGGCAGGACTCTTCTATTTTAAGATGCAACCAAACCATGAAAAGATCATGTATTTCGTTTTCGTAGTTACCTTTTTGGCGATGGGGTTAGCATACAGTGCGCTAGGTGTTGCGCTGATTCATAAAAACAGATGATAAGATAGAATGGCTACCTCTAGTAATGCTGGCGCGATTGCTAGCGCGATTGCTGACCCTACTGCTAGTGTTTTAAGTAAAGCAAAGACCCTTTTGAGTACGGCAATGCCTTCTACAGAGTCCTCTTCCGCGCCCGCCATAATATTAGGAATAGCTGCGATTGGATTCTGGTTGGGAGTCTTTATCAAGACATCGAATATAACTAGTGACCGACGGAGTTGGAGGAGTATTCGAGGTCAGGTCGCCAAAGTAGTTGGTTCCGTCATGATTGCAATGTTTATTTTATTAGTTACGTCGATCATCTATTTTCTACAGGATCAAACGAAGTCCATTTATGTAATCTTCACCTTGGTGACAATCGCAAGTGTCATGTCGTATAGCGCCTTGGCGGCAGCGGCGCTGAATTAATGATAAGTTAAATTCGAGAGAAGAGGTAGAATGGAAGATAACTCGTTGATTTTATATGGAATTGTATATGTGTTCGGTATCATTTTCTACATTGTATTTTTCATATGGGCGGGCAAGTATTCACCTACGGGTGACTCGAGAACCGACTGGAACGAAATCAAATCAAACGTGTTTATGTCTTGGATCGCCCCCGTTATTGCAATTCTATGCAGTTTTATTTCGTTAATTTACATGGTTCGCTATCCTGATTATTCTGTATTTGCCGTGATGGGATTGTCATGTTTAGCGGTGGGATTCGGTATTGCATCACTCTCTTTTGCGATTATATCACGTTAAAAGCCGATATAACGGCTTTTAACACATAGAGGTATGTGGCCTTGTATCACGTTAAAAACCGTTATAGCGGTTTTTAACCTATAAACTGTCTTTCGATAGTGTATCACGTTAAAAGCCGATATAGCGGCGTATCTTGTTAAAAGCCGTCTTTGACCGTTTGCCCAGATAATTTCCAAACAGACGGCACAGAATGATGCAGACGCAACCGCAATTCATCACGATGATACAATTGCGATACTCCTTGAAGACGGATGACACATCGAATCGAGTCACCCGCTTTCAAATCTGATATACGACACGATTGTCCTGTGTTTGTCTTTACAAATACAGTGGGATAAATAAAGAGCGATAACGTCATACCATCAAGAAGAAAATAAAACAGATGTCGAATAGCGTCATAGGGCCGGTTCATCAAATTCAAGAAGCTTTGTTGATGACTATAGAATGTATTAATGAGATATTCGTGGAGGGTATGTATTTTAATGTGAAATTGGGTGTGTTCGGATAAGTCGAGACGAAGACGAGACGTTTCCGTATTGTAATCGATGATACGTAGGGGAGGCGAGAGAATACTTACATCCTGGAAATCGATGGAATTGTCTTTGTAGCAGAGACGGGCGATGGTTTTACCAAATCGGTCGATTTGAAAGGGTGCAACGTGTATGTTTCCAATTTCAAAGGCTTGATGTGGGATGGAGAGTATCATTTGTGTATTCTATGATATATATTATTTAGGTTGGCCTTAAACATATCTCGCCTTTGTTGCATCGTAATTGCGAATGATATCCTCTTGAGAGACAGCTCGATCGTATAGATAAAACGCTCCCACATCGGCGGGGCAGAAATAGCCATCTTGGAATCCTCTTGGAAATTGGAGTGGTGCTTGCGACGGCATACCTGATTCCGCATTCGCAGCAGTAACGACGCGCCGTGTGCTGACGTAGGCATAACTCGGATTCCCTGATCTGCCACCAAAACGCACGACAATCGTATAGAGAGCCCATTCGTTACCATATACCCCCGTGGAAGATGCATAATTTCCATTAACAGAAGATCCATTCATATTCAAACTAAGTCCTCCTGAACTGTTCAGAGTTAATGAATATCCATCATAGTCAGATGAAGATCCAAATTGTTTACTGATTAGGCCATCACCTGAATTAAACGCAGGCGAGGATGTATCGACACGTGCCCAGATTTGAATGGTAAAGGAACTTCCTGGGGTTGGATTAATTGCCGCAGCGGCCGCGATCTGTGCGATTTGATTCGTACCATTAAATGTAAAATACTTATTTGCGTTATTAAATAGTGGAGTATTTTGTAGAGTGGCGCTATACGTTCCACTTGAACGAAGATTGGTCCATTCCTCTCCAGATCCAGAATAAGAAGATGCATTGTTAGCGTCTAATTCCACGAGTAGATTCGTCGTATTGAGGGTATTGACAGTGGTTGTCACAGTGGTAGACGCTGATGCAAGACTGGATTCTATCGCATTTACTGCTTTCAATGTAACCGTGTAAGACGTGGAATTTGTTAAAGATGTCTCTCCATCAATTGTTGTAATAGCAACAGGGCTAAAAGTCTGGGCGGGACTGAATGGGACAAAGGGACCGTCATTGATGGAATATTCATAATTGATAATGGGACTTCCTCCGTTGCCGCTTTGTGTAAATAAGACATAAATGGCTTGATCACCGCCTACTCCTGATAAACTGGTAGGTGCGGGCAGGCTGGGCGGAGGAGAAGGCGGAGATGGAGGCGCCGTAGTTATGGCCGAAACACCGAATGTCCCTCCTACACTAACGGTTTCACCCGCTCCGATCAGAC
>Ga0247722_10001206_pt1 | contig 14513 bp, 7 predicted proteins | sample MSEWelMarce3H_FC_FD_189094 | JGI IMG/M metagenome (GOLD analysis project Ga0247722, IMG submission 189094) | Subsurface sediment microbial communities from gas well in West Virginia, United States - MSEEL Well Study Marcellus 3H_FC | ecosystem: Environmental > Terrestrial > Deep subsurface >... | reverse complement strand
CCCCGACACACCAGCAGGGCAAATGATATAGACGCTGCCGGGAAGGAATGGGAAGGAACGACCCAGAGAGCGCCGGGTCCGCATGCAGATGCAGGGCATTCTGGGATAGACGACATTGTAAGATATGCTATTTATATGATCCTCTCAGTTTACTGTCTTCAAATGTCCGCCCCCCCCCCATGTCTGGCGAGAGAACAGGAGAATATAGCGCAGAATAGAAGAACCCAGACACACCGTATTTCGTACAGAAACTCGTTTTCTTATGATCCGAACCGCAGGGCTGCTTCATCAGGAGTTTCCAGCCTTTGCAATTGTTAATGTCAAGACGGTTTGAAAACTTTACGAGACCGGAGCCGGATAGACTAACAGTAATAAAATAATGCAGTGTAGCGTAGTCGTATCGCAATCGTAAAACGTAAGAGGGGAATTTATAAGCCGCATGATGAAAAGGCAAGAACGTATTAGGCCATTATTTAGCTTCATTCCCCCTCCCCCCGTCTTGTTCATTGCTTCACCTTCCACCTAATTACTTAGCTGTTGTTTGTAGACATTCATAACTTATGACTTCCAGTCCTTGCTTACCGGTCAAGAAATTGTGCATTATGATAATTCTAAGAAAATCAAGAAAAATAGGTGAGGCGATCAAACACTCCACAAACACAACAGCTGCAGTTGAGCCATCTCCGGTCGTGTCGACTAAAAGAGGTTTATCAATACATCATCCACGCCCTATCGACGTACTTCACGTGAGGATTTGAACAAGAACATTACGGATTTTCCCCATTGGAAATTGTTATTCGGAATGGATTTTTCTTTCCCCAAAGCCTTAATTTTGTCTATCGTTGGCTTGCTGGCTGAATTATTACAGACACGATTGGAGGAATGGAGATGGTGAGAGAGTCAAGTAACGCGGAAGACGTCTGTGACCGTATAGACCGCTTGGTCCTCTTAAATTATTTATCTTGCCATCAAAATGAAATAAAAATAAAATGAGAAAAGAAAGGCCAATTCACGTCACGCACCCACCATCCAGGTTCGAGATCGGCAGTTCGAGGTCTCTGCTGTCGAAATTTTTCCTCATCTTTCTCTTTTCTATTGGCTCTAGCTTTTTTTTCTTCCATTCTCCCGCTTGTACTACGGGAGGCGCGATAAAAATACCTCATGCATATACAATCCGAGTTCGATACGCTACACTATTTCACGCTTTCTCGTTCGTCTTTTTTCCCGACCTTTTTCTTCTGTATTTCCACGGCTGTCTCTTTTAATTTATTCTTCCAATTCCATCTCGTTTCTTCACTTCGGTGATGACTGCAATACCACTTTGACTGTTTGTTCTAAGCCCACCCATTTTTAACCATCTAAGTTTTTCTTTTCTTTTCATTTTCTTTTTGTTTTAAATTTGCCATGATAGTCTGTTGCTTCGCAGACCGGTCTCATTGACAGTTTTGGCTCTTTCGCTATATTGCAGAACTGCACTGGAAGGCCACGCAGGAAACACAAATCCCGATGGACTACGAAACAACGGGAGGAGCCCGTAGCCCGTTTTTTGTTTCCACTCGGTCGATTTCTTACCCGAGCCTTTTTGCAAGCGAATAACATCAATCTCCCATAACAGAAACGAACCCGTCAAGTAGCGGCGTACGCTTGTGCTAGTGGATTACAGTGGACTGGATCGATTTGGCAACTTTCAAGGATGTTTTCTCCGTCATAGCCGAGAAAAAAAGAAACAAAATAAAACAAACTTTTTTGCGTTGAACTTGTTACTTCCCCGACATCACACCACCATTACGGCATCACTGGCAAATTAAATCAAAACAAATGAAAAAAAAAAATGCTCCACGTATAGGTTCATATCATCCGAGATGCAGCGACTCGCATTTGCACAGGATTGCGCAGGCTGCATCGATATAGAAGTTTCAGCATGGTTGCCCAGCACAAATACCGGCTGCATCACTTGAAACCCATTTCCCAAAATTGCTAGAAAAAGATAAAAAAAGGAACATAGATTTTTTTTCCGGAAAATTACGTTTACGTATAGATTTTATTACATCGTCGACGAAACCAATAAGTTTCTTTTTTTGATAGTCCATACTCAGTTTATTCCGAGTTTAACGGCATTTCTCCTGTTTGTAAAGAGTATACTCACTTGTAGTCGGCCGTTCAAAGGGGAAACGATTGGTTTTCATAGTAGTATTTGAACCCCCGTTAAATGTGTGCTCTTTAAAGCCCCGCCAAAATATCTCGATTTTTCAAATTTACAATCTGCATAAACACCTTGATGCTGGATTACTACTATTCACGTATGCGAACACGCTGAACTGCATGTGTATGCTTTACAAACCCTGGCGTGCACCGTAAAGCGTTGCCCGACTAATCGAATCTTGTTGATTTTACTCTCACAGCCCCGCCAACTTTGGAAGACGTAATACTCGCAAGACTTATTTGAATTTCCAACCTATTTTAACTTCCTCCCCGTAAAACTTAAGACGTACTAGGTCTCCCCTCCCTTTCATCACATTGTGCTACACTGCTGCAGCTGATGCGTATAAACCGATAGTCATTATTTTTCCAAAAGAAAAAAAAGAAGGTGGAGAGGGGGTCCCTTACTTATATTATGTCATTTAGTTACTCCCTCGGAAGGGGTCAGGAAAGACACTGGGTAACGATATACATCGCCTGAGAGGCTTCTCATGCCACCATTCTCATTTGAGGCTTACGAATTTCGTGTTTTAAGTCGCTTCTAATCCGCACGAACCCAGTGACACTGGGAAAAAACGTATACACCCATATGTGCCTACAATGAAGACAAACTTATGCTCGGCATTAATCCTGTCCTCCTCCTGCTTGATGACGACGAGCCTTTCACTAGCCGTAGAATCTCGCTGTTAAGATTGTGTGGGTCGAAACTTTGTGTGTTCCAAAAATAGCTACAAAAATAAATTATTGATCGTGAGAATCATTACGTTTACCCCTAGTCACAACGGCTCGTCCACTCTTCTCTAAATGAAAATGATGTTATATACAAGACGTCGCTCATACAGAAATTTTGTCACGCTACGTTAAGACATACCGCCCGCGCGCCATCCAATGAATTACTATTATTACTTTCCGAATGAATTATTTACACACCAGCGTTCTCGTGTTGTTTTTTTTTCTTCATATTGGTGTTGTTAGTTTTCCAGCGACGTTCTCTATATCGCTAGCGTAGCGCATACTAATTAATATCGTAGCCTGCTGGCGTTTTCACCTTTCGACGTCGTTTGGCTTTCATTACTGTTCTCGGTCGTCAGTATTCATGTTCTTCCCTCGCCAAGGAAAATGGAAAGAGTTTTCCGCATTATTAACGAAAGGCCATCATCCGTGATAGGTCTTGCGCAGGTTAAGCCAAACGACGAGGCGATTAGATATACTCCGTGGATTGAGGTAACGAGTGGTTATCTGTGAAGGTACAAAGCGAAAGAGAGAAGAAGTGGAAGAAGGCCGTAATCACGTGGAGAATAACAGCTAGATTACATGTCATATATATTTTAGTGGGTGGATATATAGACTCCGGGGAAGTCTGCAAGGGAAAAAGGCGAAAAAAAAAATAGACGTAACCTAGATCCTAACTTGGTTTCTAAGTAAGACGAATAAGAGAAGCAATAGTCTCCCCTCCGAATTTGCAGGCCAAAGGCTACCACGTAGCACGTTTTACGGGAGCTGGCAGAATCATAGACGGCGGTGCCCAGTGGCAGCCCAAGACCTATGTAGATGGGATTATTCAAGATTTGACCTTCAAGGTGACGGCCATGTATTGCCTTTTGGCTTTTTGGGTTATGACAAGGATATGAGCTGGTGGCACACAAAATAGAGCGGGAGAAACCAAAAAAGAGCTTTTATGTTATGCGTGCTCGATAGCCTTCCTCGGTGCTCTGTTCGATGCCTCAGCTCTCCTGGGTTCTTCCTTGAAAATGTGGGTATTAAAAAAAAGCCCCGACAAAAGCAGCCCTCTCCAACATATATATATATATTATACACACAGAGGAACACCCACACAATCTGTTTTCACCGTGTGTGTATAATACGACGCTGTTGCTGGCTGAGGTCCTGCTTCCTCCCACACGTGCGAGTAGTCTAGGATTTAAGCAAGCGGAAAGAAGGCAAAACAAAGTAGGACACAGAAGAACGCAACGAGAATACCCCAACAAAAAGTGGAAATTCCATATTCAGAAACGAAAAGGTCAACCGAAAGTTGTGGTTCGCTGATGTGAAAATTTTTAAACGAAATAAGGTCCAAACATAGAAGCGAAAATTCTTTCGTCGTGTGCTGTATTGGTGGCAAGCTGTGACAGATCAGTTGTTATGAGGCTGCTTCTATATCGTCCATCATACTTTGTTTTTATGTACAGATCCATATTAGTTATGTTTGCACTATATTTCCTCATTACGCTCGCCTGCTTCGCTTATTCGTGTGCGACTAAATAAAATCCCGCTTTTATTTATTTTGTATGTCCTTTTCTGGTTTTCCTTTCACGCAACAATATGGAAATAAATGACTGCTTGGGAGCTCTATACAGTACACATATATGTTGTATACATTCAGTCGGACGCTGCAGTTATATAGCGCAGTTATATTCCTTTGCGCATTGCCCGAATGAATGCACCTCGTCATGTGCTGGTCAGGGATGAACTTGCTCGATGCTGGGTGAGACACAAAACATATCAGTCGCTGCGCCTTTTCTTTTACTAATATATTTTTCCGGAGATATCGATTTGTATTCTTTGCTTATTATATTCGAAACTTGATCAAGTTTGATTACGTGCGTGGGCGTTCAGACGGCATATCCCAGCTAGCACAGCTACAGGGGCGGAACGAAGGGAGGAAATATAGTTCTTTAAGGCGGTTTCGCTTCGCTCTGGTTTAGCTCTACCCTATACATGGTGTTGACAATCTTTCTTTTTTATAATCTGATATTTTCTGATGTTGCTTCTAGTTCCGTCTGGAGTCTGTTTTTATGGCTTCCAAGGGAACACACCTAAATAGAGAACGACGAATGCTATTAACTTGTAGGGAGTTTTTGTGATATGGAACAATAGTAAACCCTTAGAATTATGGGGGATAATTCAAAAATAATGAAATGTCAGAACCATTCTAATATGCACTAAACTAAAGAGGCTTTATCATTTGGAAGCTACTGTTTCATTATTAAAATACCAGTAAGAATCAAATAATTAGTCCATCTTTAAAAACCCAGTGGAAAGATGATCCTGCGAGGAGTTGCGTATAGTTCCTGTACAGTGTACACCAGTATGTGGGCACTACAAAGACTTGTTCGGTGATATGTATGAGAGACTACCGCAACAATATATCCTCAAAGACAGGCTAAAAAGCAGCAACAATACAATAATGAGTGGGAGCACAGGAGCAGAGAATCTGGTCGTATGAAAGAGCGACACGGAGCAGAAAGAGGACAAATCATGTGAGCGTGATGAGTAGGCTTACATATGCTGCCGTATGCAGTGCCGAAAAAGGCTAATGTCCTTGCTGATTACATTTCCTCGCCATCCATATTGAAACAAGGCAAGAAAAGAGAACTACTGAATGAAATACGACACGGTCTGACATGTAAATATCCGTACAGAAAATTGGAGAATAAGATTGGACTGTGACCTATCACGTCAAGGGCGCGCCATTGGTTCATGGTTACAATTATTTCTGCGGAAAGTTATTGCAGTTAGAAATTGGAAGGACGAGAAACGGCAATGGCACTGACTTTTTACTTTTATTTATTGCTCCAGGAAACGGAAGCAAATAAAATCCTTTGTAGCTGTTTGGAAAGTGACATCAAAATACGGACTACACAGTAGGCCTATACACAAATTGATAGAGGAAAGCCGGATAGAGGATAAAAGAAATTACTTAACATTTGACAAGAATAATATAATATTTATGCGTTTAGACTATAAAACTAAAATAAGTTGAATATCCAGCAAACAAAAAATGACGATGAAATCTCGGATCGGATTTGAACAAAGTTATTAAACCAAAGGAGAAACAAACAACTGATGCATATGCATATGACGTCAAACAGCTGGTTGGAAGATGCATGGTGGATTGTGAAGACCTCTCGGACTGTCGGCGGACGGCGATGCGTTTGAAGCGATTGTTCCCACGCACGGGAATCTATGCAGAGATGACGTCGAACGCTCACGCCGGTCATGCGGACGGGTTTCCACATCACAGAAACGGACGAATGACAACGAACCGGAAGCTCCCTTCATTCATTCTCGTAGCAGCCATGGCGCTTATTTGAATTTTTTTTTCTTTCTTTGAAATTCAATTTACGAACTTAGATTTCGCTCTCCCAATTTATATAGTTTGATTTCAAAACTCTGACATACATCCGTCCTATTCTACGCAGCATTGTTCTTATTGTGATGGTTATTATATTTCCTTCTGCTCTAGAATTGGTATTAGCAACTCGTCAATACAGCCGCCGCCACCGACGGCATTGTTGCAATCGAGCGAGTCCGAAGTGGAAGCGGAAAGAATGACAAAAACAGCCAAGGAATATACGGGACAGTCGGGTGGGGCTATATATGGTTTTTACGTACGGGCCGATATCGATTTTGTTATGTGTTCTCCTTGTTCTCCTTTTCTACATTTCTCCTTCTTCTTCTTTCACCTCTTTCTTTTTCTCTTGTTCTTCTTTCTTATTCTCTGCGGTTCTTTTTTGCTTTTTGCCCTTTTTATTATTACTTTTTTTTTAACCGGCTACTTATTTCCCGCTAGTGCGGCTTACTTTTAGAGGGTGCCTCCGCTTCGTACGGATAGGCTATGTCGATATATATTATATTGAAATTTGACATGAGCTTCCATTTCGCCGTGCAAATTATTCATCCGCTCATCTGTTCCTTTGTTGTGTGTCAGCATTCGTTAGTATAACTCTGACAGTCTGATGTATTTAAACAACAAAGTAGGTCGAATAAAATGTTCCCCTATACGAAACGGCACAGATTACGTGAACTCACAAATAAGGTTTCCATTTGGGCTGCAAGACCGGGTGTAAAAAAAACGACGCGCTTCGTGATCGAATCACTCAAACGACCGTCACAATCTTGACGAAATAGCAATGCCGGAAGGAAATCCCAAGGATCCTAAAAGAGAATTTAAAAGAATTCACGGTAAACTTTTTTTTTAAACGTCTAATAAGATGTAGAAATAACCTAGACTTCCTGCCCTTTTTTACGGTGTATATACTGGCGGGCAGAAGAGCGACGCTCTTATGGGACGATTGATGCAAACCCTCTCAGCATCGTCTCGCCGTCTATTTTATTCTCAGGCGCATCTCAGCTCTCCAGGGGGTCCACGCTGAAGCTACATGCAAATTTTCTGCCCAGGAACTTGTTCGCCACCAATGCTGTTGCTCCTACTCCGCTCCTGACTGTCGTTCGTCATTCGCCGTTACGGCCTTTACGTTTATTCATCGCTACTGCTGATTTCATTTGATTTCCGTTCGCCTAAGCTGCAAGTTCTTGGAACACGTTGAAAATGCCATTTGCACAAAACAGAATAAAATTTTAATGTAGATCCCCGTCCAACTATGGCGATATTTCGGCACAAAATGTGAATACAGAAAAATCCACTTTTGTTGGTTTATTTTTATTTTTTTTTCTCTCTCTTTAACTGTGAGTTCAGACACCTAACATCATTTCAAGTCCGTCTGGCTTGTCTCAACTGTATATACACTCACGGACTGTATTTACATCATAAAAACGGAAATGGTCGAAAAGGAGTAAAGCGTTGATTAGTCAGTGCGGTACTAGTGGTTGGCTGCCGCCATCAACCCGTCCATTTGTGTGTGTTCTCGGGCATCACTCAGCCAAGTCTACACCACACCCAACCGGGGATTCATGACTTTTACAGCAAATAGCCTCACAACGACACGAGAAATCGTAAACGGGGAGGCTTTTCCGACGAAGGGGAAATAAATCCCATACCAAGCAAGCTTGCCAATATTTTCCTAGTTGAGCAATTTGTTTTCTGGGCCTTTTTTTTCTGTCGGTTCCTCTCATTCACTGTCTGCCTTTTCGTAATTGTTTACAATCAGGCTGTAAAGAAAACCGATAGACGAAAGTCAAACCTGTCTTCTTTTTCCTTGATAAAACATCGAGAGGAAATACAAAGCATAGGCATAACTTGGGCTTATTTAATTGCCCTTATTCAATCCCAGTTTAGTTCAAAGTGCATTCCTAAATATGTACGAGGAACTATCTAGCACCATCTGACCACTGCCTTGGATCGGTTGCTAGGAATGACATCTTCAAGATCTCGAATGCAAAGTTAGTCGACTAGGACGCGTAGATTAAAGTACGCATGAAATTCTTCCTAAACCCGGATTCTGTACATGGGCGGATGCCAGGCAGTGTCTGTTTCTTCGTCTCGTTCAATGATGTAGACAAAGGTGGCTGTCATCAGGTGAGCAAACTGCGGTCGCGTTCCGAGCACAACATGTCATCACGTGCCTCTGTGTGTGTACTGCTTGGGCCGCCCTATAATAAAAACAAAAAGGAAAGAAAATAACGGAGAGAATAAATGTAGGTCGCTCAGGCGACTTGGAAATGACGCAAAGGTTATAGGGCTGTCTCCTAAAGGTTGCGCTGTTGCAGCCTATTATTTGATTGAAAAGAGGGGGGGAGGGAGGAGAGGGATGTGCTGTACATAGGCAGCGTTCTGTACGTAGAAAACAAACGGCGGATAAGTAGAGCGGAAGCGTGGCACCTGGTCTGTAGTAACAATATCCGACGTAATAACAGAATGACCGAAGGAGGTGAGTATGTCCATATACAGCAAGCGGTAATAGACTAGGGGACGAAGCAAGTTTGAGCCCGGACAGCTGAGCTATTGTTATGTCGTGCACGTACATAGAATTTCATAAACAACCCATCATTCACGAGGTCGAAAGGGAACAATTTGCATTTATCCTATAGTACAGCGTATAGGGATAGATATGAGTACATTATACATCATATATGAGTTGATTTAATTTCTTTTTCGTTACGTATTTACTTTAGAATTCCAGGTAAGCTACGTATTGTTCGGAAACAAAACGTTCGGAAAATTTTTCATGCGTTCTAAAAAAAAAAATTATTCGAATGATAAGATGTAAGTTCCGTTTTTTTGGTATATCATAACACATACTAACTGGAATTGGATGAAATTGGCATTAAAATCTGTACAGGTATGACGACCAAAGGTTGACATAGACCAAAGCTGAATAAGTTCTGCAGTTTATGGCGGAACTATATTTATGAACTACATTAGTAGCTTAACTTTGGCAAGCTTAATTTAACTATCGTTGAATCGTTCGAATCGCAGTTGCCACTAGTTCGCCGTTTGAACCAATCTGTCGTTGTATGTTTTTAATCAGCACCGTTATTTGCTTATTCCTGTTGGTTTGTAATTCTCTAATTGACCTTCAAGAACCTGGTTTGTTCACATTCTTCAATTCAAAATCAGCCAGAATTCAGCTCGAATGTTACTTAGACGTTTTCTGTGTTAATATTATTCAATTTAGAATCGACCCAAAAAAAGGAAAATCGGTCGCAAATTTCCCGCACAATTCCCTATAGATTAGATTTGTGTTTGCCATTAGGGTGGTCGGAGCACTTTGTTCCAGTGTGTACTACCCGCATCGTTTTTATTGCGCAAATTCTCGTGAACTATATTTTTGTTTGCTATCAGTGATGGTCTCGCATCAATTTCCCCGGATTGCTGTCGTCAGTCAGTCAGTATATCTGTGTACAGGGCTCCACACAAATCGAATGGGGACAATATTCGTATGAGGGAAAACATAGATCAGCTCATACAGGCTCCGTCTGGATCTGATTGATTAAATTATTACATTTTTTTTTCTTTGATTATTTATTCTCCCCTCGATCTGATAAAAAAAAATACGAGAACTCGGAATGGAAACGGCAACGAGGCGTGCGCGGTTGCCTTTACTGTTCCACCCATAATTCCCTGTGTATATCCTTTTCCTTTGGATCTCGCCTTTCGCAGGTTTTCTTCTCCATTGCCGGGTTTCATTCTCTCTCTCTCTCTCTTTCCCTACTCTCTGTTATATCTACCCCACTCTGCCTCTCACTCCTCTCCTCCCTTTCCTCCGTCATCTGCGCGCCGCCAGAGATCCGCGGATTCAGTACGCTCGCGACGCTGGTCTGGGGTAGCAGCAAGACTTTCCTAGCAGCTCACCTCATCCAGCATTTGATATTCTTGGTTTGTTTTCATCATACAGTGGCCATCTCCCCCCCTTCCCTACCCACCCTGTGCGTTCGTAACCCGACCCAGTGACTCCGAATTGCGTTTAACTCGAGAGTGACCCGATTCCGGATAATCTACTTCATTAAGTTCGACACACCCTACCAGCGATTTTATTCCGGAAAGGATTCATTTTTATTTATTTTTTTACCGAACCGACTTGAATGCGGTCCGTCATTTTTATTTCAGTGTTCCGCAAGCGAAGAGGTTGGAATAGAAAAGGAAACGCTGTAGAATAGAGACGATGGAAAAGTGGGAGGCTCTCCGTCAGTCGTCAGTTGCGTGACTGTTTCAGGCGTTTATTGGTCAACTCTGCGCTCACCTCGTTACGCCATGTTGTATCCTGGAGCCAGGAGATGAACGCGTGTCTCGCCCAACTTACCTCTTGCGGTGTGACGCCACTCTAGCCGCTGCTGATATGGCTCCTCTCGCTCGTACTCTGAAGCACTCGTCCTCCGTTGGCTCCGTGATTTTGGGGGGTCCGTGTCTGTCGCCGCTGTGCTGGTGAGTGTCTGTGACATCGTCGACGTGAAATCGAAGAAAAGGGAAGACGAGAGAAAAGAGGAGAGATGAGTTTGTCGGCACTCAATCAAACGGCTCCTATGTGGGCCTCGTCGAGCGCAAGCGGCAGCCGGGCGGGCTCGTCGATGATGCGAGCGGCCGCCACGGCTGCTGCTGCCGGCCTACAGTACGTGACGGCCAATATAAGCGACTCACTACCGCTGGGCTCCCAGAGGATGACGGCGGGCAGCACCACCCTCGGCTTCGATGATTTCACGGACGAAGGGTCTTCATCCGTTTTGTTCAGCCAACAGCAGTGGACGTCTGGGAACAACACGACGGGCACAATGGCGGAGGACGACTTCGTCCTCCCTTACTCCTACCCGGAGATGGTGCTGATCGCCATCGTGGCCGGTTTTCTCAGCTTCCTTACCGTGGCCGGCAACTGCATGGTCATGATCTCGTTCAAGATCGACAAACAGCTGCAGACCATCTCCAATTACTTTCTGTTCAGTCTGGCAGTCGCCGACTTTGCCATCGGACTCATCTCTATGCCTTTGTTCACCGTCTACATACTAGCCGGGCGGTGGCAGCTGGGACCTTACGTTTGCGACACTTGGCTCTCGTTGGATTACCTCGCTTCCAACGCCTCGGTCCTCAATCTACTCATCATCAGCTTCGACAGGTAAGGGATCAAAAAAAAAAAAAAAAAAAGAAAAGAACTAGGCCACGGGAGCGAATCAGACCAAATCATCCACACACACAGACACACCCATCATCGTGTTCAGACCTAAGACTTACACGCTACAGTAAATACTCTACACAATGCATTACCTCATTGTGTCGTGATCAATCCCGCATCCTTCCTTCCCTCTCCCATCGATCCCCAAATCCTAACTGATGAGCTGGCGGACTCTGTCCCTACTTCGCAAATGACCGTGCAAGCAACCAATCGATTTCTCTATCCGTATAGACAAGGTGAACCCCCAATCACCCAAGTATTACAACCGACGCTAAATCTCTTGTTCCTGCTTCTCTCGTGGAGACAAATCCTTCATTATCTTCCTCGCGTTGATTCTAGTACCGTGCACCGTTTTGTGTCATCTTTTTCTTTGATTAATTCCTCTCATTTCCCGCAAAGAGCGACAAATGAGGTCCTAAAAACGTGATTTCTAACCGTCAGTTCTCATCGGTTCGTGACTTATTTGACAATTATGGAAATTGCATGGACGCCTTTGCAGTTTAATTTTCGGTTTGACACGAAGAGCTTTTTAAAAAGCAACTAAAAAAAAACAAAAAAACAATCTGCGTCAAGTGCCAAGCCGAGTCGAGTAGCTGAGCAGTTGTCTGACGTTGAAAGACTAGAGGCATTCTTCAACGTAATTCTCAAAAATCAAGCAGCGCTGTCTTGTCACACTCTCTCTGGTTCTCTCGTCAGGAAATCACCAGTGCACTGCTAACCGCAATCCCATTTCCCAGCCATTACGACGAGCTCGTCGTCGTCGTCGTCGGTATAGGCCATCCGATTATTCCGTTTGGCTTTATTCACCACAAGTTTCGTTAGCTTTCAAGGCCGACTGTTGGACGCAGAAGAGCGACTAGCCGCCCGTGTCTTTATCACGTTCCTCCGTCTGGTGGCAAGCCGCAACGCCAGCAGGAGCTCAGCGAAATTCGCTCCTGTTTTAGCTCCTTTCCTTCCCATCTGAAACCTCTAGAAGACTTTCTCGGAGCTGCTTGCGTTTTCTGTACATGACAGCTTGCGTCTCCACCCGCTAAATAAGTTTCCCCAGGCTCAGCCTCGGTTATCGTGTTCTTTGTGAAACAAATTGGAAAGGATTGGTCCACAGAGCTGCGCTCGATACGATCAACACTTTATTAAGAACTAGCCTGCACATCGTACCGTATACTTTCGGGTTATAACTAAATATTGTTCTCGGAGTTTGTAGCGGACGGAGGATTTCCACTAAACGGTCAACGCAAAAGTGTGCTACTTGAATCTCGTGAAATATTCACTGGCATTTTAAAATATCATCCCAAAAGGCCCGACGAAAACCGACGAGATGGATGGCGAAGAACTGTCCGAGCTCAGCTCGCTGAACTGCCGCGGCACATACGTCTCGGTTGGCATTATTTGCCAATTCGACGAGGAGACTCTTCCTCGCTTAAACTTGAATGCCTTTCTTTAAAAGTAACTGGGTTATAAAGATTGTAAAAATGCGGCCTGCATATTGAACTCTTGTGCAGTCCATGGCGCGTCGCAGTTTCAACATCTGCGTCCAAGTCTGTCGCCGTGTGTGTTGCAGAGGTTTGTCCCGAGTGCGTTGTCTGTGTGTTGTCTGTTTGCCACTGTACGGTATAAACTTACGCCAGTGCGCAACGAGTGACCACGTCTCGTGAATAATTGATTGACAAAGTGCACTCTTATATAATGGATATGATGGAAGTGAATGCAGCATTGTATATCTACCCCAGAGATCGGAAGGGAAGACCGAGAGATCTGGCCCTATACATTTGTCCGGGGGGACTCGCTCACGAAAACGTTGAATGGATCTGGCAAGAAATGCGTCTCTAATTGACCATGACACCAACTGCGCTATGATGTATATGTTTCGAAAAGATCCCAGGACTTGCACATCTTACACTGTGTAATGCGAGAGATGGGATCGGCAATTGAACGATCCCTTCTTTCTCTGACAGCGCTGCGTATGTAAGCCGCATTTCTTCCTATTTCTACACGATTTACGGCTGTCATTTATGTGTACGCCGCTGTATAGGTCACTTGCGCAACGAGATATATATAAACTCGCTAACGTAGATTGTATGGTTTGCGTAACGGATAATCAGATTGCATCCGTCATAGACCTACTCGGATATTGGCCGCCCCCCACCCTATCCGCCGCGAGACGATCTCATTTGATGAACCGTTTAGCTCAAGCCGGGCACAGATAGATCCTACATCACTAGACGCGCTATTATTACCATCGGAGAACGAAGAAGGAGGTGGTAGCTTTTATAAACCGATGCGCGTCATGTCTGTTGACAGATGGGAGCTATGTGGGGGAGGGCATCCGTTGCTTGTTTGTTCTATCGATTTGTTTGGAGTTTGTTGCCGTGCTTTGTTTGAGGATGTCAAAATCCGAAACAAAAACATTTCAATCAAGAAGAAAGCCACGTTCGTTAGCCGTCGACGTCGCGAACACGGTTAATTTAGTTAGTTTTCCATGCTGCCCGTGCACATACGACGACCGCGGGTACAAATAACAATTCCAACAAGGAAACACACAGAGCGCGTCGATGGCGGAGCGGAGGAGAAGGGGAAGGAGCGACTGGGGTGGGCGTGTGCAATAAAGTTCGCTCGCTAAACTTGTTCGACCGTGCTTCTTGTCGGGCGAACGGGTGGCTATAGCTTTGCCCCTGTCCTCCTGCCGGTACCTCGAAGTCGTCAACGATGCAAAGACTCGACGACTATAACTGTGCACACGCAAGGGCGTCTCATCAAAGGAGTGTCGACGAGGTAGACGAAGAGATGAAAAGAGGAGCTGCAGCCCCTAAATGTATATAAGGGGGGAGGGGGATGTTCAAAAGAATTTATTTTTCTCCCTGCGCTTCCTGATCATCTTCATCATTTTCCTTTATTTTTTTCCGGCTTTTTTCTGCTTGCTTTCTTTCTCTCTGCACATCTCTCAGTTTTTTTTTTTTATCCCTCCATCTT
>Ga0247722_10001205_pt1 | contig 14513 bp, 10 predicted proteins | sample MSEWelMarce3H_FC_FD_189094 | JGI IMG/M metagenome (GOLD analysis project Ga0247722, IMG submission 189094) | Subsurface sediment microbial communities from gas well in West Virginia, United States - MSEEL Well Study Marcellus 3H_FC | ecosystem: Environmental > Terrestrial > Deep subsurface >... | reverse complement strand
TCCTTGTAGAACCAATATTTTAATTGGTTCATCGGAGGATTGTAGTAATAAATCTTGTTGAGATTCCACTTCTATTGCATGATAATTTGGAATCGTCTGATTATTAATCATTAGATGACTTCCTTCATAAAAATAAAGTGTTCGATTGATTGAATTTTGCGATTTAGGCAGTGTGAAACTAGTGTTTGGTTCCATTGAAATGTTCCATACTCCGACTTCATTATCTTCATCTGCAGCCCATGAATTTGGTGGAGGATTTTGTGGAGCTATGTTTTTGAGTCTACCTGCAATCACCTCGATAGCAATTGTTCCCTTAGGGGAAATTTCCTTCAATATCGGAATTTCTTCTTTCCACAACATTTTAAAATGTGGATCAACCATTTTATTCTTTTTTGGAAGATTTAACCATATTTGAAAAAGTTCAAGTGGATTTTTTTTTGTTTGTTCAAGTAAAGGAAACATTTCTGCATGTTGAACACCTTTTCCAGCAGTCATCCATTGTACATCTCCATTTCCATATCTTCCAGCAGCACCCATAGAGTCAGAATGGTCAACGATACCTTTTCGGACTACAGTAATCGTTTCAAAACCTCTGTGGGGATGACCAGGAAATCCGGGCACAGTTTTACCGTGATACATTCTAAAACCATCTTTAATGATAAAATCTTCACCCAATCGCCTTCCTTCAAGAGAACTAGATGGGCCCATTTTTTCATTTCCTTCTGGGAAATCATCTTCGTGGTGTACACAAAATAAAAAAGGATCAGAAGTTTCCCATTGAAATCCAAGAGGTTTTATTAATTTTATAGTTTGCATGTTGTTTGTTGATTTTGAGATGAAAGAAAAAAGTGGAGAGGCTACAATTGACGATACACCCAATGTGAACGTTTTTAAAAAATTTCTTCTAAATTCAATTGACATATTTCTGTTTTTTTATTACAAATTTACAAGAATGGTATCTAGTAAGAAAGAAAGATATTGAGTTTTTTGTAAAATGAATTTACTTTTGAATAATATCCTATTCCACAATGTTCTAAAATCCAGATTTAGGTTGGGAGATTTTCTCTAATTCTTTAGCAGTTTTAATAAATACTTTTTACATTTGTCTTTTAAATTTAATTTAGAAACTATGGCTGAAAAAGCAACAACCCAACCAAGTAAAAAATCAAAAAAGTCTGAATCGGCTGCTACCACTAAGTTTTCAAAAGAAATTTATGTTAAATGGTACAAGGATATGTTGTTGATTCGTCGTTTCGAAGAGAAAGTCGGACAATTATATATTCAGCAAAAGTTTGGTGGTTTTTGTCACTTATACATTGGTCAAGAGGCGATAGTAGCTGGAACCATCACTGGTTCAAGGCCTACAGATAGTCATATGACAGCTTATAGAGATCACGCACATCCATTGGCTTTAGGAACGGACCCAAGAGTTTTAATGGCAGAATTATATGGTCGATCTACAGGTTGTTCTAAAGGTAAAGGAGGCTCAATGCACTTTTTTGACAAAGAAAAAAACTTTATGGGTGGTCATGGTATCGTTGGAGCACAAATTCCGATGGGTACAGGTGTTGCTTTTGCTGAACAATATAAAGGCACTGATAATGTAGTTTTTGTTTCCATGGGTGACGGAGCAGTGCGTCAAGGTGCATTGCATGAAACATTCAATATGGCGATGATGTGGAAATTACCTGTGATTTATATCATTGAGAACAATAACTACGCAATGGGTACTTCGGTTGAACGTACAACAAATGTTCAAGATTTATCAAAAATTGGTCATTCGTATGAGATGCCTTCTAAATCGGTAGACGGGATGTCTCCTGAAGCTGTTCACGAAGCAATCGCAGAAGCTTGTGAAAGAGCAAGAAGAGGTGATGGTCCAACGTTGTTGGATATTCGAACTTACAGATATAAAGGACACTCAATGTCTGACCCTCAAAAATACCGTACAAAAGAAGAAGTAGCTTCTTGGATGGATCAAGATCCTATCGATCATTGTTTGAATGTAATCAAACAAAATAAATGGTTGAATGAAACAGAAATTCAAGATATTATTGATTGGGTGAAAAAAGAAGTAGAAGAATCTATTGAGTTCGCTGAAAACTCTCCTTATCCAGACCCTTCTGAATTGTATAAAGATGTATATATGCAAGAAGATTATCCTTACATTAAAGAATACTAAATAGAAAATAAGATGGCTGAAATTATTTATATGCCTAAATTGAGTGATACTATGACGGAAGGAGTAGTCGCTGAATGGCATAAAAAAATTGGTGATACGGTAGCAAATGGTGAGTTAATCGCTGAGATTGAGACTGATAAAGCTACAATGGAATTTGAATCTTTTTACGATGGTGTTTTGTTACACATTGGTGTTGAGAAATCAAAAGCAGCTCCTGTAAATTCGATTTTAGCAATCATTGGTCAAGCTGGTGAAGATATTAGTGGTTTATTATCACAACAAGCATCAAGTGCAGTAGCAATAGAAACTCCAGTGGTGGAGACTGTAGTACCATCTGAAGCTCCTGTAGTGGTATCTCCAGTTGAGCGTCCTTCAGTAGTTGCACCTGTTGCTCCAGTAACAACAAATTCTGCTCATGTAACTTCAGATGGTAGAGTTTTTGCTTCTCCGTTAGCAAAGAAATTGGCCGAAGAAAAAGGAATAAATATACACCAAGTTCATGGAACAGGTGATGGCGGAAGAATTGTAAAAAGAGATGTAGATCATTTTGTACCTTATACTCCTGCTTCTACAACTACTTTGAGTACAACTTCTTCATTGGAAGAATCTTACACAGACGAGACAGTTTCTCAAATGCGTAAAGTAATCGCAAGAAGACTTGCAGAGAGTAAGTTTACAGCACCTCATTTCTACTTAACTGTAGAAGTTAATATGGAAAATGCTATTGCTGCTCGTAAGGTGTTGAACGCTCAAGACGGTGTTAAGGTATCTTTCAATGATATGGTTGTGAAAGCTGTTGCGATGTCACTTAAAAAACATCCAGCAATAAATTCTTCTTGGTTAGGTGATGTTATCAGAAGAAATCACCATGTTCATATTGGTGTAGCAGTAGCAGTTGAAGACGGTTTATTGGTGCCAGTCGTTCGATTTGCGGATTCAAAAGGATTGGCTCAAATCGGTGAGGAAGTAAAATCATTTGCTCAAAAAGCGAAAGATAAGAAATTACAACCATCTGATTGGGAAGGTAACACTTTTACGATTTCTAATTTAGGAATGTTTGGAATTGATTCATTTACTGCAATCGTTAATCCACCTGATAGTTGTATTTTGGCCGTTGGAGGTATTAGTGAAGTTCCAGTTGTGAAGAATGGACAGGTAGTTCCAGGAAATATTATGAAATTGACCCTTTCATGTGACCATCGTGTGGTTGATGGGGCTTCAGGGGCTTCTTTTTTACAAACTTTGAAAGGTTATTTAGAACAACCAGTAAAGATGTTGGTTTAATAATAAAGTTTTATACTATTCAACGTCCTTTTCTTTTTTTGAGAAGGACGTTTTTTATTTTGAGTGTTTAGGGTCAGGGTTAAATTCATGAGAAATTAAATCTTGACCTTAAATTCTAAGACCATTGCAAAAGTTATAAATCGAGGCAGATTTAAAATTTCACACCGATTCCGATAATTTTCAGAATTACCATTGTAAATGAGATTGTTAATTTCTTTGATTCAATGATGAGTGAGGGGGGTAACGGTCTTCTTTTATTTTTAGATAGGTCAAAATTGCCTACAATAAATCACTGTTAAATCTGTATTTTTGTGTAATATTCAAAATGTATGAATTACAAAATAATCCACATTCTTGTTATTATTTTCATATTCTTTAATACTGTAAAATCTACAGCACAAATACAAGGTGTTTCAAAATTTGATACATCGAATGTATCTAACTTATTGAATCAATTAAAAGTAGACTCTTTTCAAATCGTACTTTTAGGTGAAGAAAATCATTATGACGGGGTCGCTATGAAAATTAATCAAAAGATTATAACAGAGCTCGTCCAAAAACATGGATTTAAAACATTGTTGATTGAATCAGATTTTGAAAGTCTCTATCAAATTAATTTACAGGATAAAAGAGAAAAAGAATACAGTGTAAATCAAAATATTTATAATTGCTGGAGTAAAGTCGTTGAAGCAGTTCCTATTTTTGAACTTGAAGAAAAAGGATTGTTACAGATTTACGGTTTTGATTCAAGGTTACATGGTCGTTTTATTCAAAACCATAGTCAAGATTCGATTTATTATCGATTATTTTTCTCCAATTTTACTCCTACTGAGTCTGAGAAACAACTTTTTAATCATGTTTTTAAATCTATTGTTTCACTTGAATTTAAGGATACTACTTCTGAATCTAAAAGAACCGATTTTTTTCAACTCATTGAAAAATCACAATCCTTTTATAAGGATACTTTATCTATACAGTATTATTCGCTTGAAAATATAAAACATTACTTGAAGCAAATTTGTATTGAAAAAGTAAGTTCGTTGAATTATATGATTGCAAGAGAAGAAAATATGGTTCGAAATGTTGCGTATTTATTAAAAACTAAATTCAAAAATGAAAAAGTGATTCTTCTCGGAGCGAACATTCATGTACAACCAGGGGTTATAAATCTGAATGAAAATTATGCGAAAATTAATTGTGGTGATTACTTGAAAAATTCACACAAAACACTTTCAATTTTACCAGTTAATTACTCTGGAAAAAGAAGGTCTGTAAGTAATATTCAGAAATTAATAAAAATACAAAAGCCTAAAAGAAATTTATTGGCTAGCATTCTTCATAAATTGAATTATCAATTTGCAGTAATTGATTTAAGTAAGATAAATAAATATAATTTAATCTATAAAAATGAAGTCATATCTCCTAAAGTATATGGTGATTATTTAATTTTTATTGATCAAACAGAACCTTCCACATTGATCCAACTATGAAAGTAATCCTTTGTTTCTTAGTAATTTTAAATTCAATTTGTTTTGCTCAAATTGCTCCCTTTGTTGATTTTAATGGTCAGTTCAAGACGTTTTACAAGGGGGCTATTCGCACATTAGAGCTACAAGGAATTCAATCTTTTCAAGCAGGTGACGACCTACTACAATACATGGATATTAGAGGGAATTTTAAAATATACGATGGAGAATCTCCCCAGTTGATTACCATTCAATTAGTTAGCCCAGTGAGTTCGGATAATTTAGTAGCTTGGACGATTGCTCAAAATTTATACACACTAAAAGGAAAAGAAAAAATTATATTGACTAATAATTGTGGCGAGTATATTGTGAAAGATAGTTTGATACTATTTCAAGACACTCGTTTTAAAACTTTGAATGTGTATTACAACGGAGAGATTCAACAAATTATGCAACAGTTTTCGTCGATGGTGATGCCAAATCATATTAGTGAAAATTGTTTTGCTTTTAAAGACAATGGAGAGATTTATAAGGTTTTCATGGCTGGAAAAATAATAGAAATTGGTAACACACCGCAGGACATCCAAATTGAATGCGGAACAGACATTGCTTGCTTTAATGACCCGATTAATCGAACGTTTGCTGTGGTAGAAAACGGAGTTGTTATGGATGTAGAATCTCAATATGTTAAAAAATACAAAACTGGTACAGGTTTTATTGTTTATGAAGACATGAACGGTAATTTGATGATGTATAAGAATAATGAAAAAGTAACTTTGTCTAATTTTTATTCTGGATTTTTAGAAATTAAAGACAATATCGTTGTGTGGGGTGAGAACAATCAATTATATACGTGGTTTAACCATGAAAAAACACGGGTTTGTACTTATATTCCGACAGAATATGAATTAAAGAACAATACGTTTGTATTTAAAAATAATTTAGGTGGAATTTCTGTATATCAATTTGGGACAACTAATCTAGTAACGAATCAGTTAGAAGGAAAATTTAAAATATATCAAGACAATGTTTTGATTGAATTGTTTAATAAACGTTTTTTGTTTTATTCTAAGGGAAAAACAATTGAAAATTAATAAAATACATACCATATAAAATTAAGATGAGAAAAATCACATTGTTTCTTTTTGTATTAATCACAGTTATTGGTCGCGCTCAAAACCCAAATAGGAAAGGGAGCGGAAGTGTTTACGGTGTTGTTCGTGATTCGGTGACTAAAAAACCATTAGAATATGTCAGTGTGAAGGTGCTTACATTACCCGATTCAAATCTTGTAACAGGTATTTACACCGATGAAAAAGGGGTTTTTGATATTGAGCCATTGCCGTATGGGAAATATTTTTTAAAATTTTCTTTGTTGAATTACAAGAAAATTTCAAGTGAAAATTTTGTATTGAATGGCGAAAATAGTGTGCGAATTTTCAGTGATTTTCGATTGATTTCTGAAAAAATAACTGATGTAGAAGAAGTCAAAGTCATAGCGAATCGTGAGTTGTTATCCGCAACTTTTGATAAAAAAATATATGCCATTTCTGACGATATTTCATCGAGGGGAGGATCCGTAAACGATGCTTTAAAAAATGTACCTTCAGTGGACGTGGATCAAGATGGTAAAATTTCTCTTAGAGGTGATGGAAACGTCACTATTTTAATTGATGGTCGCCCAAGTACGATTTCTGGAAGTGCAGGTAAAAGTATGTTGGATGCCTTACCTTCATCAATGGTAGAACGAATTGAGATTGTAACTACTCCTTCTTCAAAATACGATCCAGATGGTACTTCAGGAATAATCAATATTGTTTTGAAAAAGAATAAATTAAGGGGAATCAATGGGAATGTTACTACTAATATGGCGACCAATGATATTTACAATGCATCAACCTCATTAAGTTTGAGGAATGCAAAATGGAACGTTTATGGAACTTATGCATTTAGACATTATGAGGGAGAAAGGAATAACTTTAGTGATTTATCGCGGACTGTGAAAGGTACATTTTTTGGTTTAAATCAAAGTAGGTTAGGGACGGATTTTAATGAAGGGCATACTGTTAAGTTTGGTACGGATTATAATTTTAAAGATCGGAACACACTTGGGTTTTCATACACAGGTACACGAGGTGAACGAAATAGAGCTGGGAACTTAGTTAACAATCAACTATCACAATCAAATAGTTTAATTCGGAGTTGGGAACGAAGTTCATACGATCCTTCCAATCAATTCAATAATGAAATTAATTTAAATTACAAAAATGAATTCAAGGAAGAGAGAGGGTTTATAACTTTTGATGTCACTTATTCAGCAGGGGAGGATACAACCGGTGGTAAATATCGTGAAACGACCAATATACCTTCGCTGTTCTTAAATCAACAATTAAGTAGTCTTGAAAAAAATGATGTGACTACAGGAATGATTGATTTTGTGCGTGTTTTCCCAAAAAACATTCGAATAGAAACCGGAATAAAAACAATTATTAGAAATCAAAACATAGAATCACATTCGGAGACTATGCGTCCTACTGAATCATTATTCAAAAAAGATTCACTATCTAATTTTATATACAATTATAAGGAGAATATCAACTCATTTTACGGGAATTTTGCACAGCAATTAGGTAAATTCAAATACCAAATAGGATCTCGAATTGAAAACTCTTCTCAGATTCCAAATTTAGTATCGGAAAATAAAACATATTCAAGAACTTATTTTAATCTTTTCCCATCAGCTTTTTTAACGTATAGTTTTACGAAAGAAAATGAGATTACGATGAGTTACAGCAAACGAATTAATCGTCCATCTAGTGAAACGCTAAATCCATTTACCAGTTATTCGGATCCTTACAATTTAAGAAGAGGAAATCCAGAAGTTTCTCCTGAATTTATTGATTCCTACGAGTTAGGGTACGTGTTGTCAAAAAAGAAGATTTCGTTGTCGATGAATGTTTATTACAGAGCAACTAACAATGTATTACAACGTTTTAGATCGTATGATTCTTCAGGATATTCTGCTGTAACATATACCAATATCGATCGCTCTGAAAGTGTTGGCGCGGAATGGGTAGTCACTTATCGACCAATTCCATTATTTAGAAATGTACTTTCTTTCAACGCTAATCATATCAATTATTTTGACGCAAATACAACACTACAAATGAATAATGGTGTTTTTTGGAGTATGAAATACATTGGTGCTTTTGAGTTTTGGAAACGTACAGCATCGATTCAAATTAATGCGAAATACAATGCTCCTATAGTAACTGTTCAAGGAACTGTTCAACCACGTCCTTCTATTGATCTTTCCACTGAAAAGCAGTTTAAAGAAGGTAAATGGGTAGTAGGTTTGAGATTGTCAGATGTTTTCAATACCCAAGAATTTAGAATTCACGTTGATCAACCAACTGTTCAACAAACATCAGTATTTAAACAAACTACACGACGAGTTTACGTAAACTTAAGTTATAAATTTGGAAAAATGGATGTGGTTAAAAAATCTAAAATTGCAAACGAGCAAGGCGGTGGAGGAGGAGACTTTTAGGGATTCAGTAGTGTAATAATTTGTTTTGCCTCTTTTACATCGTGAACTCTTAAAATAGAAGCCCCATTTAAAATTGCTTTTGTATTTAAAATAGTTGTGCCATTTAATGCTTCCTCGGGTAAAATATTTAGTTTTTTGTAAATCATTGATTTTCTTGATATTCCTGCTATAATTGGTGAGTTAAATAGTTTGAAGTTGGAAAGTTGATCTAATAACGTAAAGTTTTGTTCTAATGTTTTTGCAAATCCAAATCCAGGATCAATGACAATATCAGTCACTCCTAGTTCATAAAGTTGGTTTATTTTTTTTGAGAAAAAGAATGCAATATCACCGAATAAATTTGAATAATTTGTTTCAAGATGCATCGTTTGTGGTGTTCCTTTAGAATGCATCAAAACATAAGGGCATTCATGTTTTGATACAACTTTAAAAAGTGAATCGTCAAATTCTCCTGCGCTAATATCATTAATAATGTTAGCCCCCTCACAAAGAGCGGCATGCGCAATATTTCCTCTAAACGTATCACAACTTATGATAATATCTGGAAAATTTGAACGAATGGAAGTAATGATTGGTAGTACGCGGTTCATCTCTTCTTGCTCATCAACTTTAGTGGCGCCGGGTCGACTTGAATACCCGCCTATGTCGATGATGTCTGCACCATCGTTAATCATTTTTTGAACATTGATAATAGCACTTTCTGTGGAAGAAATTCTGCTGTTTTTATAAAACGAATCAGGAGTTGTATTTAAAATTCCCATTACCCTAGGAGTATCAAATGTTAACAATTTTTTACCGATGCGAAGGTTTGTAATCATTGGAAAATTATTAATTTCAGCAAATTATTTGAATCTATATGACGCAAACTTCGGAACAATATTTAAATGTTATTCAAACTTGCAAAGAAATTTTTATCAAGAAGACGAATGATTATGGTACTGCTTGGAGAATTTTAAGGTCAAGTTCTTTAACAGATCAGATTTTTATTAAAGCGCAACGTATTCGTACCATTCAAGAAACTGGAGAAAATAAAGTGGGCGAAAGTATTGTTGATGAGTTTAAAGCAATTGTAAATTATTGTATTATGGCATTGATACAACTCGAAAAAAAAGAATTGAACTCAATGGATTTATCTTTGCAACAAGCAGTGTCATTGTTCGAGGAATATAGTACGAAGTCATTTGACTTAATGTTGAAAAAAAACCATGATTATGGCGAAGCATGGCGTGATATGCGTGTTAGTTCTTTAACTGATTTAATACTTATGAAGATTCTTCGTGTGAAGCAAATTGAAGATAACAAAGGTCAAACCTTAATTAGTGAAGGCATTGATGCAAATTATTACGACATGTTGAATTATGCAGTATTTTCTTTAATTCATTTATCAAATTAAATATGAAAGGTGTAGTGACTTGGTTTGGTCAATCGTTAGTTTTAAACAGTTTATTTATTTTTTTAAATATCTCAGGTGTTACATTGGTGACTATGGGTTTTCATCCAAGTAATGAATCCAATCAAATTCTATTTGTTAGTATTGGGGCAGTTTTATTATTACTAAGTATCGTTGGATTGGTTATTTTCAAAGGAAGACTTTTCATGTCTTACTTTTCAAGGGTTATTGTTGGAGGTTTATTTATTGTCTCAGGTCTTATCAAAGCAAATGACCCTTTGGGGTTTAGCTATAAACTAGAAGAATATTTTGAAGACGGTGCTTTGGCATTCAGGATCAAAGAATGGTTTGGTATGCCTGGATTTAGTCTAGAGTTTTTAATGGATTATGCATTGTTTTTCAGTGTTTTAATTTGTATTCTAGAAATAGTATTAGGTGTGTTAACGATCATTGGTGGAAAAATTCGTTTTGTGGCATGGTCATTAATGGTTATCATGTTGTTTTTTACATTTTTGACTTGGCATACAGCTAATTGTAATCCTGATAAACAATTTTTAGATAGAGATACATATGCAGTAAACGACCCTGTTGGCTTGCAAAAGTTAGATGAATTAAAAACCAATAATTCATTAAAATTAGTTAGTAAATCATCGAATGAAATTGTGATTGATGAGATGAAACAGCCTCAATGTGTCAATGATTGTGGCTGCTTTGGAGACGCCATGAAAGGATCGCTAGGTAGGTCTTTGACGCCAAGTGAATCACTTTGGAAGGATTATTTGTTGGTTTATTTTTCATTTTGGATTTTTATTTCCCAACGTTTGATTCAGCCAAATTCACTGAAAGAAAATACTTCTTTGGTGCTGTTGTCAATGATAGTTGTTGTGTTTTTCTCTTTTGTTTTCGGATGGTTTTTTCCTGTTTTCTTTGGTTTATTCGTGATTCTATTATCGTTATGGTTGATCCGTGCTGGTGGAGTCTATTTTTCAAATTATTGGTCTATTTCAGCGGTAGTTACATTCGTATGTTTGGTTTTTGTATGGTACGTACTTGCATATGAACCATTAAAAGATTACCGACCATATGCAGAAGGTAGTAACTTAAAACTAAAAATGAATGACGGTATTGAGGGTAAGTATCAAAATTTGTTGGTTTATTCAAATCTGAAAACAGGTGAGAAGAGAGAATTTGATGCTTCAAGTAAAGTTTATTTAGACTCAAAAATTTGGGAGAAAACAAAAGTTTGGAAGTACGATACAATGATTAATAAAGAAATTATTCCAACACGTTTACCTTCCATATCCAATCAATTTAATCCAATGGTAAACTTTTCTGAAATTGGAAAAGAGGAGAAGCAATTAAAATTTATAGAAGATAAATTGTTACATCAAAATATCCCAGGGATAATTGTTAGAGCGAAGGGTGGTGAACAAATATATGAAGTTACTTTGGATGATTATAAAGATAATTATTCAGATACTTCAACGTATGAGTTTGTAAAAAAGTCACAAATTTTGGATCCTTCCTTGAATGAAATTTCTCTAAGGGATTACATTTTAAAAGCACCAAGGATATTTATTGTTTTTTCTAAAGAGTTAAGCGAGTTTAAATCAAAACACTTAGAAAAACTTAGAAGTATCAAAACTATGTGTGCAATGAAAAAAATTCCATTTGTCCTTATTTGTAATGCAAATAGAGAAGAAATCAATCTTTGGAGAAATAGCAATAATTTTCATGTTGCGGCATTTTCAAATGATGCGACTGAATTAAAGGCAATTGCTCGTTCAAATCCATCTTTAATGGTTGTTGAAAGTGGAATTGTGAAAGAAAAGTTTCCATGGCGTTCTTTTCCTTCAGTAAATTGGCTTAAAAAATATGTATTTAAATAAATTATTTATGAGAAAAAAATATGTTGCTGGTAATTGGAAAATGAATTTAAATCATTCCGAGGCCCTTGGTTTGTCAGAGTTTGTAGGTTCGTTAGAATCGAATGCCTCTGTACTTGTTTTTCCACCGTTTATTTATTTATCAGAAATAAAAAATAGATTCCCAAATTTAAATGTAGGTGCCCAAAATTTTCATCCAAAAGATAAAGGAGCTTTCACTGGTGAAGTTTCTATAGAGCAGTTGAAGAATATTGGTGTAACACACGTATTAATTGGTCATTCAGAGCGAAGACAAATTTTTAACGAATCCAACGAATTTTTAAAAGAAAAAGTAGACGCAGCACTAAGTAAAGGTCTAACTGTTGTGTTTTGTTGTGGTGAACCATTGGAGGTGAGAGAAATAGGCGAAGAAGTTCATTTTGTTGAGCAACAATTAAAAGAAAGTTTATTTCATTTGACTGAAGAACAGTTAAAATCAATCATAGTTGCATATGAACCGATTTGGGCAATAGGTACAGGAGTTACTGCATCTTCTGAACAAGCTGAACAAATGCACAAAAGTATACGTGCGTTGATTGCAACCAACTATTCAAATGTATCTGCAAATGAAGTAAGTATTTTATATGGGGGGAGTTGTAATGCTACGAATGCAAAAGAATTATTTGCTTGTCAAAATGTAGATGGAGGTTTAATTGGTGGTGCGTCTCTTGTTTCTCAAGATTTCTCTGCTATTGTAAATGCAATTTAAATGCAGCGTATAGCGTTAAAAGTTAAAATTAGTCCAACAGAGCCTTGGACAGATATTCTCGTAGCACAATTAGCTGAATTAGGATTTGATAGTTTTGTTTCTACAGAGGATGGAGTAGAGGCTTATGCAGATTCGTCTATTGGGGTTCCTGAAGAAATTATTACTCAAACATTTTTAGATGAAGAAATAGAGGGTGTTACATCAACTTATACAATAGAGATTTTACCTTTTAAAAATTGGAATGAAGTTTGGGAATCTGATTTTGAACCTGTATTCGTTGAAGATAAAGTATCCATTCTAGCACCTTTTCATTCCCCTGATTTGGCATGTGGATTATCAGTTATCATCCAACCTCAGATGTCCTTTGGTACAGGGCATCACCAAACAACATGGATGATGGTGAAAGCATTAATGGAGTTAGAATCCATACCATCAAAACTGTTAGACATGGGCACTGGTACCGGAGTTTTAGCGATTGTAGCTGAAAAAATTGGTGTGTCAGACATATTAGCGGTCGATATTGAGTCGTGGTCGGTTGAAAATACAATTGAAAATGCTCAACGTAACGGATGTAATTCAATTCGTGCTATAGAAGCAGATATAGAAGGTGTTGTAGATAATGGATTTGAAGTTGTTCTCGCAAATATCAATAAAAATGTATTGAAGCGTCATTTTGAAAGCTATTATAACTTATTGGTTGATAAAGGAATTTTAGTGATAAGCGGTTTTTTTGAATCTGATGCTGATGAATTAATTATAATCGCAGAAGAATTAGGTTTTACATTCGAATCAATGTATACTAAAGAAACCTGGGCTGCTTTAAAATTCAAAAAAAATAGTTAAATTAAACCTGCACAATACGAAAAGAAATAACTTAAGAGATTCAATTTGAAATCTTGATTATTTCATAAGCACTTTAAATGGTTTATAAATAAAATAAATTTTCTCAAGATGAAATCAGTTTCAAAATATGTAATAATTCTTTTACTTCTTTTTAGTAATTCTTTGTTTTCACAAAGTTATACCGTAGATAGGGAAAAATTCATTAAAGAATTTTCTGAAGCATTGAGTGATTTAAGTAATTCTGATCCGAAAAATTTCATAAAAAAAGAATTAAAGATTAAATTACTTGAGACAACTGAATTTCCTGAAGATTATTTCAAGCGAATGGTTGAAACGTGTAATTTGATGGAGTCTAAAAAATTGAAACCTTATTCTGAAATGTACAATTATGTTTTTTCAGTTTATTCAATTGTAGAGTTTGGGCATTCTTCGGCAAGTTATAAAGCGTGGCATTCTTCTGTAGATCAATTGCTAAATTCCAAAAATATCAATCGATTCAAAGACTTTATAGAACTTTCAGCTGATTTCTTTTCAAAAAGTATAATTGCAGATTCACCCAACCACGCTTGGTATTATATCGGCGGGAGTGCATCATTTGATGTAACGAATAAACCAATCATGAAATTTAAAGATGGTAAATTGGTATGTTTGGTTAAGAATTCAAATAGCGAAACGAATCGTAAAAAACCATATCATGATAGTATTGTCATAGATGGTTCTGTTGGAGTTTACGATCCATTTTTGAAGAAATATGAAGGTAAAGGTGGTGTTTTAACTTGGGAGAAAGTTGGATTGGATAAAACTACCAATTTTGCGAATTTGTACAGTTACGATGTCTCAATGAAAACATCGAACTTTAACTGCGATACAGTTCTATATACCACTCCATATTTTACAAAACCTATTTTAGGTAAATTAACAGATCGCGCATTCATTGTTACTAGAGAGGTAGATAGAACTTTCCCGTATTTATTGTCGTACGATAAACGTTTGAAAATTAAAAACATTAAAGAAGAAGTTGATTATGAAGGTGGTTTTTCAATGCAAGGAGCAAGTTTTGTTGGGGTTGGTACAGTCAAAGAACCTGCAATATTAACTATTCATCATAATTTTAAGCCATTTGTAAAATTAAGTTCACAATTGGTTACAGTAGACCCTAAAAAA
>Ga0247722_10001204_pt1 | contig 14516 bp, 12 predicted proteins | sample MSEWelMarce3H_FC_FD_189094 | JGI IMG/M metagenome (GOLD analysis project Ga0247722, IMG submission 189094) | Subsurface sediment microbial communities from gas well in West Virginia, United States - MSEEL Well Study Marcellus 3H_FC | ecosystem: Environmental > Terrestrial > Deep subsurface >... | reverse complement strand
TATTAAGTTTTTTTTAAAGCGTTGTGGCTAAATTCTAACTTATAAAGGTATCCCAAGCAACGCGCGCAATTAGCAAAGTTGTTACTACTAAAAATACTTTTCTAACCAGTGGTGAGCCACCCTTAATCGCCAGCTTTGAACCAATAATTGCGCCAGTTACATTTGCAACAGCCATTATTAAGCCCAATTGCCACCAGATATGCCCAGTTAATTGAAAACTTAAAATCGCGCCGATATTGGTAGAAAGATTTACTAACTTTGCAGTTCCAGAGGCCTTTAAGAAAGCGTAACCAATGCCGGAGACTAAAAAGAAAACAAGGAAGGTGCCAGTTCCTGGGCCAAAGATGCCATCATAGAAACCAATGAATAATCCAATTAAGGCTACTAGAAATAGACGCTTGCGATGTGTGAACTTTAATTTTTCAGCTAAACCAATATCAGGCTTTAGCCAGGTGTAGATAACAACTGCAATTAGTAAGAAAACTATGAATGGTTTGAAAAACTCTTTTGGCACCGAAGCAGCAAAGTAGGCACCGCCAATAGAGCCGATAAAAGCTGGAAACATCATCGTTAGCGTTAATGGAATATCTGGCTTAATATTTTTAAAGTAATTACGCGCTGCAGCTGTTGTGCCAAAGGCTGATGGCACTTTGTTGGTTCCAAGAATTAGCGGCAGCTCTTTATTTGGTAGCCCTAAAATTAAAGCGGGCAGTTGAATTAATCCCCCGCCACCTGCCATTGCATCAACAAAGCCGGCAAAACCAGAGGCGATTGCTAGAAAGATGATTATTTCGATACTCATTAAAACCTGTTACTTACGAAAAGCTTTTATAACATCACCAACTGCAACCTCTGATTTATCACCAGATTTGCGATCTCGTACTTCAACCTTGCCATCTGCAAGTGCCTTGCCAACAATAATTATCTTTGGAATACCAATTAACTCAGCATCTTTGAACTTAACACCTGGACTTGCCTCCCGGCGATCATCAAGTAGAACAGTTAGACCAATCGCCTCTAACTCGGTTGCAATTTTTTCAGCTGTTTCAAATGGCAGATCTTCTTTGCCAGTTGCCACAATATGAACATCAGCAGGTGCAACCTCTGCTGGCCAATTAAGTCCGATCTCATCATATGTTTGCTCAGCAATTGCAGCTACTGCCCGGGATACACCAATTCCATAAGAGCCCATTGTTACAACTTGTGGCTTACCCTCTTTATCTAAAACGCTAAGTCCAAGTGCCTGTGCATACTTGCGACCTAATTGAAAGATATGACCAATCTCAATTGCGCTATCAATCACAACTGCTTTTGCGCACTTTGGACAAGCATCTCCGGCTTTAACTTCAGCTGCTTCAATGTATTGATCAACTTTAAAATCACGACCACAAACAACATAACGAGCATGTGTATCTTTTTTATTAGCCCCAGTTACCCAATCAGAGCCCTCTACAATTCTTGGATCTGCATAAAGTTTTAAACCAAACTCTTTAGCATTTTGTGGGCCGATATAACCCTTTACAAACTTTGGATGTTTTGCAAAATCAGCATCTTCAAATAAGCGAAGCTCAGTTACACCAGAAAGGTTTGCTTCAACCCGCTTTAAATCAACTTCGCGATCACCTGGCACAAGTACGCAGATTGGTTTTTCATCGGCCATTAGCAATACATTTTTTAAGGTATTTGCCGCGGTGATATTTGCGTTGTACTTTGAATTTAAAACCTCAACTAATGAGTCAATTGTTGGGGTATTTGGTGTATCTAATACTTCGATTGCACCAGCTGCCTTGCCAGTAAATGCTTTAACAACAGTTGTCATCGCCTCCACATTTGCGGCATATCCGCAATCATTACAAAGTACATATGTATCTTCACCAGTTGGGCATGGTGCTAAGAACTCCTCTGATTTAGAGCCACCCATCGCACCGCTCATGGCAGAGACGATGTTGTACTTAAGTCCAAGTCGATCAAAGGTTTTAATGTAAGCAGCGCGATGGGCGTTATATGAGGCTTCAAGGCCAGCATCATCAACATCAAATGAGTAAGAATCTTTCATCACAAACTCACGGCCTCTGATGATGCCACTGCGCGGGCGTGGTTCATCTCGGTACTTAGTTTGAATTTGATAAATAGAAAGTGGTAAATCTTTATAGGATGAGAACTCACCTTTAACCATTAAGGTAAACATCTCTTCATGAGTTGGGCCTAAGAGAAAATCATTTCCTTTTCGATCTTTTAATCTAAATAAATCTGGGCCGTACTCTTGCCAACGATTAGTTGCCTCATAAGGCTCCTTTGGCAACATTGCTGGAAAGTGAACCTCTTGAAAGCCAGCAGCATCCATCTCTTCACGAACAATGTTTTCAATCTTTCGGTATGTGCGATAACCAAGTGGTAGCCAACTATAAATTCCAGCTGCAATTCGGCGAACGAAACCGGCACGAACTAACAATCGGTGGGATGCAACCTCAGCATCAGCTGGATCATCGCGCAATGTGCGCAGCAGTAATGTGGACATCCGCAGCATGCGGGTAAGCCTACCTACTTAACTGTGACAGATGGTTCACCTGAAGCGACACCAGCGGCTTCCATCTCATCGGCAAGGCGCATCGCCTCTTCAATTAAGGTTTCCACGATTTGTGCCTCAGGGACAGTTTTTATTACTTCACCCTTTACAAATATTTGACCCTTGCCATTTCCAGATGCAACACCAAGATCTGCTTCACGCGCTTCACCAGGTCCATTAACAACACAACCCATAACTGCAACGCGAAGTGGCACGGTCATTCCTTGCAATCCAGCTTGTACCTTTTCAGCTAAAGAGTAAACATCTACTTGGGCGCGACCACATGAAGGGCAAGAGACGATTTCAAGTTTACGCTGACGTAAATTTAAAGATTCAAGAATTGATATACCAACTTTTACCTCTTCAACAGGAGGAGCTGAAAGTGAAACACGAATTGTGTCGCCAATTCCTTCGGCAAGTAATATGCCAAACGCGGTTGCAGATTTAATTGTGCCTTGAAATATTGGTCCCGCCTCTGTTACGCCAAGATGTAATGGGTAATCACACTTTGCCGCTAATAAGCGATAAGCCTTAACCATCGTTACTGGATCATGGTGTTTAACTGAAATTTTAATATCAGAGAAACCATGCTCTTCAAATAAGGATGCCTCCCATAGCGCCGACTCCGCTAACGCCTCCGGTGTTGCCTTGCCATACTTTGCTAACAATCTTGGATCTAATGAGCCAGCGTTAACACCAATTCGAATTGGAATTCCAGCATCTCCGGCCGCTTTAGCAACCTCTTTAACCTTGTCATCAAATTGTTTAATGTTTCCAGGATTTACTCGAACTGCGGCGCAGCCAGCATCAATTGCAGCAAAAATATACTTTGGTTGAAAGTGAATATCAGCAATTACTGGAATCTGTGATTTTTTAGCAATCTGCGCAAGTGCATCGGCATCATCTTGAGAAGGAACAGCAACTCGAACAATTTGGCAACCAGATGCAGTTAGTTCGGCAATCTGTTGCAAGGTGGAATTTACATCTGAGGTAAGTGTTGTGCACATCGATTGAACTGATACGGGTGCATCTCCGCCAACTAGAACTGAACCAACCTTAAGCTGGCGAGATTTACGCCTTGGCGCAAGTGTTGGAGGTGGCGCAGATGGAATTCCGAGATCAACCATGGCCTTACTTTAACCTACTTAGAGATTTAATCTAATTGGATTAAAGATATCGGCGGCAAGTAAAAGTATTGAAAGACTGGCCATTAGTACAAAAACCACCATGGTGATCGGAGTTAGGCGCTCCACATCAATAGGTGCAGGTTTTGCTAAACCTCTGCGTTTGGCAATGAAGTTACGGATGCCATCAGCAATTGCAACTGCCATATGTCCACCATCTAGTGGCAGCAATGGAAGTAAATTAAACATACCAACAAAGATATTTAGTGAAGCGACAATTAAAACAAAGGTTGCGATCTTCTCATTAAGCGTTAATTTCTCAGTGCTAGCTGTCTCACCGCTAACCCGGGCAACACCAACTACACCGACTAAACCTTCAGGATCTCGCTCGGTAGTACCAAATGTTTGCGCAAATAGATCAGGAATTTTAGTTGGTAGTGCGATTAATGATGTAACTGAGTTTTGCAAAATCTCACCAGTAAAGGAGGTGGCTCTGGCAGTTGCTGCAATCGGATTGAATCTAATAGTGCCGATCTCATTTATGACACCTAATACTCCAACGGGCTTTCCATCGACCATTCGAGTTGCCGGTGTTACCGGAACTTGAACTTGATCACCACTTCGATCAATTACTAAATTGATTTCGCGGCCAGCACTTGCGCGAATTACGGCAACTGCATCAGACCAAAGTTCAAAACTTTGTCCATCAATTTTTACGATTTTATCGCCAGCTAATAAGCCAACGGTTTTAGCAGGGGACGGAGTGGAAGTCGCGCTACAAACCTCACTGGCAATTTGTGGCACACAATCAGAGATTTTTTGTATTTGATTAGTAACAGAGGTGACGCCAACTGCGCCAAATAAGGTAATTAATAATAGGAACCCAATAACAAAATGCAGAAATGAACCAGCTCCTAAAACAATTAGTCGTTGCGTAACTGTTGCCTTAATAAAGGCGCGCGGGGCATCTGCTGGTGTTAACACTTCCCTAGATGACATGCCAACAATTCGGCAGTAGCCACCAGCTGGTATTGCTTTAACTCCGAACTCAGTTTCACCACGTTGAGTGGACCAAATCTTCTGACCAAAACCTAAGAAAAACTCAGTGACCTTCATGCCAAATTTTTTCGCAGTTAAGTAATGTCCCGCCTCGTGAATCATCACCGATACCAATAGCGCAACGACAAATGCCAAGATGCCCAGCAGAGACAACATTTAAATTAGCTCCTTAATTATGCTTTCGGCCTTATTGCGCGAACTCTGCTCGATAGCACTGACATCCTTAATATCTCTAATTGTAGTTGGGGTATTACTTCCATGCGCTTGTACTACCTGCTCCACTATATCAATGATTGCTGTGAACTTAATTTTTCCAGCTAAGAATGCAGCCACTGCAACCTCATTTGCAGCATTAAAGACTGCAGGCAATCCTGCGCCTAACTCACCGCAACGCCTTGCTAAATCAATTGCTGGATACTTCTCATTATCAATTGGTGAAAAATTCCAAGTATGTGATTGTGACCAGTCAATTGCAGCGGTGGCTCTATTAACTCGATCTGGGTAGGCCAGTGCGTAAGCAATTGGGCCCTTCATATTTGGCGGTGATGCTTGCGCGATGGTTGATCCATCATTGAACTCAACTAATGAGTGCACCACAGATTGTGGGTGAATTACCGCCTGGATATTTTCATAGGCGATATCAAATAGGTAATGCGCCTCAATAATCTCTAGGCCTTTATTTACCAATGTTGCCGAGTTAATTGTTACTACCTCACCCATCGACCAAGTTGGATGATTAAGTGCATCTACTACAGTCACATCAGATAGATCTTTGCGGTCTCTAAATGGTCCACCACTTGCAGTTAAAATCAATTTCTTAACATCACTTGCTTTACCAGCTAACATCGCTTGGTAAATCGCGCTGTGCTCTGAATCAACTGGAAATAGATTTTGGCGGCCAAACTTCATTACTAAATCTCCACCAGCAACTAATGATTCTTTATTTGCTAGTGCAACCTTGTTGCCAACACCGAGGGCTGAAAGTGTTGGGCCAAGACCAATTGATCCAGAGATGCCATTTAAAACAATGTCACAAGGCAGGGCTGCAATTTCAACTGATGAGTTATCCCCATCAATTACCTGTACCCCATCAACTGCTGGGGCCGGGGCCATGGTGCCAACGATTGGCACATTAAATTTCTTAGCTTGCTCCATTAAAAGTTTGGGATTTTTTCGCCCTGCGCTCATGCCTACGATGCGAAATTTATTCGGGTTGGCTGCGATTATTTCCAGTGCCTGCACGCCGATTGAACCGGTTGAGCCCAACACAACTACATCACGAATTCCAGCCACCTGCGTATAGTATTTAACCATGTACTCAGAGGCTAAATCACCGCTCGCTCAAAAGCGCAATATTGTTACTGCAATCCCTGGTCCTAAATCTCAGGCGTTAATTGAACGTCGAAAAGATGCAGTTTCGGCATCTCTTGGTATGGCGATGCCAGTATTTATTGAGCGCGCCGATGGTGCAATAATTCTTGATGTTGATGGCAACTCAATTATTGATCTAGCTGCTGGAATTGCAGTTGTAAATGTTGGTCATAGCAACAGTAAGGTGATTGAAAATGTAAAGCGCCAGATTGATGCCTTTACTCACACCTGTTTCATGATTGTTCCCTACATGGGTTATGTAGAAGTTTGTGAGGCACTAAATCGGTTAACACCTGGAAAGTTTAAGAAGAAATCTGTCCTTATGAACTCAGGTGCTGAAGCACTAGAGAACGCAGTAAAGATTGCCCGTAATTACACCAAGCGCCAAGCCGTTGTTGTATTTGAACATGGCTACCACGGTCGCACCAACTTAACGATGGCAATGACAGCAAAAAATATGCCTTACAAAGATGGCTTTGGTCCATTTGCCCCAGAAATTTATCGCATGCCAATGGCATATCCATTCCGCTGGAATGGTGATCAAGCAAAGTGTGCCCAAGAAGCACTTGAGATGATTACTCACAAAATTGAAAAAGAGATCGGTGCTAAAAATGTAGCTGCGATCGTAATCGAGCCAATTCAAGGTGAGGGTGGATTTATTGTTCCACCAAAAGGCTTCTTGCCAGGTCTTGCAAACTATGCCAAAGATAACGGCATCGTATTTATTGCAGATGAGGTACAAACTGGATTTGCTCGTACTGGTCAGATGTTTGCAAGTGAGGATGAAAATGTTGAGCCAGACATTATTACTACCGCAAAGGGAATCGCGGCTGGACTTCCACTTGCTGGTGTGACTGGCCGTGCTGAAATTATGGATTCAATTCACCTAAGTGGTTTAGGTGGCACATATGGTGGAAATCCAATTGCATGTGCTGCTGCCCTTGGCGCAATTGAAACTATTGAAACCCAAAACCTAGTTCAGCGAGCAAATGTAATTGGCAAGATTATGAGTAATGCGCTAAATGTGATGGCGAAGAAGTACCCAATTATTGGTGAGGTTCGTGGCCGCGGTGCTATGCAGGCAATTGAATTAGTAAAGCCAGGCACAGATGAGCCAAACTCAGAAGCACAACTTGCAATCATTAAATTCTGTATAAGTCAGGGTGTATTAATTATCTCTGCTGGAACTTATGCAAATGTAATTCGCCTGCTACCACCACTTACAATTAATGAAGATCTACTTCGCGAAGGACTTTCAGTACTTGATGAGGCGATCGCCTCAATTAAGTAAGTGCTAGCGATCTAAGATGTTCTTAGTTGGTGAGTAAGTTCCACCAGATTTCTTTAATGCAATCGCACTTAATGCCTCAAGTACTACTCGATTAGCCAAGATCGCTGTGATATCACTGCTGTCATAAGCCGGTGCAACCTCAACAATGTCAACGCCAACAATTGGTAGCTCTAAACAAATACGACGAACCGCCTCTAGTAACTCACGACTAGTCATGCCACCTGGTTCAGGTGTTCCAGTTCCTGGCGCCATTCCTGGATCAACCACATCAATATCAACTGATAAAAACACGCCATCACATTCATTAGTCAAAATTGCAAAGGATTCATCTAATACGCTCTTCATTCCGCGATGATGAATCTCTGTCATCTCATATGACTTCATTCCCTTTTCGGCCATCCACTTAAAAGTTTTATCATCTGGCCAATATCCACGAAGTCCTAATTGCAAGAAACGATCGCCTCGAACTGCGCCAGATTCAATTAATCTGCGCATTGGTGTGCCATGACCAATTAATGCACCAAATTGATCTTCACCAGTATCAGCGTGTGCATCAAAGTGAATCATAGAAACTTTGCCTTTACCCAAATGATTTGAAATTCCTGTCACATCAGCCGATGCAATCGAGTGATCCCCACCTAACACAACTGCGATAGCACCCACTCTTGATATCTTCTCCGTTGCTGCCTCTAAAACTTTAAGAGATGCAACTAAATCTCCGCCTGGCATTAATAAATCTCCAGCATCATAAATCTTTAATTTTTGTAATGGATCAATGCGCATTGCAAGATGTGGCCGCTGGCCATCATGGGGCAGGTAATCCCCCATGCGAATAGCTTGTGGACCCATTTTGGCGCCACTTCGATATGAGGTTCCGCTATCAATTGGTGCACCAACAATAATTACATCAGCACCTTTAAAAGTTTCTGGCTTATCTAAATCACAACGAGCAATACCAAGAAAGGTGAAGTCTGGGCCATACATATTTCCGATGTTGGTCATGAATTGAGTATATATCCAAAGAATTAAATTAATTGAATCAATTTAACGGAGTTAATGCATTTGGTAGCAACTCCGGACATGGTTGGCCGGGGGCAACTAAAGGTTCAAAATGCCACCATTCATTTTCATACACGCGACACAGGCCAAATTTATAACCATTTATCTCAAGCCACTTTGCTCCAGTAGGTCCATTTGGATAATTAACATCTATAGCAATTCCTTTGGGATGGTGTGAGAGATCTGGTGGTAGGACCCATTTACTTGCCTCTTCCGCTGTTTTATATTTCTGAATTGCTTGATTAAACAAATAAAGTTGCCGAGCTTTACTTCTAAAACCAGAGGTAATTTTTATTTGAATATCCTCTAATTTTGCTTGGGCTTGCGCAGCTAAAAATCTTGTTTTGAGTTGTTGATTTAATTCATAAACTGGCATGACTGGAATCTCAATAGGCACCGCACCCAGTGACTGCTCATCGCTTACGCAGCCAATTCTGGCTGTACTCTCCCAGAGATAATCATGGTTTTTCTCGAAGCACCACAACGGCGTTTCTGTAACCAATACAGCAGGAGTAAATTCTTGAACTTTATCTTTTTCGAAATAAAAGAATGAAATCAAAAGAACTAAGAGAAATCCGGTACCAAAAAGTGCGAGATACCTTTTTTCCATTAAGGAAGTCTAATTATGTAGGTGTTATCAATCAATATCAGATTTGAAATCAGAAGCTAAAGTTATGAAACCTTACTTTTACGTTTGTTGCCCAGTACCTGACCAAGGATCACAACTGTGACTGCAATTATGAACATCGCAGAACCAATCACATTTGCCTGCGCTGGAATACCACGACCGGCTGCAACATAAACAAACTTTGGAAAGGTATTTACTGTGCCAGCGGTAAAGTTAGTAATGATGAAATCATCAAAAGATAATGAGAAGGCAAGCAGTGCAGCGGCTGCTACTCCCGGCAAAACTAATGGGAATGTAACGCGGCGAAAGGTCTGCCACTCATTGGCGTAGAGATCCATAGCTGCTTGTTCAAGGCGTGGATCAAGGGATGCAATTCGAGCCTTAACGGTTACAACTACAAATGAGATACAAAACATCACGTGGGCGATGATGGCAGTTAGTAGTGAAGTGTTAAATCCAAAATTAATAAACATTGTTAATAGGGATGCGCCAAGGACAATTTCAGGTGTTGCCATCGGCAAGAAAATAAGCAGATTTGTTGTTGAGCGGCCTCTAAATTTATAGCGACCTAATGCAAAGGCGATTAAGGTTCCAAGAACCGTTGAAACAAATGTTGATGTGAAGCCAATTAAAAATGAGTTACCAAGTGCGCTACAGATATCTGGAGCACCACATGGATTACTCCACTTTTCAAAGGTGAAGCCCTTCCAAATTAAATTGGTCTTTCCGCTGTCATTAAAGGAGTAAATAAATGTGTAAAGCACAGGGATAAATAGGTAGATAAATGCCAAACCTGCGTAGATGCGAATTAAATTCTTTGAAAACCAGCGAGTTAGGCGCTTCATACCAACTCCTCTGTTCCTGCTTTGCGAATATAGAAGGTAACTAAGATCAAGATCGCTGCCATTAAAGTAAAGGACAATGCGGCCGCAGTTGGGTAATCAACTATCTTAAAGAAGCGTGCCTCAATAACATTTCCCAGCATTTTAGTATTTGGATTTCCTAAAATATTAGCGTTGATGTAATCACCAGCGGCTGGAATAAATGTCAGCAAGGTACCAGCTACAACACCTGGCATAGATAGTGGAAGTGTTACTTTTCTAAAGGTAGTAAATCCATTGGCATATAAATCACCTGATGCTTCTAATGTTCTTGGATCAATTCGCTCCAGGGAAGCATAAATTGGCAATGTCATAAAAGGCAGGAAGTTATAGGCAAGACCTGTCACAACTGCGAAGGCACTAGAAGTCAGTGTGGTTTGTGGTGAGATGATGTGCAAGGTGCGCAAGATTGCAGTTACTGGCCCCTCTTCACCCAAAATCTGCTTCCACGCAATGGTGCGAAGTAGAAAGGAAACAAAGAAAGGCGCAATTACTAGAACTAATAAAACATTTTTCCACTTACCAGATTTAAAAGCGATGGCATACGCCAGTGGGTAGGCAATTGCTAATGCGATTAGGGTGGCTAATGTGGCGTATAGAAATGATCTTGCGAATTGCCCACTTGCATCCATAAATGAATCAATGAAGTTAGCAAATCGATAAGTTTGTTCAAATTGGCCAGTCTCACCAGAATTTGTTTTCGTTGACATCTGCGCCAAGTTTGCAATTGGCAAGATGAAAAACATGAATAGCCATAATAAGCCTGGTGCTAATAAAAGGTAGGGAAATAAAGATTTATTATCTTTTAGTGCAAATACTTTGCCACTTGGGCGGCTAATTACGGCCATTGTTAATGTGAACCAGAGGATGCATTTTCACTGCCATCTAGCACAAATGAAAACACAGGCTCCCAAGATAATGTGACCTTTTCACTCTTGCGCAAAAAATCCTCATCATCATCATTTTGTTCAAAAACAATTAACTCTTTACCCCAAGGCATCTCTACCTGGTATTGAGTTGAAACACCGATGTATGAAACATCAGAGACCACACCCCCGGTGAGCACATTGCCAGTTGCGCCTTTACCTTCAGCGGCAACACGGAATTTCTCAGGGCGAATACCAACTAGAACTGAGGTGCCATGGGCTGAGCTGCGTTTTTTAGGTACGGAAACCTTATTTCCAAACAATTCAATAATTAAATTATCGCCATCATTGCCCGTAATCGTTCCTGGAATTAAATTGGATTGTCCTAAGAAGTTAGCAACAAATGAGGTGCGTGGTGAGTCATAAAGATCTTCCGGTGAGCCCATTTGTTCGATCTTGCCATTGTTCATAACGGCAATTGTGTCCGCCATTGTCATGGCCTCTTCTTGATCATGGGTAACGTGTACGAAGGTGATACCAATTTCAGTTTGAATCCACTTTAACTCAATCTGCATTTGCCGGCGCAGCTTAAGATCAAGGGCGCCAAGTGGTTCATCAAGTAATAACAAAGCAGGCCGATTAACAATTGCGCGAGCAACTGCAATACGTTGTTGCTGGCCACCTGATAATTGATTTGGCTTTCGCTCAGCAAGTTGTGGCAGTTCAACTAGGTTTAAAACCTTATCTACCTGCGCCTTAACATCTGCATCACTTACGCCTCTGCGACGTAAACCAAATGCAATGTTTTCAAAGATAGATAGGTGTGGAAATAATGCGTAGTTTTGAAAAACAGTATTAACCGGACGCTTATACGGTTTCATATCGGTGATATCAGTTGTACCAACTGAAATGGTGCCAGAGGTTGGCTCTTCCAGTCCGGCAATCATTCGAAGTGTTGTGGTTTTGCCACATCCAGAAGGTCCAAGGAGAGCAAAGAATGAACCCTTCGGAATTACTAACGAAAGATCATCAACAGCGTTGAACTCACCATATGTTTTGGTGAGATTTTTTAATATTAAATCGCCCTTAGCAGAAGTTGACGCATCAACTGCCATTAGGCGTTACCAGCCACCGATTGAAACGCTGTCTGGAACTTAGTTTCCTCAGCCGCAGTAAGAGCGCGGAAGATCTTTAATTGAGATTTTGTCTTAGCTGTTGGGAAGATGAACTCACTAGATGCCAGCTCTGCATCAAATTTAGCCATCTCAGCTTGTGCGCCCTCAACTGGGCAAACATAATTAACAAAAGCTGCCACCTTTGCGGCAATTACTGGGTCGTAGTAGTAGTTAATTAACTTCTCAACTGCGGCGTTATTTGTAGCAGTTGCCGGAATCATTAAGTTGTCATTTGCAATGATGCCGCCCTCTTCAGGCAGTGCGAAGTCAAACTTTCCTTCGGACTCTGCTTTCAGTTGGAACATGTCGCCAGACCAACCAATTACTGCCCAAACATTTCCATCGCGAAGATCTTGGGTGTATTCATTTCCTCTAACGCCAATTACGATGCCATCTTTAACTTGCTTATCAAGGAAGGCAATACCTTTCATAAATTGATCTTCGGTGAAATCCTTTGATGGATCAATTCCAAGGTGGTTCAAAATTAAGCCCATGGTGTCGCGCATTTCAGAGAGCACAACTACTTTGCCCTTATTTTTCGGTGAGAATAACTGCTCTATAGATTTAACTCCACCTGGAATCTTCTCAGTATTCCAACCAACTCCAGCCATGATTCCTTGCCACGGTAGTGATTGCGTGCGACCTGGATCAAATGATGGGTTTTGTAATGAAGAAATTAAATTAGCTTTATTTGGAATGCTGCCCTCTGTGAACTTAGCGGTGTAACCCAAGCGGATCCAACGCGCGGTCATCCAGTCAGTAAGTGTTACTAAGTCATAACCAATATCTTTTTTAGATTGTAATTTATCTAGTAATGGCGCAGTGAACTCATCATTATCTAAAATTGCCTCTTTGTATGAAACTTCAATGCCATTTGCTTTTGCAAAATCTACTAATGATGGATTCTCACCAGTTGCCTCGTCGTAATCTAAATACTCAGTCCAGTTTGCCCAGCGAATGTTTTCAGCCGAGGAACCACCACTGCTACATGATGCAAGTGCAACCGCTGCGCCTGCGCCACCAACTCCTGCCAACACTGTTCTGCGTGATAATGTCTTTGAGATTAAATTCTTGATCTCACTTGGAATTGAATTATCTGCCGCTAACTTACTTAACTTATTCTTGTTTGTGTTGGAGCTGTTGTTGGTCATCGCACCACTTTCTGATCAGAGCGGAGAAGTTCAACCACTCGGTTTAGCGAAATCCTAGACCCCAAAACCGCCGTTGTTAAGCATTTATATTGGTCATTACATGCTTAATTCTGGTGTAATCCTCAAAGCCATAGCCTGAAAGATCCTTACCAACTCCAGATCGACCAAAACCACCATGAGGCATCTCCGCCACAAGTGGAATATGGGTATTGATCCAGACACAGCCAAAATCAAATGCTTTAGCAAGGCGCATGGCGCGGCCATGATCCTTGGTCCAAACACTAGAAGCTAGGCCGTACTCAACGCCATTTGCATACTCAATGGCTTGTGCCTCATCGGCAAACTTTTGCACCGTAATGACTGGACCGAAGATCTCATTTTGGATGATCTCATCATCTTGTTTTAGATCTACAACAACAGTTGGTGCGAAGAAGAACCCTGGTCGATCTAATACCGCACCTCCAGCAGTTACTTTGGCATGAGCTGGCAAGCGCTCAATAAAGCCCTTTACTCGCTCTAATTGATTGGCATTATTTACTGGGCCAACTAATACATCCTCATCTGGATTTCCAACAGCAATTTTATCTTTTGCTTGCTCTGTTAATAACTTTACGAATTTATCGTAGGCACTTGCTTCCACAATTACTCTAGTTGCAGCTGTGCAATCTTGGCCAGCATTAAAGAAACCAGCAATTGCTATACTTTCTGCTGCTGCTTCTAGATTTGCATCAGCAAATACAACAACTGGCGCCTTGCCACCAAGTTCTAGGTGCACCTTCTTCACATCATCTGCTGCAGATTTTGCAACCTCAATGCCGGCACGAATTGATCCAGTAATTGAAACCATCGCAGGAATCTTGTGGGAAATTAATGACCGTCCAGTATCTCGCTCACCGCAAACAACATTGAATACTCCAGCAGGTAGGAACTCACTCATAATCTCTGCCATAAATAATGTAGAAGCTGGTGTGGTATCAGATGGTTTTAATACAACAGTATTTCCAGCTGCAATTGCTGGCGCCCACTTCCAGACCGCCATCATCATTGGGTAATTCCAAGGTGTTACTTGCGCACAAACTCCAATTGGCTCACGGCGCACAAATGAGGTCATGCCGTTCATGTATTCACCAGCAGATTTACCTTCAAGATTTCGGGCAGCACCTGCGAAGAATCTAATCTGATCAATCATCGGCGGAATTTCTTCACTCATGGTGATAGCAATTGGCTTGCCACAATTTTCTGATTCGATCGCTACTAGTTTTTCAGCATTTGCCTCTAGTGCATCTGCAATTTTAAGTAAGGCTTTCTGGCGAGTAGATGGTGTTGCATCTCGCCACTCTGGAAA
>Ga0247722_10001203_pt1 | contig 14522 bp, 8 predicted proteins | sample MSEWelMarce3H_FC_FD_189094 | JGI IMG/M metagenome (GOLD analysis project Ga0247722, IMG submission 189094) | Subsurface sediment microbial communities from gas well in West Virginia, United States - MSEEL Well Study Marcellus 3H_FC | ecosystem: Environmental > Terrestrial > Deep subsurface >... | reverse complement strand
TCAGGCACCACAATGGGTCGTCAAAAATGACAGGCTCTTGCCGCTGAACTCGCTAAAGATATCAAAACTGAAGCGGATTTAAATGCGCTCTCGCGTGAGCTACTCAAACTCACCGTCGAAACCGCTCTGAATGCGGAATTAACCGATCATCTCGGCTACGAGAAACACGCCAACACGGTGGGTGAACGTGGCAATTCGCGCAATGGCAGTACGCCAAAGCGCCTTAACAGCCAGCATGGCGAGGTGAACATCCATACGCCGCGTGACCGCGATGGCTCATTTGAACCGCAATTCCTTAAGAAGGGTCAAACCCGCCTGACGCAAATGGATGATCAAATTCTCACGCTGTACGCCAAAGGACTGAGCACGCGCGAAATTGTGGCGGCATTCAAGGAAATGGTCGATGTAGACGTGTCGGCCACCTTGATTTCCCGCGTCACCGATCGCGTACTAGAGCAAATCGCCCAATGGCAGTCGCGCCCTCTGGATGCCATTTACCCCATCGTTTACCTCGACTGCATCGTGATTAAAATTCGTGACAATTTACGCGTGATCAACAAAGCAATTTACTTAGCTTTGGGCGTGAATAGGGACGGGCACAAGGAATTGTTGGGTTTATAGATGTCCGAAAATGAAGGCGCTAAATTTTGGCTCTCTGTGCTGACGGTGCTAAAAACACGCGGTGTGCAGGATATTTTGATTGCGTGTGTCGACGGGTTAAAAGGCTTCCCCGATGCGATTACGGTTGAATTGCCGCACACGCGGGCTCAGCTTTGCATCGACAGGGTGCGCAACAGCTTAAGATATGTGTCCAGAAAGGATTACCAAGGAGCCTGTAAATCTTTCTGTGTAAATGCCCTTGGTTTTTATGAGTATTCCACTTGTTTACTTGTACGAATCTTTTATGAATTACGTTAAATTTATTTTTTAAACATTCAATTGGGCGGTGGTGGCAGATGTGGTTAGCAAACTCGCCGAAAGAGCCCGTGCGGCTCGCTTGATGCAAAAGCTTGCTGAGGCAAAGTCAGCTTTACATTGTGTTTGGGGATAAAAAAAGCCGACCTAAATAGGTCGGCTTTTTGTGGGCTAAAAAAATTAGCCAATAAACTGACGAGCATTGCGGAACATCCGCATCCATGCGCCATCGTCGGTCCAATCGCTTGGGTGCCATGAGTTTTGCACGGTGCGGAATACGCGTTCTGGGTGCGGCATCATGATGCTGAAGCGGCCATCGGCGGTGGTGACACCGGCAATCCCCTGTGGGCTGCCGTTTGGATTAGCCGGATAGGCTTCGGTGGTTTTACCGTGGCTATCCACATAACGCATGGCAACCAGCACTTTGTTGATATCGCCCTGCTGGCTGAAGTTGGCAAAGCCTTCGCCATGAGAAATGACCACTGGCATACGGCTGCCTGCCATTTCGCTGAAGAATAATGATGGGGATTTAGTCAGCTCAGCCATCACCAAGCGTGCTTCAAACTGCTCGCTTTGATTACGGGTGAATTTAGGCCAGTGCTCAGCACCCGGAATAATACCGGATAGATTGGCCATCATCTGGCAGCCATTACATACGCCTAAACCAAAGGTATCTGAGCGGCCAAAGAAGGCTTCAAACTGTGCTCGGGCACTTGCATTAAATAGAATTGATTTTGCCCAGCCTTCGCCAGCACCCAGTACATCGCCATAGCTAAAGCCACCGCAAGCGGCTAAGCCTTGGAAATCTGCCAGTTGTACACGGCCAGAAATCACATCGCTCATGTGTACGTCAACGGCGGTAAAGCCTGCTCGAGTAAACGCGGCAGCCATTTCTACATGACCATTCACGCCTTGCTCACGCAGCACGGCGATCTTAGGGCGAATGCCGGTTGCGATATAAGGCGCGGCGATGTTGATATTCTGATCAAAGCTCAGCTTGGCGAATAAGCCTTTCTCGTGCTTATCACTAAGGCGTGCATATTCTGCATCGGCACCGGCTGGGTTATCCCGCAGGCGCTGAATGCGCCAGCTGGTTTCCGACCACGCTTTATGCAGATCAATGCGCGATTCTTCAAGCACCAAGCGATTTCGCGCTTTGATTTTGAGTTTGTCATCGTGGTTGGTGCTACCAATCACATGCAGCTCAGAGCGGATATCTACGTTAGCAAAGGCGGCAATCACGGCGGCAGTATCAGTGCGCTTCACTTGCAATACCGCGCCCAGCTCTTCGTTAAACAATACGCCCATGACGCGTGCATTGGCATCGCGAGCCACGTCTTCTGCGGTGATCTCATCTTGCTGACGCTGGCGGCGGCGACGCTCGATGCACAGTTCATCAATTTCTAAAGTTACGCCAATATGGCTGGCAAACATCATTTCCGTGATCGTGGCAAATAGGCCGCCGTCGGAGCGGTCGTGGTAAGCCAAGAGCTTGCCTTCGGCATTTAGCTGTTGCACGGTTTCAAAGAAAGATTTTAGATGCGGCACGTTGACGATATCGGGGGCGGTATTGCCAACTTGCTTGTAAACCTGTGCCAGTGCCGAGCCACCCAAGCGGCATTTTCCATCGCCAAGATCGATCAGAATCAGATCAGTATCTACGCTGGTTTTTAGCTCTGGAGTCAGTGTTTTTCGAATATCTGTGACCGGTGCAAAGGCAGAAATCACTAAGGACAGCGGCGCAACTACTTGCTTGGCAGTCCCTGCGTCATCCCACACGGTTTTCATGGAAAGCGAATCTTTACCGACTGGAATCGATACACCCAGCTCGCGGCACAGCTCTAAGCCAACGGCTTGTACGGTATCGTAAAGATTGGCATCCTCCCCCGCATGGCCAGCGGGGGCCATCCAGTTTGCAGACAGTTTTACATCGGATAGCTGACGAATCGGCGCAGCCGCAATATTGGTCAGCGCTTCACCTACCGCCATACGGCCAGATGCTGGGCCAGAAATCAGCGCCAGCGGTGTGCGCTCGCCCATCGCCATTGCTTCGCCAAGATAGCTATCGTAAGCCATCGCAGTAACGGCCACGTCGGCCACCGGCACTTGCCAAGGGCCAACCATTTGGTCGCGAGCGGTAAAGCCGCCCACGGTGCGATCGCCAATATTAATCAGGAACGATTTATCGGCCACCGATGGCAAGCGCAATACGCGGTAAGCGGCTTCTTTCAGCTCTAAGTCAGAAGCGTCAAACACAGCCAGCTCAGGCGTAATGCGGCTCACATCGCGTGTCATTTTTGGTGGTTTGCCGAGTAAGACATTCATCGGCATATCGACAGGCTTGTTTTCGAAATGATCGTCAGCCAAGACCAGATGCTTTTCGTCGGTGACGCGGCCAACCACGGCAAACGGGCAACGCTCGCGCTCGCAAATGGCTTCAAATGCCAGCAAATCTTTAGGATCGATCGCCAATACATAACGCTCTTGGCTTTCGTTCGACCAGATTTCCTTAGGTGCCATGCCTTTTTCTTCGATATTTACTTTGCGCAGATTAAACACCGCGCCTTGGCCTGCGTCGTTCACTAGCTCTGGGAAGGCATTAGAAATACCACCCGCGCCCACATCGTGAATCGACAAGACTGGATTATTTGCACCCAGCTGCCAGCAGCGATCGATCACTTCTTGCGCACGGCGTTGGATTTCTGGGTTGCTGCGCTGTACTGAATCGAAATCCAGATTTGCCGCATTGTCGCCTGTCGCCATCGAGCTGGCCGCGCTGCCGCCCATACCAATCAACATGCCGGGGCCGCCGATTTGGATGAGGAGCGAGCCATCAGGCAAGCCGTTTTTCTTAACGTGCAGGGCGCTGATATTGCCCAAACCACCGGCAATCATAATCGGCTTATGGTAGCCACGACGCTCGCCGTTTAGGTCTTCTTCAAAGGTGCGGAAGTAACCACAGATATTCGGGCGGCCAAATTCATTATTAAATGCGGCTGCACCAATCGGGCCTTCGATCATGATATCCAGCGCGCTGGCAATGCGATCTGGCTTGCCGTAAGGCTGAGCTTCCCAAGGCTGCTCGGCACCCGGAATATTTAAGTTGGATACGGTAAATCCTGCCAAGCCAGCCTTAGGCTTAGAGCCACGGCCCGTTGCGCCTTCGTCGCGAATTTCACCACCCGAGCCGGTTGCAGCGCCAGCAAACGGCGAAATAGCGGTTGGATGGTTGTGCGTTTCCACCTTCATTAAAATATGCGTTTGTTCGGTGCTGAATGCGTATTCGGCGCTGCCTGCTTGCGGGTAAAAGCGGCCGATTTCTGCGCCTTCAATCACCGAGGAATTATCCGAATAAGCCACGACTGTGCCCGCTGGCGCGGCTTTATGCGTTTCGCGGATCATGCCAAACAGGCTGTAATCTTGTTTTTCGCCATTAATAATAAAATCGGCGTTAAAAATCTTGTGGCGACAGTGCTCAGAATTAGCCTGTGCAAACATGGTGAGCTCAACATCGCTTGGGTTACGGCCCAGCTTGTTGAAGTTTTCTACCAAGTAATCAATTTCATCGTCGCTCAGTGCCAAGCCAAATTCGCTATTGGCTTTGACCAGTGCGGTTTTGCCACCACCCAAGATATCAACTGTCAGAAAAGGTTTAGGCTCAAAGTGGCGGAATAGCTCATTGCCCGCTTCCAAGCTGCTAAAGACTTCTTCAGTCATTCGATCATGAATCAGCGGCAAGAGCAGATTACGCTCGGCATTAGATAAAGCTTCACCATTACTCTTGCTAACATAAAACACCATGCCGCGTTCGATACGGGCAATGTTGCGTAAGCCGCAGTGTTGGGCGATATCGGTGGCTTTAGACGACCAAGGAGAAATCGTCCCCAGACGTGGCAAGACCATAATCAAGCTGCCGGCAGCGAGCGCTGGCTGGGCTGGCTCACCGTAATGCAGAATTTTGCTGAGGATCGCTTGTTCATCATCACTCAGCGCTGCGCTGCGTTCGGCAAAGTGCCAATACTCAGCATAAATGCGGGCGGTGACGCCATGAGTGGCTAGGGCGGCGGTCAGTTTTTCGACCCGGAAAGATGAAAGCGCGGTACCGCCGCGCAATTGGAGAACGTCAGCCATGTCTTTGATCTTGTCTGGAAAGCCTCGGGAAGTCGCAATGATACCCAAAAACGACCTGATTTGCCTTGAATATCGGCGACTGTTTGCTAACTATATGGAATTTCTAGCAGGATAGGCTGACAAAGTAAAGTATTTATATTACGTTTGCTTACTGTTAGTTTTTATTAATATTTATATATTCTGAATTAATTAACTGATGTTACGCACCCATTATGAAAAATCAATGGGTTAGGGTTTTCTCAATCAGCTGCAGAGCGCATTCCACCTAAAGGCCTGCGTAACATCAGTTAACTAATGGTTTTAGGGGGCTTCCATCAATGGCTTTGTTTGGAATATAACAAAACCCAGCATTGCGGCTGGGTTTTGTGTATGGGTAAGCACTTGCTGTAGTTTTAGAACTTATAGCTACCACTCATGTAGAAAGAACGCATCATTGGGTCTGTATAGCGTGGGTCATAACCATTTTGATGCCCGTTGCCCGTGCGCAAGCTCATTGGTGGTTCGGTATCAAAGATGTTTTTCACGCCAGCACGGATTTCAAATGCTTTGTTTACAGTGTAAGTGCCTTGCCAATCCATCGTGGTGTAGGAAGGAACTTCTAAGGTAATCATTTCATTTTGACCTGTAGCAAGATTACGTACCTCTGCTTCAGTATCGCCGTAGCCTGAACGGTAGTTGACCGTGATTGCATTATTAAATGCACCTGTTTTTAAGGCTACGTTGAGTTTCATGATATTACGGAAGGACACGGCATTGTTTTCGCCGGTGTGGCCTAGGCTATCTGTCCAATCATTATCCGTACCTGCACGAGTGTAGGAGGAGTCAATCAGATATGTACCTGCCAGCGAGCCACTTAGCGTTCCAAAGTCAAACTTGTAATTGCCGTTAAAATCCCAGTCTACCCCTTGGGTGTGGGACTGACCGATATTCATGGACATGCTCTTAAAGGCCCAGTACATATCACCTGTGCTGGCTTCTGCGCTCGGGGTAAATAAGCTGGCGTATTTAGCTGGGTCCTTCCAAGCAAGATCTTGGCTTACCGCAGAGACTTGGTTAGTGATTTTTACATCCCATAAGTCAGCGCCAAATGAGAAGTTAGATATTGGTTCGAAGCGGAAGCCAATGGTGTATTGCTCTGATTCTTCAGGCTTGAGTTTTTCATTGCCACCAGAAAGCATATCGTATTGGGCAAGTTTCGCCGGTTTGCAGTATGCAGTATCTGGGAATGGGCATGCTCTGGAGGTCGTTACGCCATGAGATACTAGCGGTTGGCCAATATCCAGCATATCTGGCGCTTTAAAGCCTGTGCCAATCGAGCCGCGAATCAGGAAAGACTTAGTAGGTTGGTAGCGAGCAGATAGTTTATAAGTGCTGGCTGCCATGTCTTCACCCATGGTGGTTTTGCTTATGCCGTTATCAATTTTATTAATATTGTCATAACGTACGGCCGCACTCACTTCTAGGTCTTGAATTACTGGCAGTAATAGCTCGGCAAACAGGCCGTAAGTCGCACGATGCAGATCGTAGGCTGGAATATCATTAAAGCCATAAATTTTACCATTTGCTGATGGCGATTGCTCATAGCTGTAATCACGGTAATCCACACCCAGACCTAAGTTGGCAGCACCGCCCGGCAGGGTAAATACTTCACCTGAGGTTTTTGCATCAACACCTTTCAGCGTGGTTGACGCAGTACGGACCGCACCATTAAAGATGGAGTCTTTGATGAGTTGTTTGGTGGCTGTTGATTGGCTACCAATCGGTGCAAATGGGTCAAATGAGCCATTTTTTAGCATGTCGCGGAATTCGGCGTCTTTCATGTACCCGCCGACATAACGCTCTTCCAGTGCATTTTTGGACCAAGTCAAAGCCGTATTCCAGCTCCAACCTAATAATTCACCTTCGGCACCGGCTACAAAGTGATTGGAATCAGTCAGCGTTTGGCTATCACGTGTGCCCCAATCGTAAGCTCGATAGGTGGCGGATATTTTTTTAACATCAGCTTTTTGAGCTGAAGATAGGAATGGCTCAATTGAATTTTTATAGTAAGCAGAATTTTTATCAATGGTCAGTGACACGGGATTAGGCGCAATACGTGCCGTTAAGTCATAGCGTGAAAGAGCCATGTCCCCGAAGAATGTAAGGCTATCATTAACCTTGAATTTTACATTGGAAAAAAAAGTGTCACGTTTTGATTCTGGGTAGATTTCAATAGTATTAACTGAGTCAAAACCACATGCATCTTCAGTACTTAAGCTCTTAAAATTCAACTCGCCGCAGCTACCAGTTTTGAGAAATCCAGGATTAAATGTTTTATTAGGGTTCTTTTTAGAATCATTAAATTGAACCGTGGCATTGGCTGGAATCGATGATGGGCTGGTTTTATCAAAAATATAGTTATTACCGTTAAAATTTAACGGTAAATATGATGTTTTAGCAAAGTCGCGATCTTTAGCTTTTAGTGCGGTTTGCTCGTCGTGACGATAGGATAGCAAAACGTTAAAGCGATCTTCATCCAAATCACCAAAGCCATAGCTAAAGGAGGTATTCCAGGATGAGCCGCCGCCCGATTGCTGTGGTGCGTTATAGCTGGCGTCTACTTGACCACCTTGCAGATTTTTCTTGGTAATAAAGTTAATTACACCAGCAATAGCATCAGAGCCGTAAATGGCTGAAGCGCCATCGGTCAGCACTTCGATTCGTTCAATGGCGCTCATCGGAATGGCATTCAGATTCACTGCGCTACCATCGCCTTGTGGTGCGATACGGCGGCCATTTAATAACACCAGCGTGTAAGCTCTACCAATATCATGCAGCGAAGCATTCACATTCCCGCCAGAGTTCGTTCCCGCAGCCGTTGCCGCCACAGAGAAGCCTTGCATCGCAGGAATATTCTGTAGCAATTCAGCCACGTTGGTGGCACCTGAGCGAACGATCTCTTCTTTAGTAATTTGCTGAACCGGCAAAGCGCCTTCTTTTACGATGCGCTTAATACTTGAACCCGTTACTTCAACGCGTTGTACTTTATTTGGCGAGTCTTCGGCGACTGCAAAAGAGACGTAGCTGATGCTAGCTAGCGCGAGCGCTAAGGCTTTGATTGGGAATTTCATCTCTTATCCTAGGTAACGACTTTGCTTTTTTTGGAGACGCTTGTAAGTAAGCGATTAATCCGATCGTAACAATTACCCGGTAAATATTCCCGTTTAAAACGTAAGCGCTTGTTATTTGTTGCGCCTTTATGACAGTAAGAGCAATGAAGTGGCGTGAAGCGCCTGCTAATGCAGGTGTTTGGGTTGCTTGTGCTTTTTGTCTGCCCTTAGTAATTCCGCAATACAAGCAAAGTCCTTGCTGTTTTCATGGGGTGAATGCTTCTAAACTCTTTGTGCGCTATTGAGTGCGATGTTTTTAAAAAAACCAAAGAGACGGGAGATAAAATGACGCAGCCAGCGGGTGCACAATTGCAGCTAAAGTGGGAATGCCTGACTAATCATTACGAGGGAGACCATTTTTTAGCCGAGCTCACTATTACAAATCTTTCTGATGTGGCGTTAACTGGGCAAGATTGGGCGCTATGTTTTAATAGCTGTCGCAAGATCAAGCCAGAAAGCGTGCAAGGTGGCTTTCGGGTTGAGCATGTTAATGGCGATCTTTCCCGTTTTATCCCTTCTAGAGAATTTGCAGGCTTAGCGGCGGGCGAATCGGTGGTGATTCGCTATCATGGTTTGCTATGGGTGATTAATGAAACGGACGCTCCGCTGGGCTTTTATATTGTTTATCAAAACGAAATAGCCGAAGCGATTGGCGACCCTGAGATCGTGCCATTTAGCCGGCCAGAGCAATGCAATCGCACTTTAGGCGATCAAGTCCCGACTATGACTGCAGCATTACGCTTTGAAGAAAATAAAGCACTCACTTTGCTGGCGAGTCATGCCGTTGGCAAAATTACGCCAACTCCATTAGAAGCCAGCTGGGCTGTAGGTGAATTCCTGATTAATGCGCGCACTGTGATTGTGCACAGCGAGCCACTAGCTAAAGAGGCGGCGTTTTTGCGTGCGGTGCTGCGGGATGTGAGTGGGGTAGAGCTGCAAAGAGCTCGCTCCGGCGCGGGGATTACTCTAAATATTGGCGCGATTAGCGTGGCAGAAAGTGGAGCGCCGCTAGAGGCATATCTATTAGAAATTAGCGTGGCCGGCATTGTGATTACCGGCGCTAGCCCAGCAGGGGTGATGAATGGGATTCAATCGCTGCGCCAGTTATTGCCGGTGGATAGCTATCAGAATCCCCAGGCTGAGCTGGTTGTGCCACTGGGCCGAGTACTGGATGCGCCACGTTTTGCTTATCGCGGCATGCACTTGGATGTGGGACGTCATTTTTCTAGCAAAGAAACCGTGCTGCGCTTACTAGATTGCATGGCCTTATATAAGTTAAATAAATTTCACTTTCACCTGACTGATGATGAAGGTTGGCGCTTAGAGATTCCATCTTTGCCGGAGCTCACCGAGCTTGGCTCATTGCGCGGGTTTAGCGTGGACGAAAAAACCAGCTTATTGCCTAGCTTTGGCTCTGGTGCCAAAGTGGCTGGCTCTGCGGGAACCGGCTTTTATACCCGTGCCGAGTTTATCGAAATCTTGCAATTTGCTACCGCTCGCCATATTGAAGTGATCCCAGAAATAGACGTGCCAGGCCATGCCCGTGCTGCGATTAAGGCGATGGAGCTGCGTTATGAGCGTTTAAAAGCGGCTGGTGATTTGGCGGGGGCAGAAGAATATCTGCTTAGTGATTTCAACGATCAATCCAAGTACGAATCGGTGCAGCTGTGGCAAGACAATGTGATCTGCATCGGCCAAGAGTCTTGCTACCGCTTTATTGAAACGGTGTTGGTGGATATGAAGGCGATGTTTGCCGAGGCAGGCGCACCGCTCACCACCATGCATACTGGTGGCGATGAAGTGCCGCACGGCGCATGGGAAGGCTCGCCTGTATGTCAGGCATTTATGCAAGAGCAGGGCATTGCTTCGATTCAGGCCTTACAAAATTACTTCCTTGCCCGTTATCGCACCCTGTTGCAACAGCACAATCTGATCTTTGGAGGCTGGGAGGAAATAGCCTTATCTAAGCAAGATGGCAAGCATGGCCCGAATCCAGAATTTGTAGACGCCAAATTCCAGCCCTATGTTTGGAATAATGTCTGGGGCTGGGGGCAGGAGGATTTTGCCTATCAGCTCGCCAATGCAGGCTATCAAGTGGTGCTGTCGAATGTGACTAATCTGTATTTCGATTTGTCCTACGCAAAAGATCCGCAAGAGCCAGGTTATTACTGGGGCGGCTTTATTGAAACGCGTGGTGCTTATGAATTCTGTCCGCTGGATATTTACACTACCGCTACGGTTGATTTATTTGGTAAGCCATTAGATGCGAAAAAAGTGGCGCAAATGCAGCGCTTAACGCCAACAGGTAAGCAAAATGTCTTGGGGATTCAGGGCCAGCTCTGGGGTGAAAATACGCGTAATCAAGCGCGGGTTGAATATTTGGCGATGCCACGGGTGATTGCTTTGGCAGAGCGTGCGTGGGCAGCAGATCCAGCTTGGACTGCGCTTGCAAATAAAGCTGAGCGCGATGCCAAAATGAATGCCGATTGGAACCAGTTTGCCAATCGCTTAGGCCAACGTGAATTGCCCCGCCTGGATGGCTTTTTAGGCGGTTATGGCTACCGCATCCCGCTGCCGGGCGTGCAATGCACAGATGGCTTAGTTGCTTTGAATGTGTCCGCGCCAGGCTTGGCTCTGCGTTATACCTTGGATGGCAGCGAGCCAACAGCAGCATCTATGCTATACACCGCGCCCTTTGCTGCCAGTGGGGAAGTCAAAGCCGCCGCATTTAGCCGCAGTGGGCGTAAAAGCAGAACCGTTGTAATGTAGGGTGGGTAAGATTTTACCCGTTCTTAGGCCGTCAGGTGGGCGGCTAGAAAGCGTAATGGGCCGCCCTTACACCCGCCTATTTCGCCAATGCAGCCTTTAGTAGCTCTTCTATTTGCTGAACAATGGCCGCTTCTTTATCGGCGTTATATTGTTTAATGGCAGGGGTATGAATATGGCCGACTGGGATTTTTTCCCCTAGCTGATCGCGTAAACGCAGGCTGCGATAGGAAATCTCATTAGATAAATAGCCGCCGCCAGAGCCTTCTACCGATACTTCTTTTGCCAATTCGGCTAGATTTTTGGGGCAAAAATCTTTTTGCCGTAGGCTGCTGATGGTGCAGTTATCGTGAACACTAAATGGTTGTTGTACGGCCAACATCGCTTTGGCAGGCAGGCCAAATTCTACAAACTCTGCACCGGCCAGCGCTGAGCCCTTCAGTAGCGGTAACACTGGGTTTTTTAGCGTGCCGCCGGTTTTAATATTTAAATTATCAGGAAAATCTGCCGAGCGGCGCAGGCCCGGATAGCGCTCTAAATCAAAATCTTTGCGCCCCATGCTGACGGTCACGATTAAATCTACGGGCAATTTAAAATAGGGCGTAAGCAGGTCTTCTACAAAACCGGCATCAAAATCAGCAAAGCGTACCGGCGCAATTACGGTTTCAATTTGCGCCTGCTGGCCATTCACTTCAATAAATTTTCCATCCAGTAGCAGCGCGGCTAGGCCCGATGGATTGCTTTGATTGATGTTTCTATCGAGCAAGAAAGGATCAAAGCCCGTTAGCAAGATGCGCTTCACCCCTTGGGTGTAGCGAATATCTTGAATGCCGCGGCTGCTTTGCTCAAACAGGGCTAACCAGCTATTTCGCTGCGCCGCATTGGCATCAAAGCCCATCTTGCCATCACGGATTTGCTGGGTCATGGTAAGGCGTGCCCAGTAAAGCGGCCTATCGTCCGTGGTTTGTCGCGCTTGTTGGCGAGCATTGTTCCAAAGCACCTGCCCAGCACTGATTAATAACGTGTCTACTTCTTGGCTATTTTTTGCTGTGGCTAAGCTACTGCTCAGCTTACTGATTTGAGCCTCAAAAGGGGCGAGCAAGTGTGGCATGGCCGTTTTTGCTGCATCTAAGCGTTTTTCTTCCACACTGGCCGCAAGGCTATGGGTGCTAACAATCAGGCTAAGGCAGAGGCAGGCCGCTTTTAATCTCATTTAAGTTTGTCCGCGATGATAAGCATTGAGTGCGAAAGCATAAGCTTATCGCTCATTTGATCGATATAAAAAAACGCCTAGGCTCACATACTGTTGTATGTAAGCGCCAGACGTTATCGTGCACGGCATGCCGTGCCCTTTTAATGCAATTAAGCAGCTAAGCGTGCAGCCACTACATTCCAGTCAACGAGCTTCCAGAAACCTGTTAGGTAGTTAGGGCGGCTATTGCGGTAATCGATGTAGTAAGCGTGTTCCCACACATCACAGGTCAACAGCGCAGTGTCAGCGCTTGTTAGCGGAGTAGCTGCTGCAGAGGTGTTTACGATAGCGAGGGTGCCATCGGCTTTCTTAACCAGCCATGTCCAGCCAGAGCCAAAGTTGCCAGCAGCAGAAGCATTGAAAGCTTCTTGAAACTTAGCAAATGAGCCCCATACGCTATCAATAGCCGCAGCTAAATCACCAGCAGGAGCGCGGTCTGCAGCTTCTGCATTTGGCTTGAAACCTAGCCAGAAGAAGGTGTGGTTCCAAACTTGCGCTGCATTGTTGAATAAACCACCAGCAGGGGCTTTCTTAACGATTTCTTCAAGCGACAATGATTCGTTCTCAGTGCCTTTGATTAAATTGTTTAAGTTGGTGATGTAAGTCTGATGATGTTTGCCATAGTGATAAGACAGCGTTTCTGCTGACATAAATGGAGCAAGAGCATCTTGTGCGTAAGGCAATTCAGGCAGTTTGTGTTCCATCGTGATCTCCGATTGGGTATGTTTTTAGGCGCGAAACAGCTTTAATTAAATATCGGGACTATCCCTGCTAATTTCAAGTTCTACGCGATAGCTTAATTTTTATCTTGGCTATAATTTGCCAGCTTTCTGGCAAATTAAGTCGTTAATCTGTATTAAATGATTGCTACACCGCATATGTTTACATTACGTTTGCCGCTGTTTTTCGTGCAAACTAATTTATGCGGTGGTAACACTCGGTTTTGGGGCTAGCGGCTGCCTGTGGTATCTTTCGCCGTCTGCAAAAGTTGTCGGCAAGACCGGCTTCAGGAATTTAAAAATGACTATTCTTGCTCTTATTATCGCTCTGGCGCTGGAGCAGTTCCGGCCCTTATCTAATCGTAATCTATTCACTTTGGCTTTTGTACGCCTCGCTAATCAATTGGAGCGTGGCCTTAATGCGGGTGAATATCGAAATGGTGTAGGCGCATGGCTGGTATTGGTGTTGCCTTTGCTGATTATCTCGTTTGTGGTGTATGTCCTTTTGTGCCGCGTAAATGTGGGCTTTGCTCTGTTTTGGAATGTGGCGATACTTTATCTGACCATGGGGTTCCGTCAGTTTAGCCATGCGTTTTCTGGCATTTCTAAGGCCTTGCAGGCGGATGATTTAGACACTGCACGTGCCTTGCTTTCAGATTGGAATGGCCAGCATGCCGCAGAAATGAGCGCTGATGAAGTGTCTAAAGTGGCCATCGAGCAAGGTTTGGCTGATTCTTACCGCTATGTGTTTGGTACGCTGTTTTGGTTTGTGGTGCTGGCTTGGTTTGTGGGGCCGGCGGGTGCGTTACTTTACCGCGCGGCTAGTTTATTGGCACAAAAGTGGGGCCGTAGCTCAGGCCCATTTGGGCAATTTGCTGTGACTGCGCTTGAGATGCTCGATTACTTGCCGGTGCGTTTAACCGCCGCCAGCTTTGCCATTATGGGTAATTTTGAAGATGCCGTTTATTGTTGGCGCACCCAAGCTCAATCTTGGGCGGATTATATTGACGGCATTTTATTATCGAGCGGAGCGGGTGCGATTGGCGTGCGCTTAGGCGACACCTTGCATCAAGATCACACCGTTAAATTTCGCCCAGAGCTAGGCGTTGGCGATGCAGCAAGCCCAGATTACTTGGCTAGCGCTGTGGGCCTGATCTGGCGCACGGCTATTTTGTGGATTGCCATCGTACTGCTATTTAGCCTAGGGTCTTGGCTAGGAGCCGTTGCTATTTTGTAAGCCTAGCAGCCTGTCGGACTTAAGACTGATCTACTACGAAAAAGCCGGATTTGGCCAGATTTCACGCATTTTCTCGTTGAATAGCCAGCTATTCGCCTCAAAAACCCGCGAAATCTGTCTCAAACCGGTCTTTCCCTCGCTACGATCGCTTAAGTCCGACAGGCTGCTAGCGTGAGTTTATTCATAGGAGTCTTAAATGCCCAGCATTCAGATTGATCAATCGGTCATAAATGTGAACAATATTTTTTGCGTTGCCCGTAATTATGTTGCCCATGCTGCGGAAATGGGGGCGAGTATTGGTGCGGAGCCGGTGGTGTTTATTAAGCCTAATTCTGCTGTGCGGCAATCCGGTG
>Ga0247722_10001202_pt1 | contig 14533 bp, 23 predicted proteins | sample MSEWelMarce3H_FC_FD_189094 | JGI IMG/M metagenome (GOLD analysis project Ga0247722, IMG submission 189094) | Subsurface sediment microbial communities from gas well in West Virginia, United States - MSEEL Well Study Marcellus 3H_FC | ecosystem: Environmental > Terrestrial > Deep subsurface >... | reverse complement strand
GGCCAAGCGGCTACGACTATCCGAGTCGTTGCAAAGCTGGAAACAACAGAAGTTACGTTCTAAGGAGAAATCATGGCTTTACGCATAGTCGCAACAAACAACACCAACGGGCAACAGGAAATCCAAGCCTACGCCCGTATCACCAACTTCTTTGGTACAAAAGACCAATTGCAAGTTCAGGTGGAAATCCATGCAACAGAAGAGGCTCGCAGAGCAGGGTGGCCCTCCATCCATCAGCAAGCTCATCACATAGGCATGGAAGACCTGTCTGGTGACCTGATCCCGGCAATCTACAATGTCCTCAAAACCTTTACCCAATACTCAGGAGCGCAAGACGTATGAAGATCGAACTCAGCAACGAAGAAATCCAGTACCTGATGAGCTTGTTGGGCGAACAGCCTACAAAAACAGGCGCATGGCTGGTTTTGCAAAACATCACCAAGCAAGTGCAATCTACCGAAGGAGAGCAAAATGTCTGAAGGCTACAACTGGACTGTTAACGGTCTGCAAGTCGAGAACCACCCCGAGCCACAAACCGTGGTGATGAGCAACTTCACCATTGCCAAGGACGGCCAGCAGGTCAACTACTCGGTGAACTTGCTGCCAGCAAACCCTGAAGATTTCACTCCGTTTTACCAGATCACGCAAGAGCAAGCTGTTGCTTGGACTCAAGCAGCCCTTGGCCCAGAGCGTGTTACCAACATGGAAACCGAAGTGGACTTCCTGATTGCACAAGCAGCCATCCCACAGCCACAACCTGCACCTCTGCCTTGGGGCGGTTGATAATTAAGATCTGGCAAAGGATTCATCATGGCTGAATATACTCGTTTGCGTACTCCATTTACATCAATGAGCTTTACGCCAGATGTGCCTAGTAACGCTCTTGGTGCAAATGAATATAACAGCGGTCGCAATGTTGAATCCGATGTTCGTGGTATTAAGAAAATCTTTGGTGAAGAAGAGATTCTGAGTGTCATTCCTAATGAGCCTATCTTTATGGAAGGTGGGTTTCGTTCTGAAACTCAATGGGTCTACATTGTTGCCACTAGGAACTCTTCTAGCCAAGGCAGGTGGTACATGCTTACCTCTGCTGGTATCAGCAACATTACCCCAGGTGTTGGTGCTAACCCAAGCGTTTTCCTTACTGGTTACACAGCAGATTTAAACATCACAACTTCATGGGTTGGTGGTGTTTTCTTTGCTAACGATACATTGACAAACCCAATGTATTTCTTGCCAACCAGTAATGAGATGGCGGTTACTCCTGATGCCTCTTGGAATTATGATGTTGGGGTAACCAGTACAACTGCTGGTTTTGTCAGAAACTATTGCTCACCAAACGTAGGCAATATTTTGATTGCTGGCAACCTGACCAAAATCATTGGTGGTATTGCCAATAACTTCCCAACTACGGTTCGGTGGTCACAATCTTTTGCAAATACAGGAATCCCCAATACTTGGGAGCCAACATTATCAAACATTGCCAATGAACAAGAAGTACCAGTTCGTGGTCCATTGGTTGATGGCTTTTTCTTTGGTGGCAACTTTTACGCTTGCTCCTATTGGGATACCGTTGTTTTCTCCCCAATCAATTACCAAAATTCCACTGCTCCAGTGTTCGGTTTACGTTTGTTAAATCAGGGCAGGGGATTGTTAAATAACAATTGTTGGTCAAATACAGATTCAAATGTTTATGGTGTAGATGCCAGAGATATTTGGGTATTTGATGGAAACAGCTTTCAATCCTTGGGCAACCAAAAGGTCAAAAACTATTTCTACAGTAATCTGAGTACGACATATTCTGACCGTATCTTTATGGTCAACAATACTCAGAAGAACCAGATTGAGATCTACTATCCCGATCTGACTTCTACTGGTTACTGCAACAAGATGCTGTCATACCGCTATGACTTGCAGATCTGGAATGCTCCCAAAGACATTGCCAATGCCTGTATGGGCACAGAAGGCCCTCAATTCATCTCAGGAGCTTTTAAATTAGCATCCCGCTTGGTTACCTATGCCCGTGGTGGTGTAGCCAACCAGAGGCTGATTCAGACCAACATTGGCAACTCGTTTATCAACTCTGCTGCTATTCCTGCATTGTTTGAGCGCAACAACATTGTTTTGCAATCAGATAAAGGTCCTGTTCCTTACAGTTCCAAGGTATATACACACAGATTGCTGCCTGAGATTTCTGGTTCTGGTGCTATTAATATTTCTGTGGGTGGTGCAAACTCTACTGCACAAGCACCGACATACGGTCAAACAGGAGTTACCAACATTGATACAAACAGTCCTTGGGTTACGACTCAACAAAATTCTGTTCGTACAGTGTCTGTCAAAGTTGAATCAAATGATGCAACTAACACATGGAATTTAACTGCTTTAAATTGGCAAACAACCATTGTTGAGGATGCTTTTTAATGCCATTTGCACTTGACTCAAGCCCATCCAACATTGAGTTGTCGGATGCTATTAACTATTTGTTGGCTAACTTTGGTGCAAACCTGAGTGCAGATCCCAACACAGGCGCTATTACGGGTCCAACTGGTCAAACAATTGCTTACCTTTATCAGTATTTGTCAATCAAATATGCAGACAGTGCTGATGGTGCTTTGAACTTTGGCAATTCTCCAACAAATCGTTTTTACTACGGTATTCGCAATAGCAACAGTTCGGTTGAATCAATAAATCCTGCTGATTATTTGTGGCAAAGAGTTGCCGGTGCTGGATTTGGCACAACCAAGTTTCTGTTCTACCAAACCAATGGTGGCCGTCAGATTAACTTTGTTGTAGATACTGTTGCTCCTGATTCAACCTATTTGCAAGAGTCTGGTCCTGCAATTGACTTGGATATTGTCACCACAACAACTGCTTACAACACTGCTGCTCCATCGATTTACATTTGGACATCAACATCTACGCCTCCCGCAAGACCATCAACAACCTCAACGTACACATGGGCTACAGGAGCCTATACGGCGCCTTCTGGTTGGACAACAGCACCAATAACCAACACCACCCCCGGTAGTTATCTGTGGGCTATTACGATCCCTTTGGTCGTCAATGCCAACACTGTTACGTCAACTCTTAATTGGGCAAACACATCTTTCCCGTTGTATGCGTTTTCTTACAACGGAGATAACGGCGCACCTGGAACTACTGGTGGTAACGGCATCAGTGCCATAACGGCTTACAGGGTTCAGAGTCAGTCAACTGCCGCTCCAAGCACCCCTGGTAACACCACTGGTCCTACAGCCCCTGCTGGGTGGTCTTTAACGGCTCCTGCGGTGTCTGTTGGTCAAGTGCTGTGGTACAGCTTTGGTCGTTACAACTCAAGTAGCTTAACGATTGATGGCGTTCCTCCTAACCAAACTTCTTGGGGCACACCAACTGCTGCAAGCATCTTTCAAGACATCAGATCTGATAACTGGAACGGCTCAAACCCTCCCTCTTTCGGAGCTCCTGGAACATACGGAACAACTGGTTACTACATTCAAAGAACAACTGGTGATGTGTTTTTTAACAACGGTATTTTCCGTGGTGACATTAATACAGACGGTGATGCTGTTTTTGTTGGTCAAAATCCCTCTTCTATCCCAGTTGTTATTAATGGAGTTTCTTTTTCTATTGACTATTCATCGTTGTCTCAAGCAGTAACAGACGCACCCGGAAAAGTTAGGGCTGGTGTTTTAGGTTATGCATTTTCATTTTCAGGCTCTTTGTACAATATTGGCGTAATTGGAGTTGGAAATAATGGTTTTGGTGTTCCGGGAATTGGTGTTGTTGGTCAAGGTGGTCAAGCTGGAGGGTTTTTTACCACATCAAATTCAGCGGGCTCTGCTTTAGAAGCGGTTAACAATGCTGGTGGCATATCTTTATTGATGGTTGGCCGTATGGCTTGGAACGGATATCAAATAGCTGTTCCAACTGGAAACACATCTCTTTTCTTAAGAAATGACGGTCAGTGGGCTGCTCCTGCTGGTGGTGGAGGTGGCACTGTCACTTCTGTTAGTGGCACAGGATCTGTGTCTGGCATTACGTTATCAGGCACTGTAACCACATCAGGTAGTTTGTCTCTTGGTGGGTCTTTAAGTTTGACCACCGGAAACTTAACTGCAACAGCCCCCGGCTCTAACTTCTATTTGTCTGGTAGCGGTTGGGTATCACTAAGCGGGGCTTTTACTACTGCGGCTGCTAATAGTGGTTCAGCAACACCTAGTAGCGGCATCATCAATTTTCTTGGCTCTACGTCTACGGGTATTGCTGGTGCTTATGTTGGCTCATCAGCATCAGGCAACACTGTTACTTTTACAATACAGACAACAAGTCCATCAGATGTCCGACTCAAAGAAGAAATTGCAGACACCGACCTTGGTCTTGAGTTTGTAAATAACTTACGTCCAGTATCGTACAAACTTAAAGCAGATCCTAAGCATCAAAAGGGATATGGTTTTATTGCTGACGAGGTAGAGGACTTAATTGGCCCAGACTCATCATTGGTTTACTATGAACCAGATTGGCAAGTAGGCGAAGAAAAAGGATTTAAGACAATCCACTACCCAAGCTACATTGCTGTACTAACAAAAGCCATTCAAGAGTTGTCTACCAAGGTAGATGAACAACAGAAATTAATCGAATTATTGCAAAACAGGGGTTAATCATGGGCGGTTTCTCACCACAAATTCAAGCTCCACAGTCTCAGCAGTCAGGAAAGGGATCTGGGATCAACCCAACTCCCCAGGCAAATGACATTCAAAACTTTTTAACAGGCTTGGCAGGGGGTAAGGTAACCACGCCTAGTCAGGGTGGTCAGCCTGAGATGGGTATGCCGAATGCTTACGAAAATACGGTACAGCCTTATAATCCACAGCAACCCAAGCCCAGCACAGGCAAGGGAAGTCCGGCAAACAGCCAACTTGCTCAAATCGCAACTGGTAAAGGAGTTTAATCATGGGTTTCGGTAAAGGTAGTTCCTCATCCGCACCAGTTGTAACTGAAGAGCAAAAAGAGCTTTTACGGGCACAAACTGGCTTTCTGACAAACACAGCCCTTCCTCAGTACCAGAAAACCATTGGTGGTGCTGAAGAGCGCATGACGGGATTGCAGCCTTTTATTGAAAAGTCTGCTAAAAGCGTATTTGACCGTTCTGGTGAAATTGCTTCTGGTGCTACTAAACAAGCTGGAGAGCTGGTAACAAGTGGCGCTACTACTCTCGGTGCTTTGTTTGATCCTCAGTACGAGCAAAACCAAATCCAAGCTGCTTTGCAAACAGGTCGTGAAGCTGCTCGTGAGTCACAACTTGGTCAAAACGCCATGTACGGTGCTGCTGGTGGTTTAGGCTCTTCTCGTATGGCTTTGGCTGACAAGAATCTTGCCTCCTTAAACGCTCAACGTCAGGCAACTGCTGCTGCTGGCGCTCAAGCTCAGGTTCAGGCTAATCGTATGGGTGCTGCTAGAACAGCATTGGAAAGCGGTCAGAGCTTAGGTACTTTGGGCATGAATGCTGGTCAACAGCAGATTTCAAGTGCTGGTGCGCCATTGGACCTGTACTCCAAGTACGCATCTATTGTGTACGGTACACCACAAGCATCCACCACCCCAAGCTTCCAAGGAACTCAGGGTCAAAAAACAGGCAGCAAGGGCTTTGGCTTCTAAGGGGCAATCATGGCAACAGAAATACCATTTGGGCTTAGTTTTGGAAACTATGGGGACCCTCGCAAATACATAGGGCAAGGTGAGTCACCTGCAAAGAAAATTCAACAAAAAATTGCAAAGATTCAAAAAAGTCCAGTAGCAAATCTTTTGGGTATTGGTTTGGCGGGTATGGGTGGTGAACCAGTACCTAACCCAGCCACTGCATCCGCTTTAGGCCAAGGCATTTCTGCTCCTGTTGTCCCTCCTGTTGGTATAAATCCCAATGCTGGTGGGATCGGAATTGCACCGGAATCTTTCCAAATTCCTAACTTAACATTGCCCCAAATTGGTTTGCCAACAATGCCAGCACAAGGCGATGATCTTGACGGGGATGGGGTAATCGACAATTTTTGGGGACTTAACAAATGACTCCAGTATCACCATTGATGCAAGCACCAGAAATGGCTGCGCCTGTTGCTCCTCCTGATATGAGCAATCCTGAGCCTGTAGGTGGTGCAGTTGCGCCTGTTACAGCAAAGACTTTTGATCTCTCCTCAATGTACGAGGATGCCTTGTCTAAAGGTGATCCTGCATCAATGTATTCTTTGACAAGCCGTGTTAAAGGTACTGAGCTTGAGCCTGTTGTTAAGCGTTCTGCTGACATCATGCAAAAGAACCTAGATGACTTCCAAAAGGACATCAAGCCTGTAATGGACAAGGGTGGTCCTAGCACTCCAGAGGGTCGTATTGCTGTTGGCAAGACCATTGACTACATGGCCGACAAACCTCAAAAGATGAGAGCATTTGTTGAATTGCTGCTTGGCAATCCCAATTGGCGTTTGTTTGTCACTGGTGGTACTGAAAAGACAGAAATCAAGTATGACCTTCAGGGCAACCCAATTGAAAAGACAACCAATGAGTTGGGTAAAACTACAAGGGCTGTTGATGCAAATACTGGCTTGCCATTAACTCGTGAAGAAATTGCTGCTCGTGGTAACTTTGTTCCCTCTTTGCAAGAGGCCATTGGCTACCAAGAGAAAAAGGCAACATCCACATTCAACACGCAAGCGTTAAACGCAGCAAATGCAGCCACTTCTGCTTATGAAGCCAAGGCTCCTGAGCTTAAAGAGATGTATGGCGAATTGCGTCAACGTCTGCAAAACCTTGCTGGCGCTGATCTTAGTGAAGAACAACGTAAGGCAATTGGTGCTTTTACAAACAGATCCCTTGGATACTCGCAAACAGTATCTGAAGGTTTAAATGCTTTGCGTCAAAAAGTGGACAACAAGAATGTCTCTTTGTCTGAAGCACAGCAAAAGTCTTTAAGTGCTGTTCTTGACAGGCTTGGCTTTAGAGTTGGTGCTGATGGTTCTGTTACCAACAAATCTGGTGAAGCAGTAAACAAAAGTGATTTGGAACAAGCTCAAAACACTTTGACAAGCGGCACTCAGTTTGACAGAAACTTTACTCAATCCAAAGACGACTTTGTTCGCTCTGAAGTGTTTAAAGGCTTGGGTGAAGCTGAAATGCGAAATCTTGGTCGGGTTTTGGACATTCAGCAAATGGTTGAAAGAACTCAACTTGAATTGTCTGCCAAGCACGGTACTTTACCTTTCTTGATCAACCCAAAGAGCTATCAAATTGGCGATGAGTTTGTTCGTGGGGAAGCCTCTGCTTTGATTGGCGAATTCAATCAACAGGCAACACAAGCATTTGCTGATTGGCGCAAAGCCCAACTTACAAAGTTTAAAGACAAGTCTCAAGTTCCTAGTGCTGGTGAGCTTGAGAGTGCTTTTGCCCGTACCGATGCTTTCCGTGAATTGCGTCAGCAGTTTGCCGACAGGAATCGTGAGATCTTGCGTAGACCAGGACAAGGTCGTCCAACAACAGGTGAGACACCTGCTGACTTCAGGTCACTTGGCCTTGGTGAAGCTCCAAAAGAACAACCTAAGTCCATTCGTGGTCGCTCTTTGAAAAACCCTGAGACAAAGCCTCAAGGTCCATCAGCCCGTGATCTTGCAAGTCAGTTTGGTGGAAGGAAATAATCATGGCTTTTGATGTTGATGCATTCCGTAAGGCGGCAGAAGCTGCTGGTATTTCCAAAGCTGAGATTGAAAACGAGATTAAGTTTCAATCAGGTTCACCAGCAAAAACAGATCCATTTGAAAAGGACTCAGGTGGATTTCAGCTTGGTTCTTTACAACAGGTTCAAGAACGTCTTGGAAATGATTGGTGGCATCTTCCTGCTGGCCTAGCTGCTATTGGTGCTGGGATATGGCGCTAGTCAATTGATGGGAAGGGGTGAGACACCCCCTCCTTCTGGTGGCATGCGTATTGACCCAACAATGGACGTTGACCCTCTTGCCCCTCAAGCACCTCAAGCACCTGCTCCTGTTCCTGCACCAGATCGTCTGCAACAAGCACAGCAGATCATTGACGCAAACAAGCAGCTTGGCCTTGGTAGCAAGCCTGTACCACCTACAGCACCTGTAGCAGCCCCTGTAGCCCCTCCTGAGGCCATTGCAACACCTATTACAGCAGCGCCTGTAGATGCTCCTGCACCAACACCCACTGCTGGTCCTAACTCTCCTGTGACAACCATTGTCAACGATACCGTTAAAGAGTTAATTCAGGAGGCTCCTGCTCAACCTGTTGCTGAAGCTGCACCAAAGGCTGTTGCACCTCCTCAGGATTTGCGTACAGGTACTGGTAAACCTGCTTTTGCTGGCATGGGTCCAGAAGCAGCGTTAAACAAGAAGGGTGAGCCTAAGCTTAAGGTTGATTACGCATCTGTAGCAGATGTTCCTTCTGGTTTTGCTTTTGTTCCTAATGCTCAATACATTGACACACTGCGTCAAAACATTGGTCAACCGGAATACACCAAGGCATATACCGAACGGCTTTTCCCATTGACAAACGAACAAGCCATTCAGGAATCAAAGGACATTAACAAATTGTTGGGCAGGGCTACTCGTGCTGAAACCAAAGCTGCTGGTTTGCCACCTGCTGAACTGACTCCCGGTATTACCAAGAAGACCAGTGCTGGTACTAAGCCTGTACGGGTTGCTGGCACTGTAGGTGCTTTGATGGCCATCTCTGACCTTGCCAAAGCAGAGACTGCTGGTCAACGAGGCATGGCAGGGGCTAACTTGCTTGAAGCCGTCCTGCCCCTAGGATTTATGATGGGTGGTGCTGGTCAAGGTTCCGGCACCGTTCCTAGCATTGATCAAGCTATGTTGTTGGGTAGCCCCTACGCTCAATCAGAGTTTGCCAAGAAGCAAAGGCAAGAACAGGAATATGTTCGTAAAGTCGGTGCTGGTCGTGGTATTGCCCCTCCATCTGCTTACTTGAGATAAATCATGGAAAAAGAAGTATCCCACGCTGAGATCTACGCTCGTCTGATACTGGTCGAGGAAAAGGTAGACCGTATTGACAAGAACACTGAGGGTGTCGTTGCAGCATTCCAAGCGGCATCTGGTGCTTTCTTAGTCCTTGAGACACTCGGCAAACTTGCCAAGCCCATCATGTACATAGGTGGGTTGTGTGTTGCTGCCACCATCTACTGGCAAGCAGTTAAAGATCACTTCAAATGAAAGATTGGGCCGTTAGCTTTATTGCTGCGGTCCTTCTGGTTGGGATGATCATTTGGTGCGCCAAAATATTTATTGAGGTGTTTTCATGATTGCCGAAATTGCTGCTGCTAATGCGGCCTTTGCTGTAATAAAAGGTGCTTTGGCTAACGGCAAGGAATTGCACCAGCTAGGCTCAAGGGTCTTTGATTACTTTGATAACAAGGCCAAGATTCAGGAGAACGTCACCAAAAAAGGTGGGGGTTCTGACCTTGAAGAGTTCATGGCCTTAGAGCAACTCAGACAGCAAGAAGAGGAGTTGCGTGAGCGTATGGTCTATGCAGGTCGTCCAGGCATGTGGGGTGATTGGCAGAAGTTCCAAGCTGCTGCTGCTCGTAAGCGTAGAGAAGACAAAGAAGCCGCAGAGCGTGAAGCACAAAGACGCAAAGAACAACTTGCACAATTGGTTGAATACATTGCCCTTGGTGTAGCTTCACTGGTCTTAGCTGGGCTGTTGATCTACGGCATTATTCTTTACATGATGCACCTAAGATGAGTGACGAGAAGCTAAACGCCAACACAACCCTAGACAAAGTACTTGGGTATGTAGACAGCCCTTTTAAGCTGTTTGCCATACTCATCATGGGTGTTGTTGCGTTTGCTGGTTACTTCCTTTGGCAGAACCAAGAGTTCATGTTTGATGCTTACAAGGAATCCAAGAAGCTGCCTGAGATCAATACATCAAGGGCTGATGATGCAAGCTCTATGCTTTTAAAGAAGACAGGGGCTACTGTTGTTGCTGTGTTTAAGGTCAACCCACTGTTTAACAGCCGAGTGCTTTACAGGGCATATACCAAGGATGGTAGAGACAAGACCATTGAGGACATTGATGTAGGCCTGTTTAGCCAGAACTCATCCAACAATGCTGATGTAGTCAAGTTGATGACCAATGAGATTCCCTGTGGAGAGTACCGTTACGCTCAATCAGAAGTGGGTCTGTGGTACTTAGAAAAGGGGGTGGGGTTTACTTGTCGGGTAAGTGTTCCACCTGACTCACATCGCTTTGTTGGACAGGTCACTGTAGGTTGGGCAGAGCAGCCTAAGGACATTGAGCAAGTCAAATTCATGCTGGAGATTGCCAGTGCCATGTTAACCAAGAGAGGTAATTAATGCTTCCCATAATCGCTTCAATAGTATCTGGTCTCATTCAGAACAACATGCACAAAGTTGCTGATGCTGTCATTGATAAGGGCGTTGATTATGTCCAGGACAAGATGGGCATTACTCTTAAGCCAGAGGGCGAAGCAACCAAAGAAGATTACGCCAAGTGGAGTGCTGAAGCTGCCAAGCATGAAGAGTTCATGGCCGAGATGGACCTAAAGAACATGCAAGGTGCTAGAGACATGCAACTCAAAGCAATGGACTCTGATGACCCATTGGTTAGAAGGTTTGTCTATTTCTTCATCGCTGGGTGGTCTATTCTTTCTGCCACCTACATTGGGTTCATTACCTTTGGTGAGATACCAGAGTCCAACATCCGCTTTGCTGACACGATCTTGGGGTTTGTTCTTGGCACTATGGTTGCTTCCATGTTTCAGTTCCTATTAGGGTCTTCTTTGGGTAGTAGAGCTAAGGACAAGAAATGATCACACTGCAAAAGCTAACCGCTGCTGGTGTCAAGCAGGGTGTTGCTGACGCTTGGTTGGTTTTTGTTCAACAAGCTTGTGACCGTTACCAGATCAACACCAAGATTCAAGAGGCTGCATTCGTTGCTCAATGCGCCCATGAGTCTGGTGGGTTTGTCATGCTTGAGGAAAACCTAAACTACTCAGCAGCCACCATGTCTGTTGTATGGCCCAAGAGGTTTGCTGTTCTCGGACCTGATGGCAAGCCTATCAAGAAGGATGGCAAGAATCAGCCCAACAAGTTTGCTCTTGCCTTGCACCGTAAGCCAGAGTTAATTGCCAATACTGTTTACTCAGGAAGAATGGGCAATGGCCCTCTTGAGTCTGGTGATGGCTGGAAATTTAGGGGTAGGGGTCTTAAGCAATTGACAGGCCAAGACAACTACATACGTTGCGGTACTGCCATTGGGATTGATCTTGTAAGCAATCCTGATATGTTGATAAACCCTAAAGGAGCAGCACTGTCAGCAGCCTGGTACTGGTCTGTTAACAAGTGCGGTCCTATTGCAGAGTCTGGTGATTTTGTTGCACTGACAAAGAAAATCAATGGCGGGACAATTGGCCTTGCTGACCGGGAAAAGCGTTACAAGGCTGTTTTGTCTGTTGAGTAATCAACGCTCAATGCCTTGCAAGCGATCTGCAACAAGTTGAGCGTAACCAGCAATGTCAACCCAACTATCTACATAGTTTGGATCTCCGTTAAGAATACGAGCAATCTTGTGGCAAATCATTTCTAGTGCTTCACGCTGATCAAAGGCAAGGTCACACCCTCGGTTAGCCTCAAACACCGCAATAACACCTTTAAGTTGTTGAGAAATTTCAGCATGACCTACAAAAGCGCCATAACGCTTGCCTCGTTCATCAAGGATTTCTGTAATCATCATTTGTCTTTGTAAAAAATGCCATCAGAACCAAGAGTTCCGGTTCTATGTTTAATCTGCTCATAGGCATGGTTAAAACAGCTTACAAGGTCCAAATCAGCAGTGGCGCAACCCATGACAAGGGTAACCAAGATATCGCCGTATGCGTCAATCATGGCCTCTCTGTCTTTGGCTTGGATTGCATCAAGCAACTCTTGCACTTCTTCTAAAGTTTTTAGAGCTTGAGCGTAAGGGTTGCTGTGCTGGACAATCTTACGGTCCTCACCCCATCTAATTACGTCCATCTCAATCATTGAATAGCTCATATTCTTTCCTTTGCCAACAACCAAATACGCAGACCACCTTCTTCCTTGCGGGTAGAGATAACCTTGGTTGGGTATTTGTGTTTCAAGCTATTGATCTGTGCCCGGATGTAACTGATCTTTTTGTCATCAGTACATGGGATAAAGAATGAATCCCCATCTGCCATCTTGTCAAATGGATAAGCATATTTAGAGGACAGGGGTATATTTTTTTCAACTTGGTACATGATTTTCCTTATCTAAACCAGAGATAAAAGCCGTGAAGAATCCCAAGAGGGAAGAGAAGCGCACCTGCCAATAGAAAGCCCCAAAGACCTTCTGCAAAACAAGTGAAGACATGTGTTAACCATGCTGTTAAGCACAGAATTCCAATAACCAATCCCATACATTTCCTTATAAAGGAGGCCTACTCGCTGCGTCTGGGTGCTACAAGGCTTTCGCCCACTCTCTTACGGCGCGGTGCCCAGCATCCGCTTTCGGCCTCAAAAATTAAAAACAGGTGGTTGTGCAGCTAGATCCTACGCAACATGTGGTGCAAGTCACCATACGACTACCTTGAATAACAGTATGGGTTGAGCAAGATGCCCATACTGCTGTTGCAGAAGCTGCAAGTGTCAAAGCAATAATCAGTTTTTTCATTTCAGTTCTCCTGATTAAAATGGCACATCATCATCAAAATCTGGCTTTGCCTTACGGGTAGGCTCAGAACTTTGACGGGGGGTGGCTTCTTTTTCACGGACAGACAGACTCAAGAAAGTCTTACCTGTCTTCTCTGACTTCTTTTTCCATCCAGAGAGCCAGTACTCCCTACCCCCTACGTTAATGGACCCGTTGTAGTCAGGGTGCTTTTCTGTTTCTTTCTTGTCATTGGTAAACAATGAACCCTTGTCGGTGTTGTCGTAAGCCATATCAACCTTTCGCTCGTTTAAGTGCAGATCGCACAGTGGAATTCAACTGGTTTGACAGATAGACCTTCTGATCTGCTTCCAATTGCTGTTCATCAATCATGGCCAGGGCATCAACTGCCTGACCAACCTCGACTAACCCGGTAATTGAGCTTGCAAGTTCTTGCAAAAACTCCTTAACTTCTGCTGGCAGGTCATCACCAATACCACCACGAGGACTGATAACTGGTGCTGTACCCTTGGCTCCTGTAGTTGCGTCCAATGCATCGTGTTCAACGATTTCAAGCGCTGCAACCCACAAATACCTGCGGAGGTATGTTTGTACTGCCCCAAGGTTTTGGATGTCATGCGCCCCTTTGAGTGCCGCAGACGACATTGGAGATGTGATCTCAATAAAGTTGTCGGGCCTGTCAATGTCAATCAACCTCATGGTTGCAATCTCTTTGCCAAAAGAAATGACAGAGACAATTCCGTAAATTTTCAAAACATTTAATGCCGGGATAAGAAAGTCTCCAAGCTCAAAATACTTGTACCCAGCAAACTTGTTATGCCCTGTTTTCTTTAGCTCCAGAGCATGAAAATGTTCTCTTGCATCACTCAGTTTTTTATAGATAGACATTTGCTTTTTCCTTTTCAATTAAATATGCTTTTTGAGCATCCATTACATTGTCAAACAAGCCAAGATATTTGCGCTCTTTGTAAACGCAAATGTGTGCTTGCCACTTCTTTGCTCTCTTGTGCCAACTCACTCCAAGTGTTTGAGACTTGCTGTTGACTTGAGGACGATGTGTGTTTTGATTGTTCTCGCTTATTGAGCAATTTTTCAGGTTAAGAATTCTGTTGTCTGCCTTGCAACCATTGATGTGATCTATGGTGTCAGGCCACACTTTATGAACATAAAACCATGCCAGTCTGTGTGCGTAATATGATTTGCCAAGAACAGTAATTCTCAAATAACCAAAGCCATTGTCAGTGCCAAGAGTTTTCCCAACCGCAACTCCTCTCCGCTTTTTCTTCCAAACAAATAGACCTGTTTCTTGCGAATAGTCTAGTAAGTTGATCAAGTCTTCATGTGTAAGCATGATTGCTCCATAGGTTGATGACAACCTATTGTACATTACTTCCAATTTGCTGAGTCATATTCGTCTTGGATGATTTGATTCTGTGTCTCATCATCAAAATCCTGGAACTCTAAGAAGTGGTTCTCACCACAGCAAGAGCGTTTGTCGTTACGGGGTTCCATGCAATAAGGGCAATACTGCACATCATGCAAGTCTTCTTTGGCCTGTTGCAAAAAGTCTTTCATTTCATCTCCAATACAAATACACGGGCTGTGGTCTTGGTGTAGTACATCTGTCCCTTAACAAGCCAAGGCTTTTTATTGCGCTGGACGTAAGAGCGAAGTGCCTGTGCAACCTTATCGCAATCTTTTGGTTGGCAAGAGAGGGATTTCCCTATGTCTAGATCTTTAAATACAGAATCGTATTTGTAGAACCGAGCAACACGTTTCTTTGGTTGATCAGTAGTGACACGCAAGGTAGAGATGTCTACCTC
>Ga0247722_10001201_pt1 | contig 14535 bp, 11 predicted proteins | sample MSEWelMarce3H_FC_FD_189094 | JGI IMG/M metagenome (GOLD analysis project Ga0247722, IMG submission 189094) | Subsurface sediment microbial communities from gas well in West Virginia, United States - MSEEL Well Study Marcellus 3H_FC | ecosystem: Environmental > Terrestrial > Deep subsurface >... | reverse complement strand
AAATGATCTGTAATCCGAATACGAAGGAAATCATCGGAATGAATAAACCGAATGTTAATATTTATCATTATAGCTACGATTTTCATATTTTAGAAGAGAGGTATAATGTCTTGACATTTGTTTCGGGGAATTGCGGATTGATGTATGCGCGATAAGCGCCGCGGGTAGCGATGCGCGATAAGCGCCGCGGGTAGCGATGCGCGATAAGCGCCGCGGGTAGCGATGCGCGCTAAAGCGCGCGCGCGATTATTATATGTTATTATTATAACTAGTATTTTAATAATAATAATATGTTCGGTGACGACGAAGAAGAAGAAGTAACGAAAGACGGTGGAGACGAAGAAAAAAAAGACAGCGGCGACGGTGAAGGCGACGGTGAAGGCGACGGTGAAGATGGCGAGGAAGGCGGTATCGGAGGTACATTTAGCAAAGTGGGCGGAATGATGCCTGGCGGGGGGGGCGACGAGGATAAAGATGACACCGACAAACCCCAGAAACAGAAAGCCGCACCCAAATCATTATTTGACATTGCAGCACTAAAGGATTTCGGGTTAAACGTGCTTTCTCTTTTCATCGAAACCGTAATTATTTCGGTTATTTGCGTGAATGTCCTCTTTTACGCCGACCCCAAAAGTATCCGAATGAATAATCTGAATTTGACGAAACTCTTCCCAACTGAACGACATGATTGGCCATATTGTTATACGAGTGAATACACGTCATGTGACGCCGATTGCGAAGATAAATTCGGCAGTATTGCAGACGACCCTAAAAATTCAAGTGCTAAAAAGATATATCTGAAGATCGCGATTATTTTGGATACGTATATTTTTAAATGGTTCTGTTTAACGAAAGAGGAGATAGATATGGTGAAAGAAAGTGTGGATGAAGGTGTAACAAAGGTAAATCTCCTGAATTGGGATTTCATTAAGGCGCGTTTCAAGCAATGGATTAACAATGCATTTATTTTCTCGTTTTCATCAGACCGCGCAATGATGTTGTATGTATTGAATTACATAACAAAACTTACAAACAGTATTCCGAAAGAGTTATATGACGTCGTATCGCCATTGATGATTTTATTGATTCCGTTTGTGTTTGCATTATTCGCATTTTTTACGTTCGCTGGCGGTCCATTGTTTATGACGTTTATTGGTATGGTAATAAACCAGACCGAACATCGTAAAGAATTTATCGGCGGTTTTTTATGGTCATTATTTACTGGATTCGGATTTCTAGGAATTTTACCATTTATTGCGCTTATCGTCCAAGTACTCCAGTTTGTTGGAACTTTCTTTATATATCCGTTTCTTCATTGGGACGAATATCGCTTATTATATGCGAAATATGTCCCGATTATATTCTTCTTCTTCAATTTAGTGTTGATGTTTTACGCATTCGAAGGTCTTGATATTAATGTCGCGGCAATTGTAATTCTTGTTCTATTGACACTTTATTTAACCACATATTGGAACGGAATAATGGAGTTTATCGATAAAATCAAAAACTGGGGCGCGTAATCCGGTGCGTATAATCCGCGTATAAACGACATAAACGATTATATTGTAATAAATTATATACAATATGGGTGGTAAAAACAAGAACGCAGCAGTTGCCGCATCCAGAGGACCGGTCAAATCATCTCCTGAATATTTCAAAAAATACCCCTTTGTCAGTGTATGCACTCCCACATTCAATCGTCGCCCATTTATTAATGCGATGATAAAGTGTTTTGATAATCAGGATTACCCGCACGACAGAATGGAGTGGATTATTATCGACGACGGAACCGATCCTGTGGAGGACATGGTGGTATCGCATCCGAGAGTTAAGTATTTCAAGTATGATACGAAAATGACGCTGGGGAAGAAGCGCAACCTACTTCATGATAAGTCCCGCGGCGAGATTCTGGTATATATGGATGATGATGATTATTACCCCCCACAGCGTGTATCTCATGCGGTAGAGATGCTCGTTAGTCATCCGGAAGCGTTGTGCGCTGGTTCAAGCGAGATCTATATTTATTTCAAGCATATCGGGCAAATGAAGCGTTTTGGACCGTATGGTCCGAATCACGCAACGGCCGGAACATTCGCCTTCAAGCGCAAGCTGCTTAAGAACAATCGATATAACGATGATGCATGTTTGGCGGAAGAGCGTGCATTTTTGAAGGATTATACTGTTCCATTCGTCCAATTGAATCCGATGAAGGTGATTCTCGTTTTTTCACATGAACATAATACATTTGATAAACGCAAATTGCTTGTCAACGCCAATCCGGATATTGTGCGCGATTCACCGAAGAAAGTGATGGATTTTATTAAGGATAATGATCTTCGCCGGTTTTATATGGTAGAATTGGAGAAATTATTGGAGGATTATGCGCCGGGTCGACCTGAAATGAAACCGGATGTTATCGCACAGACGCGTCAATTAGAGATTGATCGAGAGAAGATGATGGCGGATGCAGCCGCCAAAGGTCAGGGGGGTGGCGCAGGCGGGCAAATCGTATTACAACAACCAGGTAAAGATCCGGTTACATTGACAAACGAACAGGTTATTCAGATTATTCAGAATTTACAGTCCGAAGTAATTTCGCGTGATAAACAGATTAATGAAATGATGACTGAACTAAATGTATTGAAACAATCGAATACACCAGGAGGTACAGGAACTAATGTTGTTGAAAAAGACATTTTAGAACGATATGAGCAATTATTGCAAGAAAACCGTGAATTACGCAGACAACTCGACGACCGTGGCGGTGGCGGTGTCGGACAAGACAGTGGTCTTGGACGTGACGACAACGATGACAGTTACACTGTTACCGAAGTTGTAATGATGTAGTAAATCAATGAAACATAGATAAGTATTATTATATGCGGTTATTTCGCAAATAATAATAATCATGACGAATGCGCGCACACATGCAGTGTTTGCGTCTCTAATCCTTGACAATTTCAACACTATGGATATTCAATATAAGCGTACTTGTTTTTGATTCGTGAATGACAAAATCCCGATGCTTGCTATACTCCTTAAATCTCTCGGAAATGATGTTTTCAATCTCTGAAAGTGCCAACTCATCCTCCTTCGTCTTAAACCCATTATTGTTATTCTTCTTTGAACGTGAGTCGTTGTTGTCGTAATTGTCGTCGTCGTAATTGTTGTCGGCGCGACTACTACCGCCCTTCGTTTTATGTTTTCGACTACTCTTTGTAGAAATTGTGGGGGGTGGGGTAGCCGCGATATACTCCCATTCACCAGTCGCCTCAATCTTATTATCATTGATATTATAGATTACAGATTGAGCGTCAAATACAAGTGCTGAATCCGGACCATGTCCATACTCATTGAGTTCGATTTCAGTTATTGTATCCATGATATCCAGAAAATCATTGTCGCGAATATATGTGCGAATATAACCGATGATTTCCGGGGTGAGTTTTACAGTGAATATTTTGGTCTCATCGTCACTATCAGATCCTGAACCTGACTCAGATCCGGACCCGGACCCGGACTCAGACCCGGACCCGGACGCTGACTCTGAATCGGACTCTGACGCGGACTTGGACTTGGACTTGGACTTGGACTTGGACGCGGACGCAGACGGTTTAGCGTTCGAAATACACTCTACTTCGGCGTCAAGGATAAGTTTGTATTTTGAATCAAATGAAATAGAAGCGCCCATTACCTAAATATGTTTCTAAATATTTCTTATATCTTTTTGATACATATCAAACGCGACAGCGCCGACCTTAGTCTAGTAAATCTGTATTATCTAATATATCATTCACCGAGTTATCTCCTGCTGCTACTGCTGCTGCTGCTTCTGCCGACATCGCAGCGGACGACGACGATGACGACGACGACTGTTCCGGTTTCGCCATATATTTATCTAAATAACGATAAATACGATTCACATCCAATTTGGATATATCATACGTTTCAAGGATCCGCGGGATTTCATCCTCGGCGTACTGATTCCGAAGTGTCAAGAAAAATGCGAAGAGATCCTTTTGGTCCATCGATAATTGAATACATAAATTCTGTATAAAAAGCAGGTTATTGTATTCAGTGCTATATTTGGTAAGAACTTTCGTAAATCGAACTTCCGTCGGGTTAAACCGCGTCTTTTTCGGGAATGATTGGTGGTATAAATGATGATTGTAAAACGTCTTAATGAGCGAACACAATTCGTTAAATAACCAAATCTGGTTCTGAAACGTAATACGGTCAAAATAATCGGCCATACAAATATTATCCAGTAACAATTGATAAAAGGGGACCGAGACGGCGACAGGCATCTTTTCAAGCACGTCGATCACATTCTCATGCCATAAGAGTCCAATCGTGGTTCGGTCAGTCTCATTGATTAGCGTATTATGGTCGCAGATGGGGTACGCTGTATTGAATAATTTCTGCGTGACTTTCTTAATATCCTCGTTATACGTCTTTGGTTGGAAAATCGCGTGAAGAATGTTGTTGGATATAATGGTGTTTGGGGTTTTATTCATTTCCGCGACGGCGTTCAATTTGCGTAAATTTCCTTGGATAAATGTTATTACGCTTTTACGCAACCCGATATCCAGGTGCGGCATTGTCATATCCACCAATTGCGACATTTGTGACGGGGTGGGTGTTTTCAATTCATATACGTGGCAGACTTTCATGAGTTCCTTGATTTTCTTGTCGATGTGGTAATTTCCGATACATATAATCGGATTCATCGTGATCTCTTCCTGTTTCTGTTTTTTCGTCTTTTTAGGACGAATGAGTTTAATGAGCGAGGTAATCCCGCCTTTATCTCCGTTATTCATTCCGTCTAGTTCATCCATCACAATGACGATTTTCTGGATTTTACGCTGGAATATCGACATTATATTTTTATCGGAAATATTGTGCTGGGTGATAGAGTCAATAATAGACTTATTCCGGATATCACCCGCGTCGTATTTAATAATGTCGTAGTTTAGTTCTTTTAGAAGACGGATAACGAACTCGGTTTTACCAGCGCCTGGTGCGCCGTAGATATAGACGCCACGCTTAAATGTGAGGTCGCTCTTGTTTTTTTGAAATAATGCGAGAAAGTCGCGTATATTATTGTATATGGTCTCGCGACCTAGGTATGTATTATAATTCGTGGACGTGGATGCGACAGCGGCGGATGCACCCGCAGGACCGGATAAAGACATTTATTTTATTACGATTGTTGTTGTTATATTTCTTTGGTTATTATCATATGTTTTTTCTTTTTATATATTATAACCAGCGAATCAATCAAATCAATGGATTCTATTCAAAGTTTATTTGCTCCTCTTGATAAGGATTATTGTCTCCTTTTTTATTGGCTTACCGTTGTTAATTTCATATTTTTAGCGATTGCCGGTCTAGGATTCATATCCGCACTTGTTATGCTATTTAGGGGGAAGGTCACAATAATGAGCACCTTCTATTCCTTTTTGATGATCTTGGTCTATGCACTTATGTATTTTCAGAGTCGTCTGTTCTACTCCATGTGCGTGACTGGAAATATGAAGGTTGGTTCATTTGGCGTAGGTTCTGCATCCGACTCTCTTCCGGCTGTGGCGACCCAGGCGTCTGGTGCTTCGCCTGGGGCGTATCGGTTTTAAGGATCACTCGTTAACCGTTCGCCGGGTTGTTCGCTGTAATGTAAATACTGCTGTGATTACATTACATTTTCCATTCGGTTCACTCACCGATTCCATATTACAAACACTTCAACGATGCACTTTTTGAAGCCTTTCCGTCCAAGATCCCCTCCCACGGGATATATCCATCTGATCCGGGTACATTCGTATAGACCCTGTCGGTGCCTTTAAAGGCGTTATAATTCGCACAATTATCGGCACCTGGCGTATATTCGGCCGCACCTAATCCATATGGGTCGGTACATTTCAAGGCTGCACTATCAAATATCATCCTGTCCGGGCATTTCGATATTTCCGGCGGCCATTTCTGTGAACTCTTCGATTTCCATAACAAAATAGCGACTGTTCCTACTGAAATAACAAATGCAATCATCGCCAATAACATAACCATCTTCTGTAGAGATAAATTTGAAAAACTGCTAAACATTCCACTGCCGCCGCCACTACCGGAACCTGCATCAGAACCGGAACTACCGATACCTGCGGATGAACCTACATTTTTAGTTCCTGAAATGAAATCCATTATTTGTCTAGTTTTGTCTATGACTATATACTATAAATATAAAAAGAATTGTACCGTATTGTATTGTATTTAGAGAAATATTATGTATATAATAGTATATTAATAGTATAATAATATACAGAAGAATATACAGAAGAATATACAGAAGACATGAACTACAACGCAGGTCCAGAACATACCTTCATCGGTCAACCCAAAAATGGACGTCTTGATATTGTAACGCCTCCCACACAAGACCAATTCGCGCTTTATGATAAAAACCCAGTCCATCAGTGCGTGACCTACCGTGACGCTTTAAACGGAATATGGGAAAATACATCCCTATCCAACGCATTTTTCAGTAAAGAGAATATGCAGATTATCCAGAACGGAATTCGCGCCGGTGTGTATCAGCGTTCCAATGGAAAATACGTTATTGGAGAACAGGATTGCGATACACTCCGAATCATTATGCGCACCATCTTTCTCCAAAATGCGACCAATGCTCCGACTGAAATCCGCCAGCAGATTATTGAATTGAATGAATTAGTATTTGAATATTGTGTTCCTAGAATACACGGCGAGGCGGAGGGATATATCCAGTATAAGCGGGATGTTAGTAGTATGTATACGCCGATTGCACGCCCGAATTTCTCGGATTACAAACATAAGACATTGGAATTGAAACCTTGGTTTTAATTTATAAATTATAACTGTGTTACGGATTATAATAGTTATTATTTATTAGTTTGAAACCGTAAAATAAAAACACGCAACAATATATAATAAAATTTAAACATTTATGATGAATACATCATTTCCCGATATGGTATATCTGATTGCGTTCATATTAACCGTATTATGGATACTTGTGTCTATTGCTAAAAAAATGGAAGTAAATACAATAGTGCATCGAAATACAATAGGTTGCTGGTTGCTTTTATTTATTGGACTAGCAGTATCAACGTATTACTTCAATAAGTTATATTATGCATTACCTGTTATCGTATTATTATTTGTAGCACATGAATTGTTATGGTATGTATGGCATGTTGACATATTTAAAGATGAAGGCGAAACCACTGAAAATTGTTACAACTGGATGAATATGTATTGTAAAGAAATTGTAAACAAAGAATTAACAGTAGGGACTGCAACGTCCGAAACGTCATCTGATTTGAGTGAAGGACTATTTGACAATAAATGGAATATATCGAATATTGAAGCATATGAAAAAAAATTTGGCACTTATTTTGAATACTTGAAACTTGAACCTGGTATGAAAATACTTGATATTGGATGTGGTAATGGACATTGGTTGCAATACTGTAAAAGTAGAGGAGTTGACGGAATGGGAATAACGATAAGTAACCCACAGGCTACTTATCGTGTAAAAAAAACGGATTAAATGTAATTACAGGCGATGTAAATAAAGGAATACTGAAAACGATTAATGCCAAATTCGACGCGGTAAGCGCAATTGGTCCGGTCGAACACTTTTCGTCCGTAAGTAGTAGTGAAGAAACATGCAACAAACTCCTTCAAACATACTATAATGACGTTATGAACTTGATTGACGCCGATAGTAAGTCAAGACGATATCTTAATAGCTATATGACTTCAAATACGACGTATTCTAAATATCAAACAGCTGAATGGTATTACCATATTTATTTATTATGTTCAACGTTTGGTTACGGATTCTATAACTCTGACGAAAACATGATGAAAATATATAGCGCAAATAATCCCATTTCTGGAGTTATGTCGACGATTGTTAAAAAACGAGACTATACGGAAGACTATCGTTGGATTGCAGTCAGAAATAAAAATTCGTTAGGGTATTGTAATTATAATTTCAGAACAAGTCAACAAGTTTTGCAATTCATAGGAGACCTATTCACCGACTCTGGATGGTGGGCGCGATTTTTGTATGGAGCAAGCAATACGTGGCTCTGGCAGTTTGGAGGTACATCACAAGTACCTATCCCGGAAGTTACCGACACACCTATCAGGTCATACATATATGTTACTGAAATAAATAAAACATAACATCACTCGTTCGCGCCCGCGTGTTCGCTCACGGTACATTACAATACCGGTGTAAAAGGCGACCAGCGTTTGAATTTATATTCTAACTATATACGCCTTACGCCTTCTTTACGACCATCTTCTTTTTGCTCGCCACCACTGCGCCGCCACCACCGCCCATCGCCCCTGACGCCGCCGCCGCTGCCGCCCATTTCTTATACTCACCCTCCAATTCATCCAAGTCCTTAGTCCATAACGCTTGAATCGATGTATCTGTAAGTTGCTGATGTTGCGCCTGTTTAGAATCACGCTCCGAGAGCAGATGTTTCACGTTCTCATCCGTCACACTATCCATCGGCATCTTCAGCAGGTATTTGAACTCGCGGTCGCCGTCAATGTGCTCGTAACCATGCGCTGTCATCTTTGCCTGAATCGCCTCCTTTGTCTGACGACGCAACTCCAATTTGTCGTCAAGCACTTCCTGAATATATCGAGCCCGGTTCGTGAGGACGCGCAATTCATTCCCAAGTTGCGCCAACATTGCTGCCTTGCGTTTCGAATAGAGGGACAGACGTTCCACGTAGTAGTCTTCAATGATCTCGTAGATGTTCGCGTATTTACGCAGTTTCTCGCGCGGGTCGAAGAGATTCATATTCGTAGTACTTTGCGTCGTGAATAACCCGAGGATTTTCTCCAGTTTGTTAGTTCCAGCATCGGCGTCGATTATCACCGATTGAAGATCCTTCGGTGTGTGTGGATATGCGGGATGAAACGTTACGGTGATATCCACAACTGCGTCGGTTGACATATCCGTGTACTCTTTAAGTACTGGGGCGGATGCGGCGGCGGATGCGGTCTTGTCCTTGTCTTTGTCCGCCACCGGGATGTCCATCAACTTTTCCAAGAACTGCTTATAATCATCTGTCCATGTTCCAATCGGGAGCTCGGTGATGCGGACTTTACGGTCAGCAATGATTTCGTATGTTCCTTTGATGAGATACTTCGCCGGCGGCAAAATCGCAGGCGAACCCAGAGGCAAAATCGCAGGCGAACCCGCGGAGGCTGCGTTAACTGCCGAACCGGACCCCCCGATATTCTTGATTGTCCCTTTAAACCCCTTGAAGTAAGGTTCAATCGTAGGACGGTCGGCGTCCGTCAGCATCGCGCGAATATACTGGATAATTTGAAGCATATTATGCGGCATTATGTCCGTGCTAAATCCCGTTCCGATACCCTTGCTTCCATTTACGAGAATCATCGGAATTGCCGGTGCGTAATACATCGGTTCCACCATCTGACCGTCATCATCGATATAGGTCAAGACTGCATCGTCTTCTTGGCGATAGATAAGTCGCGTCAGGCGGTTAAGTTGAGTGAAGATATACCTTTCACTTGCAGAATCCTGGCCGCCTTGAAGACGGGATCCAAACTGACCATTGGGTTCGAACAGATTAACATTGTTGCTGCCGACGAAGTTCTGCGCCATCCCGACAATTGCCGCATTCAAACTGGCCTCGCCATGGTGGTACGCTGCATGCTCCGATACATATCCACTGAATTGCGCCACCTTGATTTCCGTTTTCAGACCCCCTTTCTTGAACGCTGCAAACAAGATTTTACGCAGAGAGATTTTCAACCCATCCATCAAGTTCGGAATCGAACGCTCGTTGTCGTAGATGGAGAAGTGGATAAGACCGCGATCCACGAATTCTTCATACGGGATTGAGGCCTTCGATGTATCCAGATACGCCTCGCGTGAATACGTCGATAACCATTCCTTCCGGTCATCCGCACGCTTCTTATTGAACGCCATATCCAAGCGGTCGTCACTTTCTTTACCGGTATGAACGAATGAGACCATCTTCTTATGCTCGAAATATTCCTTGAACTCCTTCCCCGTACTCGTGCCTAAACCTTTATAATATTTAGTCGACCATCCTGAGGGAACGGCGTCGCCCGGGAATTGTTTCTTCCAGTGCTCAAACTCGCCATCATTGTAGAATAATACCTCTTGTGTCCCGCGGCGGGCTTTCAGAATCGGCGTATTCATAAACCCGATGAACCCGGGAATCTTCGTAAGTGACGGCCACTCTGTCTGGAAAAGGTTGATTCCCAGTCCCTGAATATGCGCACCATCTAAATCCTGGTCGGTCATGAACAGCACCTTACCATAACGCAACTTCGCGGCAATATCCGCGGGCGTATATGTCTTCCCCGTTTCAAGACCGAGGATTTGTTTGATTTCCGCAATCTCGCGGTTCTCAGAGATACGTTTCGTCGTCTCGCCATGAACATTGAAGAGTTTACCCTTCATCGGATACACCCCGATGAAATTCCGGTCTTCTTTACTCAACCCACTCACAATACCGGCTTTGGCGGAATCACCCTCACATAAGATGATCGTACATTGCGCGGATTTGTCGACCGACCCCGCATAATTCGCATCGATGAGTTTAGGAATACCGCGAATCGTCCGGGTTTTCGCGCCATCCGTCTTTTTCGCGGCCTTTGTATCTTTCACTTCGGTCAGCGCACACGCTGCATCCATCACTCCCATTTTCGCGAGTTTTTCGATGAATTCGTCACTGACTTTACAACTCGACCCGAAATTCGCGACAGCAGTCCCCAGTTCATCTTTGGTTTGACTAGAGAAGGACGGATTCTCGATATCGCATCGCAGGAAGAGCATCAGTTGCTCCTTGATTGTATTCGGTTTGACATCGACCTTCTTCTTCTTCTTGATAACCTCCGCCAACTTGCGGACGATTTGGTTGGTGATATATTCCACATGTTTGCCACCCCTCGGCGTGTAAATCCCATTTACGAATGAGACATGTGCGAATTCGTCGCTGGTGGTGAGGCATACCACGTACTCCCAGCGGGGATCTGGATTCTCATAGATGCGCTTGACTCCGCCGGCGGCGCCTTCGCTTGCTGCGCTCTTCGCACCAATATACAGGTCAACATACTGCTGAAAATGTCGGACAGGTACAAGTGATCCATTGTATTTGACTTTCACGGTCTTGTCGGTCACTGCAGCAATATCATATGTGCGCTTCATAAACAGTGCGAGCATATCCGCGGTAAGATTGTTGTTCGGAAGACCGAACCGCGCGTAATCCGGGCGGAAACTGACGCGGGTATATGGTTTGACTTTGGTCTTGGTAACCGTGGGCGGTGAAATCTCGGACAGATTATTCCGGAATTCTTGGATATACTTTAGACCGCGGACATGATCGACTGTTTCTACGCGTCCCCACACTGACCAAATGAGGACGAGTTTGAATCCGAACCCGTTCTTCCCGCCAACGATTTTCTCTTTTTTGTTCTCGTCATAGTTGGTCGATGTGCGAAGATGACCGAAAATCATCTCAGGAATCCAGAGTTTATGCTCGGGATGCTGGGCGACATCGATCCCGTTACCGTCATTCGTCATATGAATCGTTCCATCTGCCGCGTCGATTTCAACTTCGAGAGTCGTCACGGGGAGTGCATCGGGTTTTCCGTCGGCAACTGCTTGTGCTTGACGAACAACATGGTCGCGCATATTCACCATCCCTTCATCGAAGAGTTTGTATAATCCTGGGATGTATGTGACACCTCGGCGGGTAAGCATTGGGGGCGCCGCCGACGCGGCAGGGTCAGCAACCGCAACTGTCGTGTCCATGACATATTCCGTCGTCTCGGCCGGTTCAATCGTCCCGATATATGTGTCCGGTTTTTTAAGGATATGTTCGATGTCAGTCATCTTTTGGTATTTGTTGAGATCTTCGGTCGCGGTCGAAACCGCCGCCGCCGCAGCGCCACCTTCACTGGTAGATTTAGACGATTTGGGAGGCATTGAGATCCTACGAGTAATGTGTAATATGAATATATGTTTAACTCTTTTTCAATTTTATTTTGCGGGATATATGTATCGTTAACAATACACCTTATGTCTATTGCACCTCGCTACCGAACTAAAACCGGATTCGGTCTCACATGTAGCGATATATATCGCATAAATAACGCACTTGTTCAATATGATGCGTCTGGCGTCCCGACTGTAATAAATAGTGCCGACCCTAATGTTCGTATCCCGTATTTTAAATGCCCTACACTGACAAACCCTACTGCTGGAATGGCGACATCTACTAATAATACGAATCTTACGAAGAAGATGCGTTACGCACAACTAATACGCGTAGCAACTGAAACGAAAAATGTGAAAAAGGTATATGCGGTGAATAGTATCAATAGATTCGGTCGTTGGTCGGGGGCTCCTGGGGGGTATGGCGCGCCGGTGACGAACTCGTTTTAGGACGGACCGACCGACCGACCGACCGACGGACCGTAGCCCCCGCCTTTTTTTCTAATGATGTATTATAACGACTATTTATTGTCATATTTAGTAAAATGGTGAAACGTTGCGATCGCAGTGCAGATGGTTTCTACCATATGCATGGTCAGAAATACCAGATGTTGGAAGGGTCTCGCGCCCAAGTGTGGCACGGAACGGCCTACAAGACTCCCGGTGGTCTCGTCAAGAGCGCATTGATATTTAACAAGCATGGTCGTGTTGTTTCAGCAAAGAAGCACGCGACTGCTAAGAAGGAGAATCGTCTGCGTAAGTTTGGTTACACTGCACGCAAGGGTAAGTTCGGTGCAATCAAGATTAACGCCAAGACTGGTAAGCAGCACCGTCTCGTGAATACGCCCAAGAGGCGTTAAATGCGTCACGGCGTCACGGGCGCATTATGGGTGCATTACGGCATTATAATATTACGGTAATATAACATTAGTATTATATTACAGTACTATAATGGAGACCGACAACATTATTATAGGATATATATTCGAATTTTTAAAAGAAAACAAGATATGGCTTATCATAACAATAGCAGTTACATTATTATGTAATCCCATCGAAATGATATGGTTGTCTGACCTATTTACGAATTTTACAACAGCAATAAATAACCTCGAATATGATAACTCGATTTCGATTCTTTGGAAAATTGCTGCCGTAAATCTTTTAGTAGACAGCGTTTACATGATCGGCAATTATTACGATAAAATGTATTTTCCCAAAATGGAGAAATTTATCAGGTTCAAACTCATCGACGTTATATTCAAAAACATTGAGGTGAATTACGACAAGGAGGATATCTCGAACCATATCGTAAAAACATTGAAAATCCCCAATATAGTCACATCATTCACTGGTCGATTTATTTATTGGATTGTTACCTTTGTTTTGACAACTGTTGTGATTATGGGGTATGTATTATATTTAAATACCGGTATTGGGTTATTAACGTTAGGTATATTTACACTATTTATGATCATGTACTATTATATTCTTTTAAAGACCAAAAACACGTCGGAAGATCGCGAGAATGAAGAGAATACTTTATTATCCAACATCGATGATGTATTAAGTAATTCATTGAGTATCATATCCACGAAAAAGGTGGACGACGAAATGGAATATTTAACGACCAAACATGATGTATACGACCACGCACATGAAGATCAATTATGGAATTCATCCATAGGCGGATTTGCATTATCGATTGTTATTATAATTGTGCTTGTTTTTCATGTATATATCATTTTGATCATGTACAAGAGGCGGAAAATCGACAGCAAGATAACTATAAAACTGATTTTCATCATATTATTCTTTGTAAAGTATATCAAAACGGCCTCATTGCGAAGCATCGGTGTTATTGCGGAATATGGTAAAATCACCGAAAATGAAGCCAATATTCGAAAACTTATAGTCGATAAAAATGACGACGGAAAAGAAACCGATGTTCCGATAACGGGCGATATCGAGTTCAAGAATGTGTCGTTTGAATACGCGGCGCGCGCGGGTGGACAAGAACACAAAAAAATACTCGATAATGTCTCTTTCAAAATCCAACCACTCCGACGCACTGCAATCATCGGGACAAATGGTAGCGGGAAATCCACGATTATAAAACTGATGTCCGGGTTTTTTAAACCAACCGAAGGTCAGATTTTATTCAATGGGGTGAATATCTCCGAAATTAAACGCGAATATCTGCGAAGTAAATTGTCGATTGTTTCGCAAAAAGTCGTTCTGTTTAATCGGTCTATCATCGATAATATATGCTATGGGACCAATATTCCGAAAGAAGAGGCGATAACTACCCTTAACAAACTGAAAGTGATGAATGTGTTTAAGAAACTGCCGCAAGGTCTTGAAACAATGGCGGGTGCTCGTGGCGAGAATTTAAGTGGCGGTCAGCGTCAGATTATTTACTTGTTGCGGAGTTATTTGAGTAATAAACCAATCACAATTATGGACGAACCGACTGCAGC
>Ga0247722_10001200_pt1 | contig 14546 bp, 14 predicted proteins | sample MSEWelMarce3H_FC_FD_189094 | JGI IMG/M metagenome (GOLD analysis project Ga0247722, IMG submission 189094) | Subsurface sediment microbial communities from gas well in West Virginia, United States - MSEEL Well Study Marcellus 3H_FC | ecosystem: Environmental > Terrestrial > Deep subsurface >... | reverse complement strand
GATGCTCTGGTTTAACCATTAATACACTTTGGCTCATTTTTACTCTCTCGCCGTCTTATTAATAATAAAGTTTGCCAAGAAATTAACCGCTAATGTAACTAGGAATAACACAAAGCCGGCCGCCATTAATGCCTGTAATTCAACTCGATCAGCTTCCCCGAATTTGTTAACAATCATCGATGCCACAGAGCCACCAGCACTTAATAAAATTTCAATTCTGATGTCATAAACCAAGTTAAGTACGGTGTAGACAGCAACTGTTTCACCTAACGCTCTACCTAAACCAAGCATGGCGCCACCAATAACACCACCGCGACCGTAAGGAATTACCACCGCTTTAATCATTGACCACTTAGTAGCACCGAGAGCGTAGGCTGCCTGAATTCGCTCTAGTGGAGTTTGTGCAAATATTTCCCGCGCTACCGCTGTCACAATTGGTGTAATCATGATTGCCAGCACTAAGCCTGCAATAAAAGGTGATCGGGTAAATACTGGTGCTGGCATATCAAAAAATGGAATAAAGCCAAAGTACTTATGAATTAATTTAGCCCAGTACTCTGCGTGCGGCATTAAAACAAAGTAACCCCATAATCCATAAACAATTGATGGAATTGCTGCCATTACATCTACAACTACCACCATTGGTTTTTTCAACCACTGCGGTGCGTAATAAGACAAAAACAACGCAGTACCAACTGCAATTGGCACACCCATAATCATCGCTAAAATTCCGGTAACAATTGTTCCGTAAAGCATTGCGCCAACACCATAAGCAGCAGGTTGACCTTCCTCAGGTATGGCATCGACCCAATCAAAGCCAGTTAAGAATGCAAGACCAGCTGATCGCATCGCTTCAAAGCCGTTATAAACTAAAAAAAAATCCAATCAAACCTAAAAGTGCTAATGAAAATAAGCCACCGGATGTAACTACACCCCTAAATACTTTGTCGGTAAATCTTGGCTCTGTTGTAATTACTCTAGGCGCCGGTGTTGATTTTGGCGCAGCAACGGTTGTACTCACAGGGAAATAATGCTCGGTCACCAGGTGGAGCGAGGGGACATGAGGTAAAACTAAGGTGAACTACAGGTGAACTACTTAGGCAGCCCCACCCAATAGGCTTAGGCCATATGAGCGCTGATCTTCCAAACATAATCTGGGTCGATTGTGAGATGACTGGGCTAGATATCGAAAAAGATGCCCTAGTTGAGATAGCAGTTTTAGTAACAGATGCCCAACTTAATGTCCTAGGCACTGGCGTTGACCTAGTAATTAAGTGTGAACAAGACAAGCTAGATTCAATGGCTGAGGTTGTTAAGAATATGCATACTAACTCTGGACTTATTAAAGAGATCCCAAATGGCACATCCCTTGAAAAAGCAGATGAAGTGATCATCACCTACCTTAAAAAATACGCACCAGTTGAAGGTAAATCACCGCTTGCTGGAAACTCGGTCTATGTTGATCGAGCCTTTATCGCCAGAGATCTACCCCTATTAAATAAGTATCTGCATTATCGAACTATTGATGTCTCAACCATTAAAGAGTTAGCAAGAAGGTGGCACCCTAAAACCTATTTCTCAGCCCCAGCAAAAGATGGCAATCATCGAGCACTCGGTGATATCAGAGACTCAATTGCAGAGCTTGATTACTACCGCAGCGCAATCTTTCTTCCCTAACCAGGCAGTAAATAATAGGTATAAATAAGTACTTGGTATTTGCCGTATCATTACCCCAGCACAAACATGGTGGGCGTAGCTCAGCTGGTAGAGCACCCGGTTGTGGTCCGGGATGTCGCGGGTTCGAGCCCCGTCGCTCACCCCACTAATTTGGCAAAGAGTTAACTACTAATAACATCAGGGAGTAATAAATGAAACCGATGATCTTTGATGTGGTAATTGAAATCCCAGCTGGATCTAGAAATAAATATGAGATCGATCATGAGACTGGTCAAATTAGATTAGATCGAATGCTCTTCACATCAACTCGTTATCCATATGATTACGGCTTTGTTGAAAACACATTATCACTCGATGGTGATCCACTAGATGCGCTAGTAATGCTAGATGAAGCAACCTTTCCAGGTTGTGTGGTCTCATGTCGCGTTATCGGCATGCTTCGAATGAGTGATGAAGCAGGAGGCGATGATAAATTACTTTGCGTTGCAGCAGGTGATGTTAGAAAGGATTACCTTACAAATATCTCAGATCTACCAAGTTTTGAGCTTGAAGAAATAAAACACTTCTTTCAGGTCTATAAATCACTAGAGCCAAATAAGGCGGTTCATGGTGGTGATTGGGTGGATCATAAAGCGGCAGAGGATGAGATCAACGCCTCTTATAAGCGTTATAAAAAGCAATAATAAATAGGAAAACCTAACTCAGAATTTAGCCCTGCTAAATCGCTGATAGGGTCGGGCAGTAATAAAACGCCGGGTTGTTAGCTCAGTTGGTAGAGCAGGTGACTCTTAATCACCGGGTCGGGGGTTCGAATCCCTCACAACCCACTACAAACTACTGACGATCCTTACTACCAATCTTTCCAAAGTAGAGCATGGTGAACATTGCAAACCCTGTTAGGCATAAAGCAAAAGTTATTGAGCTAAGTTGAACAATCCAAGCTAAAACAGTTTTTGCTAGAAATATCATGGTGGTATTAACAAAGCTAAGTTGAGCAACTGCTATCGCATTTTTACCATTTGAAAGACGTCCTGCAATTGAGAAAAAGATCGGCGACATCGCTGAGGAGCCAAGGCCGGCGAGTAGGAAGCCAAAAAAGGCGAGGGCGTAAGCAAGTGATCTATTGGTATCAACAATTACTAAGGATGTGAGCATCATTAAAATAAAACCTGCTCCCCCAATGCCACCGCTTGTCTTTATCCAAAACCGCTCACTTTGAAAGTTAAGCGCCCAACCAATTGAAAACCTACCGACTGCTAAACCAAATATGTAGATTAGATAACACAGAGTTGCAACTGATGCACTCATGCCTAACTCTTCTTTACCAAATAATGTAGCCCAGTCAGCAATTGCAAACTCCATAATTGATGCACAAAAGAAGCCGATTGCAATAAACCAATTAATCTTAAATTTAAGTTGCTTCAGTGAGGTTAATTGATAAGGGTCATCACTATCTGGACTTGGTGGAAATGTTGGCGTTAGCTTGGTAATCACATATTGCGTAAGGCTAAAGACTGTGATCATTAAGAGGGTTATGTGCCAAGCAACAGTTACATGTGTTGAAATAGCAAAGGCGATAGCTGCCGTACTCATTGCGCCAAATCCCCAAGCGCCATGTAGTTTAGGAATGATTATTCGACCAACCTCATCTTGTCTGTGGAGTGTGTGACCAGTGGAGGCAATGTGATACAGAGATATACCAGCACCTGCAGCAATATTTACAAATAAGAACACAAGCGGTGACTGTGTGTGCACAAGAGTGATAAATGAGCTGGCCACAATAGTTGAGCCAATTCGAAGCGCCTTCTTAGCGCCAATTCTGTGAACAATTTGGCCACCAATTAATAACATAATAATTGATCCAATTGAGGCGCTACTAAGTAAGGTGCCGAAGGTGCCATTGTTAATATTTAAATTAGCCTTCAGATCAGGTGTTCTAGGAGCCAAAGACATAATTGATACACCAAATAAAAAGAAGATTGCACTTAAATGAAGATTTTCTTTTAAGGTGTACTGACTCTTTTCAAAGTTTTTCAAAACAACACACTTGCTAACTCACCACGTGCTTTAACTAACCTTGGATCAGTTGGATCTACTAGGTTAAAAAGCGCGATTAGATGAGCCTTAGCTTTATCTCTTTGATCTCCGGTATTTGATTTAATCACTGCCAGTAATCTATCAAATGCACCGCTTAAATCCCCTGAAGCAATTTGAATATCAGCGCACATTAACTGACTAGTTAGATCATCATCCTTTGCATTTTGAAGGGTTAATACTGGATCAAGGCCATCAATTCGAATCATTAAGTTCACTTGAGCTAAACCAACAATTGCAACCTGCTCATTTGGTTTGCGCTTAAGCCAAGCTTCATATGAAAGTTTTGCAGCTTTGTAATCACCTTTCTCCATTGCAGCGTAGGCTGCCTCCTCCTCTGCCTCCATTGGAATTTCAGTGGGCCCTTCCGGTGCTTTTCCAACACCTTTTTGAGAGGCTAGCTCTAGTAATTTATTAATTACTAATCGCACTTGATCTGCTGGTGGCACTGATTCAAATAATGGAAGTAATTGCTCAGCAACTATTGCAATTGCAACTGGTACTGATTTTATTTGTAATGCTTGGGCAACTTGGGGCTGGCTATCAACATCTACTGTGCCAAGTAACCAGGCTGCCTTATCTGCTGCCTCTAGCTTTCCTAATATCTCAAGTATTTCCTTAGATTGGCTGCTTCGTGTGGACCAAGCAAGGAGTACAACAACTTTTTCTTTTGATTTAGAGACAAAATCTGTAACAAGATTTTCTTGAGTAACAGGGATACCAACAGTGGGTAATTGATCTGCAGTAGGTTTTTTAAGTGATGATAAATCAAAGGCGTTACCAAAATTAGCCCCACCTGCTATTGGTTTATTAAAACTCATCTAGAGATCACTACTCCTGAATCCATTCGGTAAGGTAAAACCTTCTCAATATAATCTTGGGTAGCAAAATCTAGCCCAACATCTCTACCTAATTTCTCACCCAGATACCAACGATTTTCTAATACCTCATGAAATAACTGCGCAGGGGCAACTCTGCCCCGCAAGTTCTCTGGTACTTGATTTACTACCCGCTTAAATACATCAGATAGCCACTGTTTAACTACAACTGAATGTGGTGTTGAGGGTGGAAACTCTCGCGCTTTATATCGATCATATGAGGCAAGTATTCGCTTTGCTTGTAGCTCCTCAGTTTTAAGCCCCATTAACTCCTCTAATCGGTTAGCGTGATAGCGAGCAGCTACTAATTTTGGTTGAAATCTAATACTTCCTTTATCTCCCGTTGTCGTGACCTCAACCTCTTCAACTGCAAAACCTAAATCTTGCAAACTTCGCATTGCTCGCTCAACTACCTGTCGATCTTGAGCATCTAGTATCTGTGGCTCTTTAAGTATCTTCCACAATCTTTTATACCTTCTAATAACACCATCAGATGCTCTAATTGGATTTATATCCTCTGATAAAACACCTGCTGTTGCTAAATCCTCAAGCTCAGCCGCCACATTAAAGTGAGCAAGCTCTAGATCATGCTCACGTTGACCATCACTTAAAGTTTTTTGAAACTCACCAGTTTCAGCATCCACTAAATAGGCGGCGTAATCATTGGCATCTCTTCTAAATAATGTATTAGATAGTGAACAATCCCCCCACCAAAAACCAAGTAAGTGAAGTCTTACCAAAAGTAATGCCAGTGCATTTGCCATATTTAATATCTCAGTTGGTGTTACCTCACCACTTAGTATCACTCGGTATGGCAGTGAATACGGTAAGTACTTTGTAACTAAAGCTGCCGGTAATTCATTGCCCTGCCCATCAACTCTGCCCTCAATAACAGCAACTGGTTCAACAGCGGGTGCGGTTTGCTGATTTAAATCTCTCAGTAATGTGTACTCACGATTTGCAAACTCAGGAACTGTCTCTTTAACTGCATAGATCTCACTATTGCTTTTGTTTGGATTAGATCTAATTAACCTAACAACATGGCGAGAGATACCTCGCATGCTGGTGAGAACCTCATCCTCTGGCCAGCTCTCAAGGCTTTGATCCCAAGGCAGATTAGCTAAGGTGCCTATTTCCTCACCTAAACCCTTAATTCTTAGTCCGCTCACGCACCTATTCTCTCTTATTTAACTACCTAGCCACTAATCAAATCGTATTTAAAGAGTTAAAAGAAGGTTAAAATTCTACTTATGGCCAGATTTAGTAAACCAAAAATTGGTGCGAAGTTTTCAGCTTTGCGCAGGGTGAAGAAAAGTGGCCCAACTAATGTTGATTACGGTACGGCTGGAAATCCAGTAAATACAAGTAATCCTTTCTACTTTGGTTTTATGGTTACAGCGGGTGCGTTAATAGCCTTCACATTGCTGCAAGCACTTGCATCAGCAAGCGCCGTATTTATTTTAATTATCATCTCACTGTTTTTAGCAGCTGGTTTAAATCCAGCGGTCCTCTTCTTTCAAAACCGTGGCCTAAAACGAGGGATCTCAGTTGGCGCCGTAATGGGCTTAGTTCTTATATTTGTTGCCGCCTTTATTGCAATAGCTGCCCCGCCTTTAATTGATCAAGGTAATCAATTAGTGAATAACGCACCACAATTAGTTAGAGATCTAAACAATAATGCTTTTATCAATGATCTAAACAATAGGTATGGCGTTATTGACTCTTTGCAAACAAAGATTGATTCAGTAATTAAAGATGGACAATTTGCTATTACTGCTTTTGGTGGCGTTATTGGAGTTGGAAAGGCGGTTGTCTCAGGGCTGGTATCAACTCTTACTATTTTGGTTCTAACCCTTTACTTCCTTGCCGCCCTGCCTCAAGTAGTTGATATCAGTTTAAGGTTTGTGCCAGCTACTCGCCGTGATCGAGTATCTAAATTAACTAATGCAATTATTGCCAGAGTTGGCTCCTTTGTTGGCGGTCAAGGAATTATTGCAATCTTGGCAGCTGTATTTATTTTAATTATGGGATTAATTATTGGTATGCCATACCCCGCACCTCTTGCAATGGTGGTACTAGTTTGTGGTTTTATCCCACTAGTTGGTCACTTTATTGGAATGAGTATTGTTACCTTGGTTTCAATCACAAAATCACCAACAACAGCTTTAATAGCACTTGGTAGTTATATTATTTATGTTCAGATTGAAAATTATGTAATTACGCCAAAGATAATGAGAAAGTCTCTAGCAATTCCAGGACTTGTAACAATTATTGCTGCCTTACTTGGCACATCCTTACTTGGCTTAATTGGCGGCTTACTTGCAGTGCCAATTGCAGCAGCAGTGCTTCTAATAATTGATGAGGTTGTTTTTCCAAGAGCAGATAACAGTTAATACCTTTTAACTACCCATTGGCTTACTCTTTTTAAAAGCCACATACCCCTTAGGACACTTAGCCCCGTTCTTCACATACTTAACATGTTTACCCTTTACGCATTTTTGTTTATATAAAGATTGAGTTGTCTCACCAAGACTTAGCGTTAACTCAGCGATCTTTGGAATCAATGCAAGAATCTCAGTTAACTCTTTTTGCTCAGCCGCCCGCTTAGCAGCAGCTGCTGCGGCTGCAGCAAGAGCTGCGCCATCATCTACTACTGGAACGGGTGAGATAACAAAGCTTTTTTGAACCTGAGCAGCTGCGGCGTATGTGCCATTACCTGCTTGATTAGCATTGATGGTGCAGGTGCCGGTAGTTAAAACGGTAATGGTTGTGCCAGTCACAGTACAGACAGCGGTGGTGGCAGAAGTAAAGGTGACTGTTAAATTAGATGATGCTGTTGCAGTAGCTGTTGGCGCAGCACCACCAAGGGTTATTGGTGAGAGATCTGGGAAGGTTATGGTTTGCGAATTTCCAGTCACAGTAATCGTCATTGTGGTTGTAGTGCTGCTGTAATCAGCAGTGTTTGTAGGCGTAAATGTGGCGGTTATAACTGATGTTCCAGCATTTCCAACGGTTGCAGTCGTTCCAGTTAGTGAAATTACTGAAGTTGTAGCCGAAGAATAAGTAAAGGTTCCAGGAGTTGATGGAGATGGTGCAGTAAGAGTGAAATTTGCGTCACCTAAGTTCTTGGAAACATTAGACCATGTAAAAGTAGGGGTAATTTTCACAAATGGATTACCAGTGGAGTAGGTAATTCCATTGTTTGTTAAATAAGAGCCGTCATTAATATTTCCAGTAGCGTCCTGGTAGCCCTGCCCGCCGTAATAGGCTGTTTTACCTGTTTGCACCCCTGTTGGTTGAGTAAGTGTAGGAGTAAATGAAGAATAGGAAGTTATAGAAGAGTAATCACTTTCAAGTGGAATTAGAACTTGTGAAGTTCCATTTGCCGTTAACTGCAAAGTCGGTACAGGAAAAGTTGATGAGTAAAGTACTGTTTCAGATGAATATCTAAAATTTGTAATATTTCCAGGTAGGTATTCACCAAGGGATAAACCTGTACCGTTATAATTGCCGGTCGCACCAGAAGCTGCGGAAAGAGCGGATCCTGTTGCAACTGAAGTACCATTTTTCCAAATAGTAAACACGTTAGCTGATCTGGTAATTGCTAGGTGATACCAATTATTAATTGAAACACTGCCTGATGCTGAGAGAATTTCGGTAATATCTTTACTTGCACTATCATTTGCAGTCAGGCTAAGTGATCCGTTCGTATTCACGTAAAGTGTTATTCCGCCTGCGCTGTATCGATTAGGCCTAGTTGTAAAAAGCCATATTCCTCCACCGACTGTATTTGTTCCAGCAACAGAAGGAAGAGCAGTCATTTTGAAATAAAATTCGTAAGTAAAGTTGTTGGTCCCAGGTGCTGGCATTCCGGAACCAATTAACATTGCGTCCCCACGAAATACTGCACTTCCAAATGGAGCTGCCGCCGCGGGCGTGGACATTGCGAGGCCTTGAAAAATTCCAGCAATCATTAATAGGACGATTTTTCGGGTAACAAATCTGAGCATTTTGGAGGCACCTCACGAAGTATGAATATCGGAACTATACACCGTTATAGGTAAAATGCTAGTTTATAGGCAGTAACCACCGTTTCCGTTGGGGTTGGCTCTAGACTGGGTTTATGGCTACTAAGAAAGCTAAAACCCCTCAAACCGGCCGAAAGAGTGCCTACGTTGCGCGCAATCGGGAGGCGATTTTAAAGGCAGCACTAACTGTCTTTGCGAGGGAGGGTGCACAGGCGACTATGGATGATGTTTCAGCTGAAGCACAGATGGCGATGAGTACTGTCTATAAACATTTTAAAGATAAACATGATCTGATTGCATCGGTAACTTTACATGCCTTCAATGATTGGGAGGCTTGGATGCAACAACAGTTATCACAGGTCTCTGATCCCCTAGAACAGTTTGTTCTGCCAATGCGTTACTTCTTACGGGCAAAAAACACACATCCTGATTACGCTAAGTTAATAGCAAAGAACTTTAATGTTGTATCTCAAATTCTGCCAACACTTTCCAGCAACATTAGTGCACAGGCAAATGCGCTAGTAAAGGCAAAACTGCTAACAACTGAAAATCTAAATGTAGCGATTCAAAATTTATTGGCTGTTATAGTAATTCAATTAGTAAATCAGGTTACTAACCCTAAATCAACAATCGCTGAAGCAGATGCAACGGTTAAAGTTGGCCTATTAATGCTTGGGATATCAGAAGCTAAAGCTAAGAAACTTACCGAATCTAAGATTACTCTGTAATTAAAGCTCAGTCGGTAGCGGCAATCTGCTTGGCGCAATAACTTTAACAATCTCACTTAATACTAAATGAACCATTGGCTCACCCACCCAAAGATGTTTAGCATCTTTAACATCAATCTGCTTAAGATTTGAAATACTGGCAAATCTTTTCTTGGCAGCCTGTGGTGTTAAATACTCATCTAACTCTGGGATTAAAGCGGTAATTGGCCTGCCATCTTTTGTCCAAAAATCTAAATCATCCTGCGTTGTTGACAACATCGGAGGGCTTAGAAGAATTAACTCTTTGATTCTTTTATCCCTGCCATATTGAAGTGCAAGCTCTGTGCCAAAGGACCAACCAATTAGATATAGATCTTTTACTTTTAACTCATCAAAGCAGTAGTTAATTGCGGCTAATACATCCAGTTTTTCACTCTTGCCTGCGTCATACTCACCATCACTTGTGCCAGCCTCACTTATTGAACCCCTTGTGTTAAATCTAATTATTTGAATACCTGCCATGGCGGGCAATCTATTTGCTGCCTTTTTATAAATATGTGAATCCATCATGCCCCCACCTGAAGGATTAGGGTGAAGCATTAGAAGTGAGCCGGTTATCTCACCAATTGGGGTGGCAACCTCACCAATTAGATTAAGCCCATCGCTTGTTTTTATGGTTATTAGACTGCGATTAGCTGGCAGCACCGTTGAAGGGCGGATTAACTCTGGCATGAAAAGAGTTTACTCTTACCCTATGAGCACAGATGCCACCTTTGAAAAGTTTGATCCAGCAACTGGTGAGGTAATTGCTACATATAAGAACTTTTCACAAGATGAGGTATTTGCAGCCGTTGATGCCGCCCAATTGGCAAGTAGTCGTTGGCAAGAGTTTGGATTTGTTGCCCGTAAGAAAACTTTGCTTAAGTGGGCTTCATATATAACAAATAATCAAAAAGAGATTGCTAATTTGATTGCAACTGAGTGCGGTAAGCCAATTGGGGATGCATCCCTTGAAGTTTCAATTGCTGTTGATCATATTGCTTGGGCTGCAAAACATGCCCAAGAAATTATGCGAAAGCAAGATCGCCCATCTGGCTTACTAATGTTTAATATGAAAGCTCAGGTGCAACGATCACCTCTTGGCGTCGTTGGAGTAATTGGTCCGTGGAATTATCCAATCTTTACCCCAATGGGCTCTATTGCTTATGCATTAGCTGCTGGTAACTCAGTAGTTTTTAAACCATCAGAGTTCACACCAGGTGTTGGTAAGTGGCTAGCTGATTCATTTGCGCAAATCGCACCCTTTGAAAATATCTTCACAACCGTAACTGGATTACCAGATACAGGAAAAGCACTTACTCAATCTAAAATTAATAAGCTCTCCTTTACCGGCTCTACTAGAACTGCTAAAAAAGTTGCAGCATCCTGTGCTGAGCAAATGATTCCAGTAGTTCTTGAGTGCGGCGGTAAAGATCCAGTAATTGTTGCCCGTGATGCTGATATAAAACTGGCTGCTGAATACGCACTTTGGTCTGCGATGGCAAATGCTGGGCAATCCTGTATCGGAGCAGAGCGAGTTTATGTTGTTGAATCAGTAGCTGATGAGTTCATTGAAACCATTGTTGATTTAGCAAAAAAGATTAAGCCAGGACAAAGTTATGGCCCTGCCACAATGCCATCACAACTTAAGGTGATTCAATCTCATCTAGATGATGCAAAAGCAAAGGGTGCTAAGTTTTTATTAGGTGGATCAGACTCTGTTAAAGGTGCCTTTGTTGAGCCGGTAATCATGGTTGATGTGCCTGAGGATTCATTAGCAATGACTGATGAAACCTTTGGGCCAACTCTTGCAATAAATAAGGTTACTAACACTGATGAAGCGATCAAGTTATCTAATGCCAGTAGTTACGGCTTAGCAGCAGCTGTCTTTTCAAAGCGTGAGGGTGAGAAGATTGCATCAAAGCTTGCCTGCGGAATGGTTTCAATTAACTCAGTATTTTTATTCGCAGCAATTGCTTCTGTGCCTTTTGGTGGGGTTAAAGACTCTGGTTATGGACGTATTCATGGGGCTGAAGGCTTACTTGAATACACCTACGCAAGATCTGTGGTTAAAACTCGCTTTAAGATTCCACTTCGTTTTACAACCTTTAAGCGAACTAAATTCTCTGAGAAAATTCTTACCTTACTAATTAAAAAGCTACACGGAAGAAGAAAATAACCTATAAAACTTTAATAAGGCGATCAAATGCCTGATTAATTATTTCCTCACTAGTGCCAAAGTTAAACCTGACAAAGTTTGAATGCTTAGGTCCATATAAAACTCCAGCGTTAAGGGCTAACTTAGCTCGTTCTAAAATCTGAGCAGCCGGATCACTTCCAAGTCCTAAAGCGCTGACATCAAACCAGGCTAGGTAACCAAAATCTGGGATGCGATATTTAATCGTAGGTGTTTTGGTATCAATTAGTTTTCTAACAATATTTCTATTTTCATCAAGAGTTATTAATACTCCATCTAGCCACTCCTGAGAATCACTGTAGGCAGCGGTGGAGGCAACTGCTCCAAATAAAGATGCCCGCCAGGTGACCGCAGGTGGCATGGTATTTATCTTCTCTTTTAATTTAACTGATTCAGTAATAATTAATGCACACTTTAATCCGGCAAAATTAAAAGACTTACTTGCGCTAGTAACAATTATTCCAACCTCTTTAGCATCATCACTTACTGATAAGAAAGGTAAGAATTCTTTCTTGTTAAAGGCTAATGGGCCATGAATCTCATCACTTATAACAATAACGCCATACTTTTTGGCTAGTGTTGCAATCGTCTCTAACTCTGATCGAGTATAGATAATTCCAACTGGATTATGTGGGCTACATAAAATATGTAGCTTCACACCTTTTGCATACTCACGCTCAATTGCATCTAAATCTAATTTATAATTTAAATCATTCTCAGTTAGTGGGACATCAACTAGGGTGGCATTTACCTCTGCTATCCATTTCCAAATGTTTTCATATACAGGTGAGTTAAGCATCACCTTATCGCCGGCCTTAATAAGTGTGCGCATTACTTCCACAATTCCAACACCAACATCTGTTGCCATTCTTATCTGTGTTACATCAGGTTGCCAACTCCACCTGCTTTTAGAAAACTTAGCAAATGCATCAAATAATTCAGGAAATGCTCCTAAGTAACCAGTGTCTGATCTATCGAGCATGTCTTGTAAGGCAGCTTTCACAGCGGGCGCGGTTGGAAAATCCATTTCGGCAACTGGTAGAGGTAATACATCACTTGGATACTGTCGCCACTTAGAACTTTTTCGCTTACGTAATTCATCAAGTGTGTGCGCTCTTACCGGCTTTGTCATAACCATTAGTATGCCACTAAAGCAAAGCTATTTATATACATTTAGTAAGCATCTAGGGCGATAAAAGAGATGATTTCTAGTAGCTCCTGCGCATAAGCAGTAACCCTAATCATAACTGCTCTTAAATAATCAATAGATACTTATGTTAAAGTCTTCATATTATAAATTTGATTCAAACTTTATTTAGAAAGAAAAGTGGAAAATGAGAATCGCGCGGCTAGGTGAGGTATGTAAAGAGAAGCCTGCTGTACTCATCTCAGATACAGAAGCAGTCTTTGTTGATGACCTGATTACTGATTTTAATCGGAGTGAGTTAGAAAATGGCGCTATTGCTAAATTACAGAAAGCTGACTTAAGTAGTAGAAACAAGGTGAGAATTGTGGATTACCGAATTGGTTCACCAGTTGCCAGGCCAACAAAAGTTATATGCGTTGGCTTAAATTATTCAAAGCATGCCTTTGAATCATTTATGGAGCCAGCAGCTGAGCCAATTGTCTTTATGAAGGCCCCAGATAGTGTTGTCGGGCCAAATGATGAGATTGTTATTCCACCAAACTCATTAAAAACAGATTATGAAGCCGAGTTGTGTGTAGTTATTGGTAAAAATGCTCTCTACTTAAAATCTGAGGAGCAGGCTGGTGAGCACATTCTTGGTTACACAATCTCACAAGATGTCTCTGAGCGTCACTGGCAAGTTGAGCGAAGTGGACAATGGATGAAGGGAAAATCATTTCCAACCTTTAATCCAATGGGTCCATGGATTGTAAGTGCAGATGAGTTTGCAAAAAATAATCTATCTCCAAGTAATCTCTCAATAACTTGCACAGTTGATGGAGAATTAAGACAAAACTCACGAACCAATGATTTAATTTTTGGGATTAATCATTGCATTTGGTATATCTCACAATTTATGGAACTGAAGGCTGGTGATGTGGTCAATACTGGAACCCCAGAGGGTGTTGGTATGGGACTTAAACCTGAGAGGTTTCTAAAGGGTGGTGAAGTAATTATTACTACTATTGAAGGAATTGGTGCGATTAAAAATAAGGTTGTTAACTTTAAGTAATCTAATATCTAGGAGCATTTCTAGTTCGCTCAATTTTTGGCTTTCGCATATTACGTTTACTCCAACAGATGTTATGCCAATGCCTGCGCAGATCTGCATCATGTTCAAGCCATGCAACTGTGTGAGGAGTTGCCATTGGAATCATCTGATCACATCCAGGGCAGCGATATGGCTTATTTGAAGTTGAACCACTTATTTTTCTAACAACAAAGATTCCATCATCGTGCTCTTCAATTACCTCACTAGATGTAGTGATATCGCGCTCATCGATAGGAATTAAAGGTTTACCCTTACCCTTTGGCTTACTTTTACGCGGACTCACAGGTTTATTCTCCCAAGTGATTTAAGTATTTATTACCAATTACGGCAAGATGTCGCCATGAACACATCTGCTGCGATCGAAGTCCGTGGCCTGAGCAAAAAATATGGCAACAAGTTGGCGGTTAACTCCATTGATTTAACAGTTGAGCGCGGTGAAATATTTGCACTCCTTGGTCCAAATGGTGCCGGCAAAACTACTACCGTTGAAATTCTTGAGGGCTACCGAGTGGCAAACTCTGGTCAGGTTAGAGTCCTAGGTTTTGATCCAGCAACAAAAGGTGCATCTGCTCAAAAATGGCGTAATCAAATTGGGATTGTTTTGCAATCAACTAATGATGCAGCTGACTTAAGTGTTCTTGAAACAATCTCTCACTTTGCTCACTACTATGAAAAGCCAAGAGATGTTA
>Ga0247722_10001199_pt1 | contig 14547 bp, 15 predicted proteins | sample MSEWelMarce3H_FC_FD_189094 | JGI IMG/M metagenome (GOLD analysis project Ga0247722, IMG submission 189094) | Subsurface sediment microbial communities from gas well in West Virginia, United States - MSEEL Well Study Marcellus 3H_FC | ecosystem: Environmental > Terrestrial > Deep subsurface >... | reverse complement strand
AGCGTTTAAGCAGGATTTAATCTCATCAAGTGCGGTGATCAGTAATGCCGGTTTCGAGCTGATCAGCGAAGCGTTACAACTGAACAAACGTATTTTGGTGAAACCATTGTTGGGCCAACCAGAACAGCGCAGCAACGCCTTGGCACTGCAACAATTGGGACTGGCCAGCGCGCAACATGAGCTCAGTACTGAAATTATTCGCCAATTCCTCCAAGAGTACCGAGCGCCACAAGCGGTATCTTATCCAAATGTGGCCAAAACCATTGCTGATTGGTTGGTTGAGGGCAACTGGTATGAACATGCTGCATTAGAAAAATTATGGCAACAGACCGTGTTTCAACGTCAGGATATCAAGCCTGTGGATACCGTATCCCCGCAGCAGGCTGCACAGATGCCAACAGAAATCCCTCAGCAATCACGGGCGTAGCTGCCATCGAGCACAGCGCTGCACCAAGCTTGATTGGCGATAAACCAACTCACGGTTTTACGCAGCCCCGTGTCAAAAGACTCAGTCGGCTGCCATGCCAGTTCAGCTGCGATTTTCGTGGCGTCAATCGCATAACGAAAATCGTGACCAGGCCGGTCCACCACATGGGTAATTAAATCTGCATAATGTGCCACACCAGCCGGCTTGTCCGGCGCCAATTCTTCCAACAAGGCACAAATAGCCTGCACCACTTCAAGGTTGGTTTTTTCATGATGGGCGCCGATGTTGTAGGTCTCCCCAACCTGGCCTTGCGTCACCACGGTATACAAGGCGTGCGCGTGGTCTTCCACATACAACCAATCGCGAATTTGCGCACCTGATCCATAGATAGGTAATGGTTTACCAGCGAGCGCTTGCAGGATCATCAGTGGTATCAATTTTTCTGGAAAATGGAACGGACCATAGTTGTTCGCACAATTAGTCACAATCACCGGCAGACCATAAGTACGATGCCAGGCTCTGACCAAATGATCAGAACTTGCTTTGCTCGCCGCGTAAGGACTGCTCGGCGCATATGGGCTGGCTTCAGTGAACAGCTCGGCAGCCAGGGGCAAATCCCCATACACTTCATCCGTCGAAATATGATGAAACCGAAATGCTTGCTGGCGCTGTAACGGCAGCAAAGCCCAATACTGCCGCGCGGCTTCGAGCAGCGTATAAGTACCAACAATATTCGTCTGTATAAAAGCCGCAGATCCGGTGATTGACCGGTCCACATGGCTTTCTGCGGCTAAATGCATAACAACGTCGGGTTGTTGCTGCTGAAAAATCGTCGCTAAAGCCTGCGCATCACAAACATCGGCTTGGATAAATTCGTACCGCGGGTCCTGCGCAACACTTGCCAAGGATTGCAGATTACCGGCGTAAGTTAATTTATCGAGGTTAACCACTGCATCAGTAGTATTGTTGATGATGTGGCGCACCACAGCCGAACCAATAAAACCGGCACCACCGGTCAGCAGTATTTTCATCTAATTTTCTCGTCAAATAACAGGCGCCAGCTAGACCACCGGACACTATTGAAGATTTGGCTAGGCGACAACTGAGCGCATCAGCAACGCCAGTCCTACCTAAGAACATTGTCACCAATGTGACTTGAGCGGCACACCAAATACCAAGCACCAAGCACCAAAACATAGCTTGCTAACAAATCGGCCTGCCCAATCGTCGCGCTTTTGCCTCGGCAGAACACACAAAACAGCGTAAGCGCCTCACGCGCTGGAACACTAAACCGCTGGAACACTGGATCAAAAAGGGACGATACGATTGCATTCATCGTTCGTCCCTCGCGTTTCTTGTCGTTTAATTATTCGGTGCGGAGCAACAAGCCACGCACACGGTCAAATCAAGGTTCGCGACAGCTTACTTGTCAGCGAAATGTGATTTGATCGCGCTGATGATCCGCTCGCACGCATGGCCATCACCGTATGGATTATGGGCAAAACTCATACTGTCGTAATACGACTGGTCAGTCATGAGCTTCTGCACTTCAGCCACAATCATCTGCTGATCAGTGCCGACCAACTTCACGGTGCCAGCGGCAACAGCTTCTGGACGCTCGGTGGTATCACGCATCACCAGCACCGGTTTGCCCAATGACGGAGCCTCTTCTTGGATCCCACCAGAATCAGTTAAAACTAAATAACTTTTGCTCATTAAGTACACGAACGGCAAATAATCCTGCGGCGTGATTAAGTGCACGTTCGGGTTGTTGCTCAACAAACGGAACACAGGCTCGCGTACATTCGGATTTAAATGCACTGGATAAACCACATCACAATCCGGAAATTGTTCAGCAATTGATTTGAGTGCAGCACAAATATTATCAAAACCTGCGCCGAAACTTTCACGTCGATGACCTGTCACCAAAATCAAGCGACGGCCATCTTGTCCGTATGGGAACTGCTTGGCAAAGTCACTGCTCAACACTGGGTCGTTGTTTATCTTCTCAACAACTTGATGTAGAGCATCGATAACGGTATTTCCGGTGACTTCGATACTCGCCGCCGCAGTATTTTCCAGTAAAAGATTATCACGGGAAGTCGCGGTCGGCGCAAAATGCAGGGTCGTAATAGCGCCAGTCAGTCGACGATTGGCTTCTTCCGGCCATGGACTGTAGATATTGCCGGTACGTAAACCAGCTTCAACATGGCCTACAGCCGTTTTTTCATAATAGCAAGCTAATGCAGCAGCAAAAGTGGTGCTGGTATCGCCGTGGACCAGCACAATATCTGGTTGGAAATCACGTAGCACAGGTTTGATATTTAACAGAATACTAGTGGAAACATCGTATAAATCCTGACCAGCTTTCATAATCGCCAAATCATATTCAGGCACAATGTTAAACAGCTTTAACACCTGATCCAGCATTTCCCGATGCTGGCCTGTCACGCAAACCCGACTATCAATTGCCGCATCTTGCTTTAACAAATTAACCAGCGGAGCCATTTTAATTGCTTCAGGCCGGGTACCAAAGACACTCAGGACTTTAATCATCTGCGAATTCCATTGCTATCAATCTAAAAATACAGTGTTTAGCTTATCAAATCCGAGCGAATAGGCATAGAGCACAGCCCTCAAAGCAACCAGTGAATCATCATTTGTCGCTCAGTTGCGTTATAAAAATGAATCGTTGCTTTCTTGGACATATTGCAGGACATAGAGACCAACATAGCGGAACATCAGAAATGACTTTTGCGCAGAGCGCGTTTTATCGCACAGGCATGCGCGTTAGCAAACAAAGACGTTAAGTTCTGTGAAGGTTAAATAGCAGTTCAGCTTCAGCGCGCGGTAACTCACACTCGCGCATGACTTCTTCCAGTGGAGCCCCCAATTGCACCATTTTCATCGCGCGACTGTAGAGCTTTGATTCTGGATCAAACATATCAATTTTTTGTTGTTGCTCAGCCAGTTGGAGTTGCGCATCATTAATTTCTTCGACGTAACGACGCACTTGTTGCTGCTGCTGTTCAACACTAATGACACGCTGTCCAATACCAATTAAACCCGAGCGGATCTCTTCAAGCTCAGCCGACAATAATTGCAACTGCTGCTGGGCTAATTGGTGTTGCAGGCTCAGAGCAATCCGTTCTTCGCGCTGATTTTTATGTTGCCAAAGCACAAACACAACCAGCAGCACTGAGGCTGCTGGTACTGTTAACAACACGATCAATTCAAAAGAAAGGCTCACAATATGCTCATCAGATACTGGTAATTTCTTCCCACTCTTCATCAGAGAGCATTTTATTCAAATCAACCAGGATAAGTAACTCGCCATCCCGATTGGACACGCCTTGAATAAACTTAGCACTTTCATCAGTGCCAACATTTGGCGCTGTATCAATCTCAGAAGCACGCAGGTAAACCACTTCAGCGACACTATCAACCATGATACCGATAACTTGCTTATCAGCTTCGATAATCACAATTCGGCTATTCTCGGTGACATCAGTCGGCGGCAAACCAAAACGTGCGCGTGTATCAATGACTGTGACCACGTTACCACGTAAATTAATGATACCGAGAACGTACATAGGAGCACCGGGCACTGGCGCTATGTCGGTATAACGCAGTACTTCTTGTACTTGCATAACATTAATGCCATACGTTTCTTCTTGTAACTTAAACGTAACCCATTGCAGTACTTGATCTGTGGTTTCTTTGCCTTTGCCGGATTGTGCCAGTAAATTACTCATTTAACGCTCCTCTACCTGATTCATTCTCAGCGTTCAGTCAGAACTCGCTGCGCCTTTTGCCAATAGGGCAATCATGGCATCTGCGTCTAACAACGCACACATATGCTGCTTAATTAATCCGGCAAGCCAAGGCCTTTTGCCTTCAGATGACCGCCACTTAACATCATCCTGCTCAAGGGAAATGGTGTTCACCAACGTTTCGCAGGCAAGACCCCAAGAACTCTTTCCAAGCATAATAACATATTGATAGTTTAGCTTTTCTGCCAGTGCATGATCATATTTTTCTGGCATTACCCACATCGCAGTGTTTACGACGTTAATCTTTTCCTCGCGATAAAGCATGACACCTTTATACCAACTCGGTTTACCAGGCAAAGTGTTCAACGTGCCTATTTGATGGATCCCACCGAGTTCTTTTAATGGCAACGCAACCTTCAATCCGGCCACTTCAAATAACAACGCCTGAAATTTACCGCGACGATATTCTTTGCTGACGGTGGCAGGTTTTACCACCACCGGCGCGGCAACGATTGGAGCTGGCACTGGTACCGCCGGCTTTACCGGAACCACAGGTACAATTGGAGCGACTGGTGCAACCGGAACGACTGGTTTTTCAACGATTTTCGCTTTAACCGGTACAACCGGTACAACCGGTGGCGCTATCGCTTGCGTCTGCGGTTTAACCTCAGCCAATAACTTATTCAGCTGTTGTTTCTGCGCTGCAACCGGTGCCGGTTCTTGTTCCTCAGTCAATAACGCATTCAGATAGCTGCGCATCACCTTCCGGCTCGCGAACAGATCACTCATGCGTGGTCTCCTGATTTAACTGCAACAAATACGTCAGTAAAGTATTGTATGCAAATACCCCACGAGATTTCGGCGCGAATACCGGCGGCGGTGTTTGTGCAAGACTGGCATCACGCATTTTCGTATCAATAGGTATCACCGCAGACCAAACAAAATCACCATATTTCGCTTTTAATTCTTTATATGCCTCTAGAGATGCTTTAGTACGCTTATCATACATAGTCGGAACAATGGTAAAATCATAACCAGGTTGATTGGGTGCCTGCATTAATTGCATGGTTGCTAACATCCGATCAAGACCTTTTAATGCGAGAAACTCGGTCTGCACTGGGATCAAAATACGATCGCATGCAGCCATCGCATTGACCATTAACACTCCGATCACTGGCGGACAGTCAATCAGAACATAATCATACTCATCAGCAATTTTTGCCAATGCTTTCTTTAAGATCAGGCCCATGCCGCCTTTATCACCCAGCGACCGATCTAAAGTAGCCAACGCCATGGACGAAGGTAAAATGTCGAGATTATTCACTCCACTCGGACACATTGACTGAAGTATTTCTTCTTTCGAAATATTCTTACCACGGATAAAAATATCGTAAACGCTGTTTTCAAGCTCTTCTGCATCAATCCCAAAATAATATGTTAATGATGCATGCGGATCGGTATCTATGAGTAACACCCGCGAGCCACGCTCAGCCAATAATGCGCCCAATGTGACAGTCGAGGTAGTTTTACCAACTCCCCCTTTTTGATTCGCAATGGTCCAGACTACCAATTCAGTTATCCCGTTTCTGTTGCGTCGGCGGCGGAGAATCAGCCGCTGAAGTAATTTTAATACCACCGTGCGGCAAACGAATCACTTTGATGGTGCCGTCTGCAGAAATTTCAGCAGACTCAATCTGCAGTTGTGTTGTTGGCTGCGTATTTTGCAGGACTTTAGCTGCATCTTGTAATGTTGATACGTCAGCCGGACTGTCGTTTGCGGATGACTTCGACGAAAGCTTAGAGACTGCAATAACGACTTTACGGTTTTCAATTCGGCCTTCAGGCGTTGCATTGTCAGAGAACGGCGAATATTGGCCATAACCTTCTGCAGCCATACGCGCAGGGTCAACGCCAAGCTCTTGGAGTTTGCGCAATACAGCCATCGCTCTGGCCATCGAAAGCTCCCAATTTGAATCAAAAATTTCGTTATGGATCGCCTCGTTATCCGTGTAGCCGCGCACCCGGATAACATTGTTCGTTTGATTTAACAATGTAACAATTTCTTTCAACACGATATCAGCAGACGCTATCGGTGAACCACTCCCACTGGGAAACAATAAGCCGCTATTCAACTGGATGGTTAACCAATCCTCATCGGATTCAACTTTAGCCACCCCTTTTTCAATTAAGTTAGCTAAAGATTGTGTCAATTGTTCTTGCAATGACACCAATGGATTCCCGAATTTTGGTTGCTCCAATATCGGTTGTTCTTTCGCATCGGAAACAATTTCGGGGCCTGCGGCTGTTTCTAGTGACGTGCCAAACTGCTGGTAGTCACTGCGAGGCTGGTTGTCAGTCAGTACCGCGTCACCGGTGACTCCGGTTTTGTTTTCGATTGGTTTTTCAAACACTTGAGAAAGAGTTTCGGAGATGGTTTTGTACTGTTCTTCTTTATGGATAGCGATGGAATACAACACAACAAACAGTGCAAACATCAAGGTGACATAATCGGCATAAGAAACAAGCCAACGGTCAAGCGAATCTTGTTCAACTTCTTGATACCTTGCACGATTTTTGTACATATCAGCCAACCCGGTAAGCGGCAAGCTTACGCTCTATAACTCGTGGATTCTCGCCATTAGCAATAGAAACAACACCTTCAACTATCAGTTCCTGATAGAGACAGCGTTGGATAACCACTGCTTTAAGTTTATTCGCAATTGGAATGAAGATAAGGTTTGCAAAGCCAACGCCGTAAATAGTTGCCACAAACGCCGTTGCAATACCACTACCTAAAAGCTCAGGGTTGTTGATATTTTGCATTGCCTGAATCAGTCCAAGCACCGCACCAATAATGCCGATTGTTGGACTGTAGCCGCCCATTGATTCAAAAATTTTTGCACTGCGTAATAAACGTTCGCGTTCCAATGTTAGTTCTGTATCAAGAGCGTCTTGAATTACAGCGGGTTCTATACCGTCAACTAATAAATTTAGCGCGTTGTGTAAAAACGGATCAGATTCTTGCAATGCTTCGGCTTCAAGTGACAAAAAGCCGTTTGTACGTGCGGCAGTTCCCCAATTGATCAAACGCTCGACCGTGGCATTTAATGGCACGTATTGCGCATTAAAAACCCAAGCCAGCATTTTTACACCAGTGGTAAACTGCGGTAATGGGGTTTGAAATAGCACTGCGCCTAAAGTGCCACCAATCACTATTACTAACGCAGGCAAATCAAACAACGTGTTTAAATGCCCACCGTGCAAAGTAAAACCGCTCGCAATCGCGAATAGACCTAGCGTTAAACCTAATAAAGCAAGTCTATCCATTGCCAACTTCCGAAATCAGTTTTGCAGCGACATCAGCCAAACCGACTTCGACATCTGTAAGCCCTGCGACCGTTACTGCTTGGGGCATGCCATAAACGACACTACTGGCTTCATCTTGCGCCCAAATTCGAGAACCAAACTGTTTTAACAAGCGTGAACCATCGCGGCCATCTGACCCCATCCCTGTTAACACGACAGCTAAAACTTTATCTTGAAAAACTTTCGCGGCACTACCAAAAGTAATATCAACACTTGGCTTAAATGTAATCCGGGGTGAATCGTCTTCTTTGATCCGAAGTTTACAATGCGAATCAGAACCTTCTAACAGCATTTGCTTCCCGCCTGGAGCCAAATAAGCAACACCGGGACGTAAAACGTCACCATCAGCAGCTTCTTTTACTTCAATCTTGGCTAACGTGTTTAATCGAGCAGCAAATGCACCAGTAAATGCTGCTGGCATATGCTGAACCAGTAAGATCGGCAAAGGAAAACTAGCTGGTAATGCAGTAATAATGGTTTGAAGTGCTACTGGGCCTCCTGTTGAGGTGCCAATAGCGACAATTTTATACTGTTTACCGGTTGGCTTGAATGTTCGCTCAACACCTTCAGAGGTTTCCGTCCGGTCTGCAGTCCGCAACAGTTCAGCTCTACTAGCGGGTGTGCGCGCAATAGGCTGAGCAGCACGACTGGCCGATGCTGTCGAAACAGAATTGGATTGATTCGCCACAGCAGCACTGCCGAGCACAGGCTTAGCAAACAAGCGGCGTTTTGCCACAGTCTTGATGCGCTGACGCAGCAAATCGATGGCATCAGCTTTATCGCGAGCAATGTCTTCAAATTTTTTCGGTAAAAAATCTGTAGCGCCGGCTTCCAGAGCATCCAACGTTGCTTTGGCACCATTGTGCGTAAGCGAAGAAAACATCAATATCGGAATTCGTTGTGTTTTCAAAATTTCACGCACAGCTTGGATGCCATCCATGACGGGCATTTCCACATCCATCGTAATGACATCTGGCCTAAGCTCCAACGCTTTCTCTACGGCTTCACGGCCATTGTTCGCTGTTCCTGCAACAACCATCTCAGGATCTGCCGCAATAATCTCGGTCAAACGCCGGCGAAAAAAACTCGAATCGTCTACTACTAAAACTCTGATTGCCATAGAGTTGGCTCCTATGACACTAAGTTATTAAAACGGTCGAATTTTATCTTAGATTTTTTTGCGTAATGCTTTAACAAGTTCGGTACATCCAAAATTAATGCAATGCTACCGTCCGATGTAATGGTGGCTCCCGCCATGCCAGGAGTGCCTTGTAGCAGTGCATCAAGCGGTTTAATTACAACCTCTTCTTGGCCTACTAACGCATCGACAACAAAACCGACCTGCTGCGTACCAATTTGTACAATCACAACGTGACCTTGTTCGCGACGTAACTTCTTATCAGAACCGCGAACCAACCAATGCTGTAAATAAAACAATGGAATAGCTTTATTGCGCACCACAATGGTCAACTGTCCATCAACAATGTTGGTCTTAGACAAATCTAAGTGGAAGATTTCATTCACGATGGCTAATGGTAAGGCAAACGGTTGCTTCCCAACCACGACCATCAATGTTGGTAAAATTGCCAGCGTTAGTGGCACTTTAATTTCAAGCAGTGTGCCTTGGCCCAGTTTGGAATGAATATGGACAGTACCATTCAACTGGTTAATCTTGGTTTTAACGACATCCATGCCGACGCCGCGACCGGAAATATCAGAAATTTGCTCTTTAGTTGAAAAGCCTGGAGCAAAAATTAAATTAAATGCTTCAGTATCAGACATCCGAGCGGCCGCGTCTGGGTCAAGTACGCCGCGCTTAATGGCAATTGACTTCAGTTTTTCTGGGTCCATACCGGCCCCGTCATCCTGAATGGTCAGTAAGATATGATCTCCAGCCTGTTGCGCAGCTAACTTAACCAGACCATTGCGAGGTTTACCAGACTTCACACGCACATCTGGCATCTCAATCCCATGGTCAACAGAATTCCGCACCAAATGCACTAACGGATCAGCAAGTGCCTCAACTAAGTTTTTATCTAAATCGGTCTCTTCACCCTCTAACTCGAGGTTGATTTCTTTTTGTAGTGAACGGGCCAGATCACGAACAACACGAGGAAACCGGCCAAATACTTTTTTGATTGGCTGCATCCGGGTTTTCATTACCGCACCTTGCAAGTCGGCAGTAACAACATCCAGATTCGAAATAGCTTTACTCATTTCTTCATTTTGCGAAACCGTTGACAAGCTTACCAAACGATTTCTTACCAATACCAACTCACCAACCATATTCATAATTTGATCGAGGCGTTTAGTATCAACACGAACAGTAGTATCTGCTTGCGCTGCGCCCTTACCATCACCGTCGCCGGAATCTTTTTCTTTTGCAACAGCTGGGGCAGCTGGCGGTGCTGCCGGTTTTACTGGCTCAACTTTAGCAGGCTCAGCTTTAGCAACAGATGGTGCAGGCGCAGGAGCCGGAGCAGGTTTAGCGACCGGTGCAGCGGCTTTAGCTGCTGGTTTAACTTCCGCGGCACCACCAATAGGCGCTTTCCCCTTGCCATGCAGTTCATCTAGTAATGATTCAAACTCATCATCACTAATATCATCACCGGGTTTAGTTGAAGTGCTTGCAGGAATGGACTGAGATGGTGTTTTTGGTGGCACTGCGTCGGGTTGTACCGCAGCGGCTTCACCGGGAATAAACGAACCTTTGCCATGCAACTGATCAAGAATTGCTTCGAATTCATCATCGGTAATGTCAGAACTGGCCGAATCAGCTGCAAGTTCTGGTAATTTTACTTGAGCTACAACAGGCGCAGACTCTCGACCCGGAGCCCCATTGCCGTGCAATTCATCAAGTAAACGTTCAAATTCATCGTCATTTATATCGTCGATCGACCCTGTTGACGGCGGCGGCTGTACTTCGGTCTCATATAAAACTGCAGCATCAAAGGAATCAATGCTCATTTCTGGTTCCGGCGTCAATTCTACAGCAGACTCTGGCTCTGCCGGAGCATGATGATCTTCTGCACCTTCGGGCTCACTCAAACGGTGCAAAGCCTCAAGTAACTGCGGAGTTGCTGGCTCAAGCGGTTGATGGGCCTGGACGTTGGCAAACATTTCATTAATTGCGTCCAGTGCCTGAAGGATGACGTCCATAAGTTCAGAGGTCACCCGCCGCTTACCGGTCCGTAAAATATCGAACACGTTTTCTGCGCCATGACAGGCATCGACCAACTCTGTCAGGGACAAGAAACCAGCACCACCTTTTACCGTATGAAATCCACGAAAAATAGCGTTTAGCAAAGCAGAATCGTCGGGGTTGTTTTCTAGTTCGACCAACTGTTCCGCTAATGCTTCGAGGATCTCTCCGGCTTCGACTAGGAAATCCTGTAAAATATCCTCATCTAAATCAAAGCCCATGCCACCTTACCTCTCTCAGAACCCTAAACTCGATAATAAATCGTCAACATCATCCTGTCCTTGCACCACGTCGTTCCGACTGCTGGCATCGATAATCGGCCCTTCGGCTTCATGCCCAGCTTTAGGTTTACGCACAACAGCAGGTCTGGCCTCAGAAGCGACAGTGACATGTCCAAACGCAGTTAATAATCCGATCAAACTATCTTCAACTTCACGAACCAGCTCAATCACTCGACGCAAGATCTGTCCGGTCAAATCCTGAAAGCCTTGGGCCATTAACACTTCGGTCATTGAGCCTTGCAGCGCATTCACACTGGTTGAAGATTCGTGTAGAAAAGAATTTAAACTATGGCATAAGGCTTTGAATTCACCAATTTTTAAGTCTCTGGTCATCAACTTTTGCCATTCAGGAAGGAGTGAATCAAAACCACGGCCTAAGCTGTCAGCGATCGGTAAACACTTCTCAACAGCATCCATAGTTTGATTTGCGGCTTGCTCAGTCATATCAATGACGTGAGTCAAACGGCGCTTTGCATCAGGAATATCCTCCGCCAACAAATTGTCGATTGAGGGGTCAACCTGAAAACTTTTGAGCGAGTCGTGTAGCTGTCTTGTCAACTTCCCTACTTCTGCAAACAGCTCAGAGGATTCAGGAACGACAAGACCTTGCACTAGCTCATTGGCAGCATCTTGCTCGCCCATTTCCAGTAACTGCACCAGTTCACGAGCCTGTTGCAGGTTGATAATAGGTGCCGTATATGCAGACATAGCGCCACTCCTGTGTCAGATACGGCTTAACCTAAGCGCTCAAAAACTTTTGATAACTTCTCTTGGAGCGTAGCAGCAGTAAACGGCTTCACGATATAACCATTCACCCCAGCTTGTGCCGCTGCAATAATTTGTTCTTTTTTTGCTTCAGCGGTAACCATCAATACAGGGATATGTTTGAGTTTTGCATCCGCACGGATCGCCCGCAACAAATCAATTCCCTGCATCCCCGGCATATTCCAGTCCGTGACAACAAAGTCAAATTCGCTATTTTGCAACATCGGCAATGCCGTGCTGCCATCATCAGCTTCTTGAACGTTAGTAAAACCTAAATCACGTAATAGGTTTTTGATGATGCGTCTCATAGTAGAAAAATCGTCTACCACGAGAATTTTCATATTTTTATCCAAAATCCCCTCCGACGAGATACCCCAGTGGTTATTCTCTAAGTTTACAACCAGTCCTGCATCCGCGACCGCAATCGCAACAACGCCTGACTATGAATTTGACTGACCCGAGACTCACTGACGCTCAGAACTTCGCCAATCTCTTTTAAATTGAGTTCGTCATTATAATAGAGAGACAATACTATTGCCTCGCGCTCCGGTAAGCTACTGATATTTTTTACCAGTGCGTGTTGAAACGCATCACTTGCTTGTTCTTCGAATAGTTGATCATCTTGCTTGTCATTGGCTGTCACCAAGACATCTTCACTAATCCCTAAGTCTTCCATTCCCATGATACGACCATTGCTCGCATCACTGAGCATGTGATGATACTCATCTAAAGTTATATCAAGTTTTTCAGCAACTTCAACATCTTTTACGTCACGACCTAATGTTGCTTCGAGTTCGGCGATTGTTTCAGCAATTAATCGAGAGTTCCGGTGAACAGAACGAGGTGTCCAGTCGCCACGCCGAATCTCGTCAAGCATAGATCCTCTAATTCGGATCCCGGCGAAAGTTTCAAAACTAGCACCTTTGGTGTTATCGAAATTCTTTGCAGCTTCAATCAAACCTATCATGCCAGATTGAATTAGATCATCGACCTGCACACTCGCTGGCAAACGTGCAAGCAAGTGGTATGCAATACGTTTTACCAGTGGGGCATGTTTCTCTATCAGCAACTGTAGCTGATTATTTCCGCCATACGCTGCTAAACGACTATTCACATAATCCCCCGCCGTTCGGATTGCGGCTGTACCAGTTGTTCAAGGAAAAATTCTAAATGACCAGAAGCAGTAGGTGGGACCGGCCATTGCACAGCACGCGTCGCCAGGGTTTTTACCGCTAAAGATGCTGGTGTTTTTGGAAATGCATCGACAAAAGCTCGCTGCTTTCGAGCGGCTTTGCGCACATTTTCATCAAATGGAATAGTTGCCACAAGTTCTAAGCTGACATCAAGAAAACGATCAGTGACCCGGCTCAATTTAGCAAAAAGTTCCTGACCTTCTTTCAGACTGCGCACCATGTTCGCGACGATTTTAAACCTCTGTACAGCGTGCTCACGGCTCAGTATTTTCATTAATGCATACGCATCAGTAATTGATGACGGTTCATCACAAACCACAACTAATACGTCCTGTGAGGCGCGCGAAAAACTTAAAACCATATCAGATATACCGGCCGCAGTGTCGACCAGCAACACATCAAACGCCGTCCGTAACTCACTAAAAGCACGGATCAGCCCCGCATGTTCGGCCGGGCTTAATTCAGTCATCGACTGCGTGCCGGAGGTTGCTGGGACAATTTTAATACCAAATGGCCCCTCAATCAGGATGTCGTCGAGTTCAACGTCACCGGCCAACACGTGAAACAAATTCTTTTCTACTCGTAAACCCAACATAACGTCACAGTTGGCAAGCCCAAGGTCAGCATCAAGCACTAACACTTTTTTTCCCATCTGTGCCATTGCCATGGCGAGGTTGAGCGTAACATTGGTTTTGCCAACGCCGCCTTTGCCACCTGTTACTGCAATTACTTTTACCATCTGCTTTTTCATTCTTCTCAGGCCACTGGCTTGATCAAACATTAATTCATGATTATGCATAGGTTCCATCCGTCCGAGCCGCTACATCTTGATACCATTGGTGGCCAACACTGGTGTGAGCTAATCGTAATTGCTCAGCATGTGTCACCATAACTTTGGCATTTGCGGCTTCAATGTCCTCTGGAACCCTTTGACCATTGGTCAAATAACTGACTGGTAAAGCATTTTGAATTGCGATATTTATAATTTCACCCAAGCTTAAGCATTCATCAAGTTTTGTGAAAATACAACCCGACAGTGAAATTCGTTTAAAGTGTTCCACGGTCTCTTGCATTACACGGGCCTGCGAAGTGGCAGACAATACCAGATAACTTCTTATTTTGACACGCGAATTATGCATTAAGGCCGATAGTTTTTCGGCAAGACGAACATCACGTTGGCTCATACCGGCGGTATCAATCAAGATCAGTTTACGTTGCTGCAACTGAGTTAACAGTACGGCTAACTCTTCATGATCTTTGGCTTGTTTTACCGGACAGCCAATGATGCGACCAAAAGTAGCTAACTGTTCAAATGCTCCGATCCGAAACGTGTCTGTGGTGATTAATGCAACCTGCTCAGGGCCGTGCAAACGAGCGAACTGCGCTGCAAGCTTAGCTACTGTCGTGGTTTTTCCCACTCCGGTCGGACCAACCAACGCAACCACACCACCCCGACGCATTAAATCGTCATTTGTCGTGGTTAATTGACCAGCAAGTAATTCCAGGGCGCAGTCCCAAGCATCGCCATCCGCGATATCCT
>Ga0247722_10001198_pt1 | contig 14561 bp, 7 predicted proteins | sample MSEWelMarce3H_FC_FD_189094 | JGI IMG/M metagenome (GOLD analysis project Ga0247722, IMG submission 189094) | Subsurface sediment microbial communities from gas well in West Virginia, United States - MSEEL Well Study Marcellus 3H_FC | ecosystem: Environmental > Terrestrial > Deep subsurface >... | reverse complement strand
CTGTTAAAGGGTCGATTGTGCCTGAACCAATGGAGACTGTGTATCCACCACTGGTATATGTGGCGACTGGGTCATTGTAGAGAACGCCGGTGGAGACAGTTGTTTCGGGGACATTTTCAAACACGGTGGTCAGCAGGTCTTTGAGCACAGTTGTCTCGGGGACATACAAGCTCAGAAATCGGAGAGACAGGAAGGGCAGATACTTGGAATCAATTTGGTTTGGATTTCCAGGGGAAGTTTGCACGGATTTGATGGTGTGAACCACATTGGATACGTCGGTATAGGTATAAAGCACTTCACCGGATGTTACGTCGAATGACATTTCCATGTTCTTTTTGGTTATGGGGTCAGTGACAATGATTGTTTGATTATCCACGTAAAGACGGTGCGTATAAATGTTGTTGAATTTTTGTCCGGTTGAGCCGAGGTCGTATAGGTTGTTGGCAGTGGGTATGATTGCATTGTTGGATATTTCTAAAATGCCAAATCTTCCGCTTTGGAAATAACCGGATTGGAATGGATTTGCTAAGGTTCCCACATTTAATCCGGTGGTTCCAGGTATGATTGTATTATAGACAGTTCCGCCAATTCCGCCGGTGGGTCCGAGTATGCCTTGCGGGCCTCGCGGTCCCGTATTTCCTTGTTTTAATACTCCTATTTGGGCGTCTTGACCGCGTAAACCCGTGGGTCCTGTTGGACCCGTTGCCGATGACAATAGTGTATCACTTATGCATTGTCCGCTTGAATTGGCATAACTACGGGCTTTTTTCCTATCTAAATAACCATTATATGACATTATATATTATGTATAAATTATAATGGAGTATATTTTTTATACCTTTTAAGGGAAACCTACGGTTATTCAGAGAAGCTTCGCTTCTCTTACGCCCTATGTGGTCGCTTCGCTAATCCCCTTCCCTTTCATTAGAGAAAGGTTTTCTTCATGAAGAAAGGTTTTATTCATGAAGAAAGACTGGTTAAACGAAGGACTGATTAAACGAAGGACTGATTAAACGAAGGAATGATTAAACGAAGGACTGGTTAAACGAAGGACTAATTAAACGAAGGACTAATTAAACGAAGGACTGGTTAAACGAATCCCAAGTTTTCTCTAATTTTATCAATATATGTTTGACTTGGTGTTTGTTTAGTTTTTTCCAGCATTTGGATTAAAATAATAGCTACAGAATACGTGTCCCAACGTTTGTATGTCTCGAGCAATTGTGGCAGCGACACATTTGGTGCAACGTGGTTTTTGAAATGTTCTCTGTATTTCGGCAATGCTAAGTATGGAACTTTTTCAAAGTGGTTAGTGACTTCGTCAAAGATTTCCATTATTTTCTCTATTGAAAGATTTGTTGTATTGTGTTGAACCATATATGAAATCAATACAATCTCTATGCACCAGGGTTTGTATTTGGTGGTGTATGCGTAGAAAATGGGTTTTAATGAAGATAGGGTATTTTTGATAGTAGAGAAATCAATTGAAATGCCGAAATCAATTATGATTGGTTGCCCTTGTTTTGTTATAATCATGTTGTTCTCTCTCAGGTCAAAATGCACAATGTCGTGTTTGGCGAGTTTTTCCACACTCTTGCACAATTTGTTGTAGATAAAATAGATTGTTGTGAGGGAATTATGTTTTTCGATGTATTTTAATAAGGTGTCGCCCTCAATGTATCTGGTTCGGGTTGATATATAGGTTTTGTTGACGTCTTTGACGAAACTGCATTTTTCCGCTTCTTCTCTCTCTATTTTTGCTAAATTGACCTTGCAATCTTCCAATACTGGAGAGAAATAGGATTCGTAGTTGGGGATTGTTTGGATTTTTTTTGATATGATGATTTCGTTATTTGCTGTTCTCTCATTGGGTGAATGGATTTTTGTTATATATTTTGCGCTCAGTGGTTCGTGGTTGCAAGACATTCCTGGGTGGTAGATGCATCCGTAGGTGCCTTGCGCCAAAAGAACTACGTTTGCTTCGCTTATCCCCTCCTTATTTTTCGCTTCGCTTATTGATTCCTTTTTTGCGTCGCTTATTGGTCCCTTATTTTTCGCTTCGCTTATCCCCTTTGCTTTATCTTTTTTTGATTCTTTCGGCATTATTATATATAAAACAGTGTTTTAAACCTTTGGATAATTAAAATGTAAGTCTCTATAAGGCACTTACATTTTATTTCTTCTAATATTTATACTAGGTTTCCTTTACCATGGTATCAAGTAATTATCTATTGAATATTGCAATGCCTTGCACGCGTCTTCGTATTCTTTTTGGTATCCTGCGTTCTTAAAGTTTTGAATAATTGTGTGATAAACATATTCAATATTCTTGGTGGGGCTTAAAAAATTATTCAGGATTTGGCCATAGTCTCCATAGGACCTGTGGATGTCATCGTAAAACTCGTCTAGAACCTCCAGGTAGAACATTTCTTCTCCATGACCAAAGCCTTGGTTCGTGGTTTCTACAAATATTTCTTTGAGTCTGGAGAGAATTTTGGTGCCTGGTTCTACAGCGGTTACAAAGAAGCCGCCGCAGGTGACCCATCTGTATCGTTCGTAGAATTCTCTCTTGTGTTCCGGTTCTTTGAACTTCTTGTCGTTGCAGTTCAGGACTTGGATGTGGAATTTGTCTGTTGTTCGGAGGTTGTGTAAGATTCTGGGAATTACGGATTTATCATAGTTTTCGCAAATGCGGAGGCCGTTTTTGCCATCGCCGAGGTAAGCATCTATCCAGCCAAAGTGTGTGGTGTTAAAAGGGTTTATGGTGATGGTTTCTTGGACAAAATCGAATTTGTTGCAGCAGATGATGTGGGACTCGGCGCATGTGCGTTCGTCTCTTGTAGGCCAGTAGGTTGCGCGATTCTCTTTGACCTTTTGGAGGAATTGATAGGCCCATAGGTCTTCCAATTCTACTTGGATATATTTAGTGTATTTATCCAAATTGTGGATGTGACGTTGCATTCGGATGGCGGGGATGGTGGTTTTTGACCCGTAAATCACCAGGTAGACGGGGATTTGGAGGAGTGGACTAATAAGGGTGAGACACTCCTCTGTGGTGCGACATTTTTTGTTGTATTTGTTTAAATCGTAGCAGGCAGTGATAAGAGTGCAACTTGGTATTAGGGGATTATTCATTGTTGGATTTATTTATTGGTGAGGTATTTTTATATTTGTTATTACGTATTAAAAATTGGTGTATCCAATACGTTGTTATCTATGTATGTTTCGTCCATTTTAGTTCTTATTGTGTCTTGATTGAAACTGTAGTATGAAACCAAATATTTATCTATATCAGACGAATCATTGTTGTTGTAAAGATTTGCAACATTTGTTGCATTCATTATGGTTGAATGAATGCGGAATTCGTCTATATATCCATTTGCATATCTATTATTGTGGTATCCTGCAGTAGCCCGATAAAGTGACCGTCCAAAGTAACAACGCGTTCGTGAGATGTTTGCTGGGTATATCTTACTACTCAGGGTTCCTGAAGAAACATTGTCATAAAAATATTCCCAAGTGTCATTGTTATTAAAATTTATTACAACATGATGCCAGTTGCCGTTATTGAAATTTGTAGCAACACCAATGGATTGATCGTAAAAGGTGTTGTTAGTAACTTTAACTTCAATTGCCGGTGGGTCATTAATATTTTTACCAAGCCAAAACATAATTTGGTTATTATCATTTCCTTCATTGCCAAAGGCAAAAATGACATTGGCGGTTGGCTGAGGAGTACCTGCAGATTTCCACCAAAAAGATATTGAAAATCCGCGTGTTCCTAATTTTGGAAGTGGTGCAACTGTTGCCATATACTGACCACTGCCAATAAGATGAGTATTCGTGGTGCTACTAACATATTCAGCAGGTTCATCGTAGTTTGATAAAAACAGAGAACTAGTTCCAAATTTATAAACATCTTTTGAGAGAGTAGCGCCGTTATACAATCTGCCAAGTTGTGTTGAGTCAGTTGAATGCGAAGGTGTATAAATTGTCGGCGGATTTAATGCAAAATTTGTTGAAAAATGCAAATCGGCTGTGCTAATTGGGGTGTTATTATATAAATTAAGTGCTTCACTGGCCGTTAAAACTCGGTTGTACATGTAGAAACCTGTTATATGTCCATTTAAATAACTGTCTGCTACCCAATTGCTTCTTCCAAAAAAATTAGAAGCTCTTTCGGTATTTTGTGGATATCGACCAATCTCTAACGTATGATTTGCAGCCAGTTGTGTTATTGAACCAGCAGTATCTTGGTATGACCCAGTACCGGTGTATTTTTGTCCATTAATATAAACAGTCCATGTTGATGTGTTTGTAGTAGAATATGTTAATGTCCAAACCACATGTTTCCATGTAGTAGTATCTGTAAAAAAACCACTTACAGGAAGATAGTAGTTCATTGAGTATGTTGTGCCACTAATTACGTGGTTTTCATAAAAAACCATCTCGTTACTAGTGCCCTTATTTCCAATAACTATGTTATTACTAAACTCCCCACTTCCAAAGTCGAAAATTCTTCCATAATTACCATGTGTGTTGCTAGTTGGTTTGAACCAGACTGCAAATGACAATCCGAGGTCGCCGCCTACTGCAATTTTAGATATTTGGCCGTATGTACCGGTTGATAATAAATCAAATCCGGTTGATGATGTATTAAATGCATTTGTCAAACCGATTGGATGACCAGTTATGGTAGTAATTGCTGTATTATTGGTCAAAGTTGGAGTGTACGCTGGATTATTGTATAAATATGTGATGTCGGATGCAGTTAATACCTTGTTGAAATAATTCACAAATGCCATTTGACCGCGGAAACCCTTATGTCCTGTATTGGAACCAGTCCGCGTATCGTAACGAGCTCCCAAAACTAGTACGTTAAACGTGTTTATTGATACCGTCAACAGGCTATCGCTTCCTCCTGATCCTCCTCCTCCTACATTAGTGCCATTTATATATAATACTGGTGTTGTATTTGAACCAACCACGAATGCTATGTGATACCACGTGTCTAATGATAATTGTACTGTTGAAACTTTATAACCAACGAATGAGTTATTAAACAATACAAATATTTTACGTTCATTTCCATTGGTATTTGCTTCTAACCACATTTCAACTACCGGTGTAGTACTCGTTGCCTCTTGAAATATATGTGCAATGTGATATCTAACATAAGTCTGACTAAATGTTAATCCAGTTGGGCGTATCCATAATGAAAGTGAAAAACTACTACCAGCAGCAACATTTACACTTCCACTTGCAATTCTAGTGGTAAGAAAATTAATAGCAGTTGTCTGTGCAGACAACACATTGGTTTGATTGAATGATATGCAATATGCTGGCATAACTCCGTTAATTGACGGTGGATTTGGATACCACTCAAATTGATTATTGCCTGCAAAAAAAGATAAATTATAAATAGAATTACCACTCCCTAATTTGCCGGTGTTAGTAATTGTTGCACTGTCTGATAATGTTGCAGGTACATTTCTAGTCAAATCAAACTTCAATAAAGAGTCAGTATTATTGAAAGTAAGTATTAATGTTTTATTGCTTGTTATAATTTCTTCGTTGTATACGCTCGCAATATTTTCTATTTGTTTTTTTTGTTCAAAACTGTATCTCAAAAACAAATCGCTATTGTCTGTAAACGTGTTTGTGTATATGTTATCTATCTCTTGCACTGTTAAACACTTGTTATAAATGCGAAAATCTGATATGTATCCATTTACACATCCTTTATCAATTGACCATGAACTTCGACCAATGAAATTATTTATATATTCGTTTCGCAAATTATTATTATAAATGTATGGAAGATGCGTTCCTGTACTATAATATTTTTGTTGCAGAAATACCCCATCCATGTAAAATTTCCAAAATGATGAATTGCCATTTCCCTCATTTGACACCGTCCAAGCTATATGATGCCACAAACCATTTTCAAGATTTTGTATTTCACACACTGGATTATTAATATTATTATCAGCATCAATGTCATATCCATAATAAAATGCAGCAGTTGGGGAGGAAGTTGAACCGGTAGTGTTAGTACTGTCGACTTGCCCGTTTCTTGTTTTTAAATAATATATATCAGTGGCACTAGCATATCCTATTTCAAACAACCTACCATTTACTCCGCTTAAACCTTTTGATTTCCACCAAAAAGAAAATGTCATCCCAACAACATTTGCCGTGTCTGTAGAGATATTTGAAGGAAGGGCTGGAAATACAACATGTTGTCCTGTTCCAGTTGATTCAATATCTATGTTGTTTTCCATCAGAACTGACGGTTTGATGGTATCGCACGTTTGATAAAGATACGATTCGGTTGAATCAAATGTTCTCTTTAATATTAAGTTACTTTCTTTGTCTGTTGTATTGGTTCTGTTATACAATGAAGTAATATTGTCTGCATTAAGAACCGCACTGTACACTCGGAAATCCGCAAAACAACCGGTTGGATACGAATATGTTGTTAAAAAAGCACTTCGACCAATATATGCAAATTTTCGTGAAACATTTGTTGGATAAGTTCCAGTGGTTGTAACTGGACCAGCGCCAATTTGCGAATTATTTACATAAATATTCCATGTTGATGTGGCTTGAGTTGGTCCGCAGTATGTCATTGTCCAAACAATGTGTTTCCAATTTCCATCCCATAAATCTGCGGAATAACCAATATCCGTCACTTTGATTCCATTCTCTACTCGAAGACCTGATGTGTTGGTTGTTTGGACTGCATTGTAATTCAACATAAATTCAATTGTGTCTTTTCGTCTTCCGTTTGAAAAAGAAAATAAACGAGGTCGATTTCCTTGTTTTTCTTTAGATGCATCAGCCCTCCACCAAAAAGAAAATGACAATCCGTTTACTCCAGTTTGAACTAATGGCGGAAGAGAAAGATATGAACCAGTATAATAAACTAATGAAGGGTTGGACACTAAACACAATGAAGGTGGTGTAATTGTTGCACTACCAGTCAGTGAAAATGTAATTGTGTTTGGATTTGTTTGACCGGATGCATTGATTGGATACTGCAGAAACAATGACGTATTGTCTGTATACGTACCATTGTACAAAGCCGATACGTTTCGCTGGGTTAAAACCCGGTTATATACGCGGAAATCCGTTATTATTCCATTTGTTAAACCGTCTATTGTCCAATTGCTTTTTCCAATTAAACAACTGGTTCTTGCCAAAATGTTTGGATAATTGCCGGTGGTTGTTAATTCTTTACTTACGCCATTAATATAAACAGTCCATGTTGATGTGTTTGAAGCAGAATACGTCATTGTCCAAACTGCATGTTTCCAAACCCTTTTTGAAAAAAAATCAGGTGCATCAGTTAAATTAACAGCAGTACTTCCTGCACCACCTTTATATATTCTTATGCGTGGAGAATCATTAACACTATTTTTACAAAAAAATATGTTGTCACTTGCGGCTGCATTGCCAAAGTCAAATATCATTGGATTAGAACTTCCATGTGCGCCATTTGGTTTGAACCAGAATGCAAATGATACACCATTCGTTGTAATTAGATTTGATGATAATGATGATAGTGCGCCAGATGGTTGAGTCGCATTTAAATACAAGCTCTGGTATGGCATTATTTGTGTTACTGAAGTGCTCGGAAGTTTTACACCAAAAATTATTGGTATTCCAGATGATAAATAATATGACAATGCATTAGATACTATAACCATTTCTTCATTTGTTAATGCTTGGTCCCAAATAAAAACTGTTGAAAGTGCAAAATCACTTTGTTCAAAACTGTTTACAGTTAATTGTGGAGCCAATGACGTTCCACCATTTGCTGTTCCTATTGCAGTACCATCTCGTAAGATATTTCCAGGTGTTGAGTTATTTGTGCCGTTTGTACCACACATTACTAACCAATCAGTTAATGTTCCTGATGATGTTACACTAGTTTTCCATCCTTCATAAAATGCAACACCTCTTTTATTTTCATGATGACCATGTAAAAAATTAGCGCCGCTTGGTGAGTTTGGTGCGCACAGAATTCTTTTATTATTTGTAGAACCAGTATATCTTGTTATTGTACATAAAGTAAATGTTGATGGAATACTTCCAGTTGGCCATGTTATAGTTGATGCAGTTGTGCCAGTTATGTGTGGAATACTTGATGCTGCCCCATTACCACTAGCATTTGCTTTAGTTATTCCAGTTGTAGTTGCATTTCTACCATTATTTCTTGCTTCATATAATATATTATCGACATGTGAGTCAGCAAAATAGATTCCCCATGGTGGTTTAATATTTATTAAATCTAATAAATCGGTATAATATCCAAAAAAATCTGGCGGTGTTGTAGTTGGAGTTAGTGTTTGAAGAAGCAGATTTGTGGTGTATGTGGATACTTTGTTGTACAAGTTTGTTATGTTATCAAACGTTAAAACTTCTTTATACACTCTAAAATCCGCAATGTATCCGTTTGGATATCCATCTGGATATAAAGTACCCATAGCCCAACTTCTTCCGATAAAAAAATTGCGGCGGACTATATCAGTGGGATAATAACCGGTCGTTGTTAAATTTCCAAGCCCATATCGTTGATTATTGACATAAAGATTCCATGTTGATGTATTTGAAGCAGAATACGTCATTGTCCAAACCACATGTTTCCAATTACCATCACAAAAATCAGTCAAATTTGTTAATGGAAAACTAGTTCTGTTGGTATTAATAGCATCTCTATTCATTTCTATGTATGGGTAATTACTTGTTCCATAATTACAAGCAAAAATTATTGTACTGGTACCAGCCGAATCCGATGCAATGTCAAAAATGCGACTAAAATTTCCTTGAGATGCATATTTGCCTTTGGCTTTCCACCAAAATGAAAATGTTAATCCGTTTGTCCCGGTTGCACCCAAACCTCCAGTTATAGAAGCATACTGACCGCCTACTCCGGTTGTTGAAGCTGAGTTTGTGAGTTCTAATGCATATGTTGGTGCAATACTGTATAATATATTGTTGTTTGCATTCATTGTATCATTCACAAAATCGTAATGTTGTATCAGATTTATTTCATTGTCGGTTGTGTCGGTTTGGTTATACAATGAAGCAATATTGGTTGTAGAAAGAACCGCATTGTACAAGCGGAAATCGCCAATAAATCCGCACGGATATCCGTCTGTACTCAAAATTCCAACTCCAATATTATTGATTGAACGTTGGATAGCGCTGGGATAAACCATTCCAGTATACGTGTTTATTAATGTGTTGTTTATGTAGAGTTTCCACGTTAAATCGGAGGCCATTGTCCAAACTACATGTTTCCAGGTGTCGTCGCAGAAATTGGTTAATGTAGTCAAATCTTGGGTGGTCACGGTAGTATTTGATACATGTATGCTTGGATATCCATTGGTTCCAATTTCGTTTGTAAAATATATATTATCTAAATCTGAAACCCCATTCCCCAAATAAAACAAACGCGAGTTTGCACCTTGTGTCGCCCATAACCCGTCTGATTTCCACCAAAACGAAATTGAAAATCCATTTGTTCCAGTTGTGAATGGAGGGATTTTTAAACAATTGCCGACACTTTCAGTTAAATCCAGTGATGGCATCATTATGTCTGCGCCGTTCCGAATTTCAGCCGCATACGGAACTGTTGCGGTTCCCACTGCGTAGGTTGTGTTGTTATTTGTATAAGCGGTCTCTGGTGCAAAAGTGTATTGGAATAGGCAACCGCTAGTGTCATCCACCGATGTTCTATATGTGTGGTCTCCGTTTAATAATCCTGTAATATCCTGTTGAGACAAAGTGTTTTTATAAAAACGGTAATCCGCTATATATCCATTGGTTTGAATATCCTCTTGAGCAGCCCGTCTTCCGCCAATCTGTGATACGATTGTAGTTGGCGTGAGACCATTTAATGTTATGCCAGGAGCTATTTTAGTAGAAAAATTATAAGACTCTTTTCCTGTTGCTGTTTCTGCTACGCCATCTGTGTATATAGTCCAAGTAGTGCCATCTATATTCCAGACAATGTGGTGCCACAATCCATCACATATATTTTTGGTACTATAAAAATAATGATAAATATTTTCATTTAAAATATAGAATGAAAGACAATTATCTGTAGCACCACCATGAAAACTAATTTGTGTTTGTTGTAGGTAATTTCCTGCCTCTGCATGTATATACAATATAGTAGAATGACTGTATATTGGTGATGGTGCTGTATAATTATTATTTATATTATTATAACCATAACGAGTGACCGAGTAATCTATAATAGAACTACCTGGATTGGATTCGTACCCTTTTGAACACCACCAAAAAGAATGGGATGCCTTTGTTGTTACAATCTTTTGAACCCAAGGAAGTGAAAGATATGGCCGATTATAACCAACTATATTTCCTAGTTGTTCACTTGAAACTCCAGAAACTGAATTATTAAATTTTGGTGTTGTGCTTTCTAGAACCAATGCATATTTGTTATAAAACCCGTCCGAATACTGGCCCAATTTTGCTCCGGAAACCAGCCTTGCTGCAGATTTGAACCCAATTGGTTTTATATTTGAATAATTTATTTTTATGTTGTTGTAAAATAAATCTACTTTGGACACACTGCCAGCATCACCATAACCAGTAATTCCAGTCATAGGAACCCCATTGACCATATTAATACTGGGAACACCCATTATATTGGTGCCAGTTGTGTTATCAATTGTGAATTTGGTTACATAACTTATATCAGGATTCGTGTAAAGGATTGTTTTATATCCGGGTAAAACATAACAGTAATCTTCAATCCTACTTTGACCAATTGGTAATATTGTAGACGAAAAAATAGGTATTTGCCCACCCCCATCCGTATCTAATCGCCCTTGATTTCCTAAATATAACCCTGGTTTTATAACAATATTATTGTATTTGTAAGCCATAACCTATATAATAGTTTGGTAGTATTTTAAACTGTCGAATAAACTAAAATTGTAGTATTTTGGAAAATACGACAATTTGATTTGTTAGAACCATGCATCATTCACTTATAGAATTTCAACATTATTGTAATATAATTTTACCGACTTTACCAAGTTTATAAAAGTTGCGCTTGTAATAGTAACATGGTAAATAGTCGAATTACTTGTGTTATCGAATGTGCTAGTACTAGATGAATAATTTGTTCCGGTATAAATTATAAGTTTATAACCAGGCAGAACTAAAAAAAAGTTATTTTTATTACTAGCTCCAACAGAAGTGGTTACACCTAAGTCTGGGGTTGATTTATATATTGGAAATGAACCACCATCCTGATCAGTATTTAAAAAATAATTTACCAAATAAGCACCTGGAAATGCTGGAAAACCTTTATCTTTGTATAGTGCCATATATATAGAATTTGAAGAACTAAATTTATGCTAGCGTTACGTAGTTTACTTGTTCGACTATTTCAGTGCCTTCAAAAAATAGACGTAATGAACTAAGTCCAGCTTCAAGTGAAACAAGTGTATTAACATCATTTACCAATGCATATTTTGGCAAAACGCAAGATTTAATTTCGGTTCCGTTTGTGTTATCTATTATGTATGGCAAACTATCATGAGTGTAATACCATCCGCCATTGTAAAAAATCACTTTGTATCCCGGAAGCACTATTACATACCCTAAATTATCGTTTATATTTAAATACGTAGTCAAAAGTTTTAAAGAACAAAATACAGGAAAAGCTCCATCATATTCATGGTTTCCAATGAGCCAAACGCCTGGGTTCAAAAATATTGAGCCTTTGTTTTTATAATCCGTCATATTATATATTCTATTTTATAGAAATATTTGCTAAACCTATTTATAAGGGTTTTTATTAAATTATTTATTCAATGCGTGTTCTTGTGCTTGTCATTGTCTCTTTTGACAAACCTGTTTACTATGATATGTTGCGAATATGGAGAGAACGGATTTTGAATAATAGATTTGATTCGGTTGATGGGTGCGTTACCGATGTTTGGTTTATCCAATGCAAGTCTGATGCCGAATGGGTCGGGGATATCGTCAATGATATAGGGGAACCGCTACGCTCATCCCCTATGACCCCTCATCCTTTAAGTTTGAATTCACAGTCGCTTTGTGACCGTTTTGAACTTGATATTGCGAATAAGACTTTGTTTATTCGTGGTGATGAGTGTCTTATTCCAGGCATTTTGCATAAGACTGTGGAAGCTTTGTCTTTTTTTTTACACCATTCAACTTTACTTGAACCTTCATTTAATAGTATGGGATTAAAAGGCGTAAGCGAAGCTGAATACGACGAGTTCCCTTTATTTATTTGGCGGACCAACCTTTCTTCTGTCCTCGATTTTGCGGGTCTGGAGAGATATCTTGGGACAATTTCTTCTACGGGGTTTTATGGTGGGTATATTGGGAAAACTGTAAGCGGAGCGACTGTAAGCGAAAGAGACATTTGGTTTGCCTCTGGTGCGGGTTTCCTCATGTCTCGCGATGTCGCTGAGTATCTAGTTTTGAACAAGTCATTGTTGAGGTGGGATTTGATTGACGACGTGGCTATCGGTGCATTGTTGGAGCCGCGATACGGCATTGTGCCCATTGAACGGTGTTGGATTCAGAGTGGTGAAGAAATTGTTGGTTCTAACGGGGTGTTCCATTATCGTTGTGAATCGTATCAGCATTTGCGGACGGTGGAATTCATGCAATATGTTGTTCGGGGTCTGAGTGAATAATGGGTTTGTGCATTGGAAGATAAAGAAGTATTTATGTGATTATATACCGGTGAAGATTTTGTACCGATACCGCTCCCTTGGAGATTGAAAACGTGCCGTTTTAAATCTTCAAATGTGTATATACAACAATGACATCATATACAAAGGCAGGTCAATTTGAAAATCCGACCGACATAAGTAGGTTTGACGGCACAGTGAATTACAAGGGCACGGAATTTGAGTATACATTCTTTGTAACACCTTTGACAAGAGGCACACCAGATTATGAGTGGGTAGTAGAAAACATAACCAGACGGAGACAGAAAGGCGAACCTAATAAAGCATGTTTAGGAACAACAAAAAAATTCATAGAACATTATTTAGATAATCAGCTGACAAGCTTATATGGATTTGTGCGCCAAGTGGGATACGAGGACGAGGCGTCGGGGGCCATACAAATCTATGATTGGTCTAAGAAAAAAGATACTAATCAACATGCATGGATAACAGATTTGTGCAGACATTATGACAAAAGAGTGATAAGATCCAGGATATCACCTGTAAAAGTATTGCTTTATTTGTTTGAACAGATGGTGATAAATCAATTGAAACAGCCGCATATTTATTTGATGGTGGAGAATCGGAATGAACATGTGTTGGTCCCAATTTATGAGAATTACGGATTTAGAAGAATAGAGGATGATAGTGATGTGAAACACATATACATGAAAAAGAAGATTAGGAGAGACTATAGATATGCGGATTTCCCATTTGGAGGTGTAGAAGACGGGGCAAGCCCAACCATGAGTAATAATAGATTCACAAGGAGTCGGAGGGAAAGTAGGAAGAGTGGAAATACAAGAAGTCGGAGGAGGGGATAAATTTTATGCTGTCCTAATGCATTTATCTGATGGGTTTATCCAAGTAGTATTGCAGAGAAAGTTATCCTATGGGTTTTATCCAAGTATCATGCAGAGAAGTAATTCAAGAATGGTTATCCGATGGGTTTATCCAATGCATTTTATTAATAGGTTTATCTCATGGGTCTTATCAATAGGTTTATCTAATATGTTTATCCAATAGGTTTTATCCAAGTATCCACGCAGAGAAGTAATTCAAGAATGGTTATTGTATGGGTTATCTGATGCATTTATCTGATGCATTTATCTGATGCATTTATCTGATGCATTTATCTGATGCATTTATCTGATGCATTTATCCAATTAGTTTATCCAATAGGTTTATCTCATGGGTCTTGCAGAGAAAGTTATCCAATGCATTTTATTAATATGTTTATCCAATGGGTTTATCCAATGGGTTTATCCAATGGGTTTATCCAATGGGTTTATCCAATGGTTCTTATCAATAGGTTTATCTAATGGGTTTATCTCATGGGTTTATCTCATGGGTTTATCCAATGGTTCTTATCAATAGGTTTATCCAATGGGTCTTGCAGAGAAAGTTATCTAATCGGTTTGCTCATCCGAATAAAACTTTATAATCTTTGTTGTCCTGCATCACTATGCCCCCGTCACCCTAACCCCAGCCATACCGTTAATCCGGACCTCTATACCGGACTTTTAATCCGGACTCTTGTCAAAGGTTTTGACAACTGTTGTCATAATGGTTCTAGATAAATGTAGGGCATCGATATCAAGAAATGGGTGGGGCATTGCTTTATGAGTGGGGCATTGTTTTATAGGTAAGGTAACGATATAAAGGTTTTTTCAAATGTTTTGTTTTATTAAAAAAAAAACAAAACATGTAATATCTATTCGACAATGGATATTTTTGTATTTCGTGGCTTGCAAATACCACGCGGATTATTTATATTTTCTTCGCTTTTAATTTTTGAAACAACCTTTC
>Ga0247722_10001197_pt1 | contig 14566 bp, 25 predicted proteins | sample MSEWelMarce3H_FC_FD_189094 | JGI IMG/M metagenome (GOLD analysis project Ga0247722, IMG submission 189094) | Subsurface sediment microbial communities from gas well in West Virginia, United States - MSEEL Well Study Marcellus 3H_FC | ecosystem: Environmental > Terrestrial > Deep subsurface >... | reverse complement strand
CGGCACTACTGGTGGCAAAATATTCCGTCATATATTTTACCTCAAATGTGTATTTGCAATTTAATGCGGATTACTAACTATGCTACAAATTGTTTCCTTTTCTGCTGGAACGCTTTCATTACTTATATTACACTTTTTTATTGTGGCATAAGATTGGTGTCCATCACTTCGGGATATCTTGAGGATTGAATCAGACAACCATAGTAAGCTGTCATTCACTTTGTCTTTACATCAATGAGGTCCTGGGGTGGGTTTTCAGATGAAGTTTCTGTGCCTCCGAATATGCCAATTTCTTGACATAGAGGATGTGACTAATCTTGATCCTGTACGTGTCCCATTCTTCGTCGCGGAATATGTTGGCTGCAATGTGCACGGAAGTGTCAGCATACTCGTTAGTGATGGCGTTGAGCGGAATGTCAGTTCCAGACACCTCTCCTAGCAACTCCACGACCCCATCACGAGGTTGACAGGCACAGTTGAAATGCTCGAACATGGACTCCCTGTATGAATTAACATTAAAAAATTTGAAATATTTTGCACAGAAAATTCATCTTCCTTGAAAACAAGTTTAGGGTTTCTGTGACTACTTACTCTGTTCCTGTGACTTCGATGCCCCTTGCCAAAACTCTCATGTACAGGATGTCTCCCTCGTCAACATTTGTTACGTACGCGTTGCGTTCTTCCAATGTCTTCTCCTATTAAGTATAAACATTTTCAATTATGTACTATGTAGATGTCACGCAAGAACATTAATATTTGTTGAAATGAAAAGATTATTTTGCTTACCTCGTATTCAAAGTTGACTTTAAATTCCTTGTCTCTAAGGTCCTTGAATTGTGTCTCGTCGATCCGTTGGATATGGTACATCTGCCACAGATAAAAGATCTCACGCCACGCCACGTCTTCTCCGCACGTGTAGTACAACAGGTCCACACGGTGTTCAGTGTCACACCGGATTAATTTTCCGACAAATGAAGTGTAGCCTATGAAAGAGAATGCATTAATAATTTTTTGGTTACTTTGAGTACATATATAGTCATATTAAATGAATGGAACCTGTTTTACAGTTCACATTTTTACCTTCCGCATCCTTATGGTCAAGGCATTGAAAGAAGAAGAAAGCTTTTTTTCCGTCAGCCTGAACGTCTTTTTGGGCTTTCTCGAGCAGTGATGACTTCTGTTTGAACGTCGTTTCCCTCATTAGTTGGAAGGGGTCAATATCTTCGGACACCACTGGTACGTTCTTGCTTCGCTTTCTTGGCGGGGACTCAACTTCAGAATCACTGTCCGTTCCTGCATCCGGAACCACTCCTGCACTAGCAGGATTCTTGTCGTTGGTCCCGCTGGGTGCAAGAATTTCAGCCTGTGCTTTCCACATTTTCTTGACATACGCAATGTCGGTCAATTGGAAGATTTTCGTTTCTTCCTCACCGTCTTTGTTCTTCGTCAACAATGTTAACGAATTGTCGTCTCGACACATCCCTTCTAAATCAGGTTCGTAAATGATTGTCCTGTAAATATATTATATCATGAACAAAGGACATTTGATTGTAGTTGCTGTCATGCAGGATACAATTTGTTTATTGTTGCCAAACTTACTTGGCTGTCAGTCTTCCAACTTCTGCTCCGCCGCCCTTCTGCTCTAAGTAGAGGAAATTCCCAAATGCAGTGGCGAAGTAGCACTTGCTCACGTAGTCGGTCACGTGGTTTAGTGTCATGGCCTAAAAGGTGTGTACATATATTACAATATTCCATCAGATTAAATTCCTTTCCTAGTACGTGCTCCTAATTTAAGTGGGAAATGAAATTGTGACATAACTTCACCTTGCGCTTTCCTTCTTGACGGGGATCAAAGCTGTCGTGCAATTTTGCAAGGAGCAACTTGTCATACTGCGACTCGTTGATGCGTGCTAGGTAGTGGATCATCCACGGCGAAAAGCAACTGCGTTTTGGCTGTTCCCTTGGAAACCGCTGTTGGGATCCATTTAGGATCTCGCATTCGTAGTATTCGAGGTCTAGGAAGAGCTTCGCCCTCTTCACGTAAACTTGCTTTCCCACATAGGAGGTGAAGCCTGAAAACATGTCGAAGGCAGTTTGCGCCATAAACATATTGGTTAGCTAGTCTTAAGCATGATAACATATCAACAATGGAAATGTTTACCTTCAGGGGACTGGATGTTAACCATTTGGAAGAAGAAGAACCGGTCGCGTGGTCCCTCATTGGCATCAAGGAAGATGAGGTACTTTGTATTGTACGGTGTTGCCTTCCTCAGGCTGTGGGTATCTAGGTTCCATGTGAGCTCTCTAGTCCGGGGTTCTAGCAGTGCAGTTGGGTTCTCTCCTCGGTGTTCCATCTCGTCTCGGCTGTAAATGAACATTTTAAGAGCATTAATTCTACAATTTTGCTACTGATCACTTTTTGGGTCACCAATGTTTATACATCATCTATTTATTAATATATTCTTCAACTCGAAATTAACAAGATTCCAATTTGGTACATGTACTTTGTTGAGAATGAACAAAAAGGATAGCACATTATTCTGACTGCTGATAAATGACGGCACTACTAGTGGCAAAATATTCCGTCATATATTTTACCTTAAATGTACATATTTGTTATTTTATGCGGCTTACTAAGTATGCTATAAATTGTTTCCTTTTCTGCTGGAATTATTTCAGTAACTATATAACACTTTTTAATTTTGGAAAACGTTCACGATATCTTGAGGATTGAATTAGACAACCATAGTAAGTTGTCATTCACTTTGTCTTTACATCGCTGAACTCCTTGGGTACGTTGTCAGATGAAGTTTCTTTGCCTGCGAACGTGTCAATGTCTTCGCATAGAGGAGGTGACTAATCTTGATCCTGTAGTTGTCCGGACCTTCTTCGCGGAATAGGTTGACTGCAATGTGTACGGAAGTGTCAGCATATCCGTTGGTCAAGGCGTTGAGCGGCAGGTCACATCTCAGCACCTGTCCTAGCAACTCCACGACCCCATCACGAGGTTGACAGCCACAGTTGAAAGGCTGGTACCTGTACTCCCTGTATGAATTAACATTAAAGAATTTGAAATATTTTGCACAGAAAATTCATCTTCCTTGTAAACAAGTTTTAAATTTCAGTGACTACTTACTCTGCTCCTGTGGGTTCTATGCCCCTTGCCAAAACTCTCATGTACAGGATGTCTCCCTCGACCACATTGGTAAGGTAGACGTTGCGTTCTTCCAATGTCTTCTCCTATTAAGTATAAACATTTCATATTAAGTACTTGATGTCACGCAAGAACATTAACATTTGTTGAAATGAAAATATTATTTTGCTTACCTCGTATTCAAAGTTGACTTTAAATTCCTTGTCTCTAAGGTTCTTGACTTGTGTCTCGTCGATCCGTTGGATATGGTTCATCTGCCACAGGAAAAAGATCGCTCGCGACGTCCTGTCTCCTCCGCACGTGTTGTACAACAGGTGCACACGGTGTTCAGTGTCACACCTGATTAATTTTCCGACAAATGAAGTGAAGCCTATGAAAGAGAATGCATTAATAATTTTTTGGTTATTTTGAGTACATATATAGTCATATTAAATGAATGGAACCTGTTTTACAGTTCACATTTTTACCTTCCGCATTCCTATGGTCAAGGCATTGAAAGAAGAAGAAAGCTTTTTTTCCGTCAGCCTGAACGTCTTCTTGGGCTTTCTGGAGCAGTGACGACTTCTCTTTCAACGACATTTCCCTCATTAGTTGGAAGGGGTCAATGTCTTCGGGCGCCACTGGTACGTTCTTGCTTTGCTTTCTTGGCGGGGACTCAACTTCAGAATCACTGTCCGTTCCTGCATCCGGAACCACTCCTGCACTAGCAGGATTCTTGTCGTTGGTCCCGCTGGGTGCACGAATTTGAGCCTGTGCTATTCGACACTGTTCTTTAGAGACTCTCTTGACATACGAAAGGTCGGTTAATTGGAAGAGTTTGTTTCCTCGTTCTCCGTCCTTATTCTTCGTGAACAATGTTAACGAATTGTCGTGTCCATGCGTCCCTTCGAGATTAGGTTCGTATAGGATTGTCCTGTAAATAAATTATATCATGAACAACGGACATTTGAATCTTGTTGCTGTCATGCGGGAAACAATTTGCTTATTGTTGCCAAACTTACGTGCGTGCCAGTTCTCCAACTTCTGATCCGCCGCCCTTCTTCTCTAAGTAGAGGAAACTCCGGAAATTCCCGGAGTACAAGTTCTTGCTCACGTAGTCGGTCAGGTGATCCAGTGTCATGGCCTAAAAGGTGTGTACATGTATTACAATATTCGATCAGATGCAATTCCATTTCTAGTACGTACTCCTACTTTAAGTAGGAAATGATATTGTAACAAAACTTCACCTTGCGCTTTCCTTCTTGACGGTGATCAAAGCTGTAGTGCAATTTTGCAAGGAGCAACTTGTCATACTGCCACCTGTTGATGCGTGCTAGATAGTGGATCATCCACGGCGAAAAGCAGCTGTGTTTTGGATCGTCCCTTGGAAACCGCTGGTAAGATTCATTTAGGATCTCGCACTCGTAGTATTCGAGGTCTAGGAAGACCTTCTTTCTCTGGACGTAAGTTTGCTTTCCCACATAGGAGGTGAAGCCTGAAAACATGTCGGAGATAGTTTGCACCATTAACATATTGCTTAGCTAGTCTTAAGCATGATAACATATCAACAATGGAAATGTTTACCTTCAGGGGACTGGATGTCAACCATTTGGAAAAAGAAGTACCGGTCGCGTTCTCCCTCATTGGCATCAAGGAAAATGAGGTACTTTGTATTGTACGGTGTTGCCTTCCTCAGGCTGTGGGTATCAAGGTTCCATGTGAGCTCTCTAGTCGGGGGTTCGAGCAGGACAGTTGGGTTCCCTCCTCGGTGTTCCATCTCGTCTCGGCTGTAAATGAATATTTGAAGAGCATTAATTCGAAAATTTTGCTACTGATCACTTTTTGGGTCACCAATGTTTATACATCATCTATTTATAAATATATTCTTCCAGTCGAATTCGACAAGATTCCAATTTGGTACATATACTTTGTTGAGATTGAACAAAAGGGAAAGGAAAGTATTTTATCAGTACTGATGAAAGACTGCACTACTGGCCGTCTAGTTAGTAAACTTAAATGGTTTAATATGCATTCAGTCGAATTTGACAAGATTCTAATTTGGTACATATACTTTGTTGAGAATGAACAAAAAGGAAAGCAAAGTATTCTATCAGTACTGACGAAAGACTGCACTAATGGCCGTCTAGTTAGTAAACTTAAATGATTTCATATACAGATGTATGTTCATAAGTAATGTTCCTGAGTATATCGACAATGATAAGAGAAGGGACTACTGCCCTTCCGCACACAAATTGCTCACAAACTTGTCACAAATGTTCTGTGTCTTGCTCGTTGCTCAGGGATGAGCATTGAACTCTTCGTGTCTGCGGACACGCGCGCGCATTTCCTCTTCGTAGAGCGGTCCGAGTACACCTTTGAGTTGGTCAAGGGCTTGCTGCTTGTCACTATATTCTTCAGAATTTCTTCTTGGCTCCTTGTACTTGTACCACTCGATTGCCCAACTGAGGTAGTACACCCGGTCGCGGAGATCAAATCCTCCTTGGTTTCGCATCTGGAGTTCTTGACGAAGGACGTATTCGCTGACCTCAAGTAAGCGTTGATTGTGTCCTCGACGATGTCGTCGGTTGAGGTCTGTGTGTGCGTCGTACACGTCGTCCATTCGCAGCCATAGTTTTATCTTGGGTGCTTTGTAGATGGTGAAAAGGCCTCCTCGGATCATAGAGAGGATCTCTTTCGTGTCCATTAGGTCCTCTGGAAAAAGCATTTGCACTACAATTAAATTCGAACCTTCAAACGCTCTGGTTTCATGCAAGTTAAAGTGATTACAAGTTTAAGTAACTTAATGTGAATTAGTTATTCAGCACTTACGTCGAGTTCGAGGCCTCATGTCCAAAACGGCTTGCTTGGCAGCCATCAATTCCCGCTCCAGCGCAACATCCGATAGATTCGGGTCGAACATGTCGTAGGCCAGCATTTTCGCTTGCTGCAACATAATTGATGGTTCATATCTGTTGTTGCCAGGGAAGAACAATTTCAATTAGAAACAAAGGTTATTTTAATTTTAAACTATCAAGTACTCTACTAGCAACAACAGTCGATTGCCATATTTTACCACAGAGTCTCGAATCTCCTTGTAAGTCGTCATGCCGATAACTGAAAATATTAAGACATTTTTTAAAGTACTTCTATCACTTCGCTTATTTACTTAACATGACTTTCATTCCTTGTTTTAATTTACTTCCTCTTATTTACATTCTTTAAGTATAAAAGAATTTCTAATATGTACATATTCTTGTTCATTACATATACATGAAATGAATGCAACGGCTCATGATCAAAGAATGCACTAATGGCATTCTAAAGCGACTTTTGTAATGAGTCCAGAACACAAAAAAGCATGCATTAATAGCCTGCTAGAAATACTTAAAGTCAACAATATTTATGATGAAAAATGTATGCTTGTCTCTGCGGACTTTGTCTCACTCTTCCAAATACCGCTCAAACACTTCGTGTCGAATGATTCTCATGCGAATCTCATCCTCCAATAGCGAATCGCGTTGAAATTGGAGCCTCTCAACTGCACTCTGCTTCTCAAGTGCTTCTTGAGATTCTGGCACGGGAACAAATTTGGTGAACCATTCAATGGACCAGTTGAGGAAATCAATCCGGTCGCGGCGATCCAAGTCTCCACGGTTCACTCTGTCGAGTTCTTCGTCAATGACGTAGTTGAGGACTTTCGTCAGCACATTTTGTGCTCGTGGTCCACGTCGGTCGGCATCAGCGTGTGCGTTGTAGACCATGTCCATTTTGATCCACTGCTTGAACTTCGGCGCAGTGTAGACGACGTTGAGGAGAGCTCCTCGGATGGTTGCCAGGATCTGTTTTTGCTGAAGAACGAGGTCTGGAAAAATATTTTACTTTCTTGTTTAATTTCTTCGGCAAAATGGACATTGCATTTAATTGCAAAAAAAAGCTTCCCTTACATTTAGTAAGTGTTTGATAAACAGTTACCTTCATTGGGACACTGGATTTGCAATGCAGCTCTTCTGGCAGACATCAATTGGAATTCCAGCCTGGCGGCCGATGCAGTGGGGTCCCTGACGTTGAAGGCGCGAAGCGTTGCTTGCTGTCATATAATTGACAGTTTTTACGTGTTAGTGATCTTGAAAGGATATGTTTCTTAATTCCAAAATTAATGCTTCACTAACTCATAAACTGTCAAGTATTCCACAACGAATGTACCACATAGTCGTTGATTTCCCTGAAAGTCTTCATGTTGATCGCTGAAAAGAATTCAAAATTTGTTTTAGTATTTTGCGATGAAATGCAACTACATCTAATTTCACTCATCTTTTCACTTCACATTTATTACCTTACTAATAAAGGAACATACAATTACTGACATTACATATATGGAAGGAAACAAGTTGCATTTGCACAATATGTCCACTGACTTTCAGGCAGACATGGAACACTGCTGATCACATCGAAGTTTTTCCACATGAACAGTTCGGTAAAGTAGAGACAACAATTGAATGCTGTCATTCGGTTTTCCACTTAAATTGCAGGTGAAGAGGTCATGCTGCTGCGGACCTTTTGTTCCACTGTCCAACGGAGGCTGTATGCGTATGCCTGAGCAGGAGTTAAAGTCTTCACGTACTTCAACTCCGTCACTTTGACAAAGTTCCTTCTGAAAGTGCAGACGTCCGAAACAGTGAATTTGTCGTCAGGATGCTCGGTGACCTCACCATCACGCTGTGTGACGTGCCGAACAGAACTGTGAGAAATGCATAAGCAATTACATTACAATTTGTATCATTACATGTATCATCTTTTCCTGTGTATGTTACTTACCTGACGCGCATCTTTCCGGCAACTGCTTCGCCGTTCTTCTTCTCGTAGTAGAGGTACCCTCCTTTCGGGAACCGCGACAGGAAGAGATACAGGTCTTCCACACTCATTACCTGCAATGGAAACGAAACAGGTCATTCAGTTGTTTGTTAATTGCTGCCAATCTGACTGAAAGAATAAATTATATGCTAGGCCAATTTACCGGGTGTTGCGTGTATTCGTCCGGATTGAAGCTTTCGTGTACTTCTGCCTTTAAAAAGTTTTCGTACTGATCCTCGGTGATCGTTTCCAGGACTTGCACTTGCCAGGCAGAGAAGGCTTTGCGCAAAGGGGTTTCCGTGTCGCCAGATCCACACTCAAGGTAGTCCAGTGTGATCTGGGGTGCGATCTGTGATTTCTGATTGCTGCCGGTGTTCACCAGTTTCCCCACATACGACTTAAAACCTTTGAAAATGTGAAGGTTCATTATAGCATTACGCACAAACGATTACTAAAATTAGGGTTGGTCATTCTGCGGCTTTACAATTATTTATTAAACGTTCACCTTCCGGCATGTCCTGACTGGTCATCTGAAAGAAGACGTACTGATCGCGATCATGGAGCATGTGTATATCATAAAACTTCTTGAATCTCGTGTGGCAAGGAGTCTGGATCATCAGCTTGAATGGCGTCAGTTCACCAGGTGTATTACGTTTGGGACGCATTTGTAACAAGGATGGTGAAGATGGTGGATTTGAAGGACTGGGTGGTGGATTCGAAGGACTGGGTGATGACGACCGATGTGTTGGCGGCGGAGTTTGTCTTTCTTCGCGTCTCTTGCAAGTGGCATAAAGTCTTCTGGCTTCTTGCATCGTCAATTTTTTCAAGTATTTCAGTTGACCGATTTCCATCTGCACCGTCTTGGCACTCTTGCTCGTCGGATTCAGGAGATCTCCGTCCAAGAACATTAGGTGATTGTCGTCATTGGGCGAGTCCTCGCCAAAATCGTACCTGATGCTCCTACAAAAGAATATTTGAATTTAAGGTAGGGGTTATACCTTTTTTCTACGAGCACAGACACATTACTTTGTTGTTGTTTACACTTACTTGTTTTCCAACACTCCAATTCCGGAGCTACCATGTTGAGTCTCGTAGTAGAAGTGATCTCCCAGCTTCATCTTCGCCACGTAGTCTGTCTTGTGTGAAATGCTCATTTCCTAAAATTTTTTATATTTAAAAAATAAATTCTTTTTCTCATCTATTTCCATATCTGACTTTCTCTTCCATTTGTTTTGGAAATCTTATTTTACCTGGTGCAAGGTCATGTCTGCTGGGTCAAAGCTGTAGTGCACTTGGGCGCAGAGCAACTTCTTGTATTGGTCTTCATTGATGACGGAAATGTTGACAAACATCCAGGGTGTGAAGGAGCCTCGCATTGTTTCTTCTTCTCCGTTCGATGCACAGTGTTCATACTCCAGTTCGATCGCAACATCACTTCTGTTCATAGCGATTTCTTTGCCGACAAAGGACTGGTACCCTGCAAAGACATAAATTTCTCAATAGTATAATGTATCCATAAAAAATAAGGGGGGTTATCTCAGGAACATAATAAATTACCCTCAGGGTGTTCGTGGCATGTGAGTTGGAAGAAGTACATCCTTTTCGGACTGTTGATTTGGTCGTCAGTACAGATTGCGTACTTGATGAAGTACGGAGTCGCAGGATTCAGCATGTAGGGATCCAGTTTCGGCGTTAGTTCATCTGTGATGGGTACGCGCAAAGCGCGTGGCTTTCCTCTTCCTTTGTGTGGCATCCCGTTTTTGCTGCAAAGTGAAATTATCAATTATATAGTTTTACAATGGTTGACTGTCATGTGATTGTTGCATTACTTTGGGAACCTATTTATTTAAATGCACACAGTAAATATCTTTCTGTGCAAACATCTACTCGTGCGTTATTACAATATTACAATATGTTTCAACATTGTAAAGAATTACAGTCCAGTCATAGCATATTATACAAGGTGCATCAAAATATTTCTTCTTTGAGCCGAAAGAAAGGACTGCTATAAAAAGCAGTCAGTCACTGTCAATGTCACTGTGCTGTCCGTGTCACTGCTGACATAAAGGATAAGACTGCTATTAAAGCAGTCAGTATCAACTAATGTTAATTTCAATCACTATAATATGTATCCTCGTTGCTGGTGCTGGTCGGGTTGAATGCTTTCCAACTTTGGGAAACCGATTTTGCTTGTTGCGTTGTTAACCTTTTGACGTATTTGAGGTCTTTCACTTCGATCCTCTGAAAATCCGTTTCGTTGTCTCGCTCACGGAAAATACCATTCACCTTCATGACAATGTAGTTTTGATCAAGGAGCTGCGTAGGACGATCTGGGACGTAACTGATCTCGCTGAAATTAGGAAATGAGTACCTATGAATTTCGGCTTGTACACTTTATGTGCATGCATACCTTAATTAACAGAGATCTTACACTGTTCGCAATGATCCAACTTCTGATGTGTGTGTCCCCTTCCGCTCGAAATAAACGTAATCGCCAAAGCTGGCTTTGCTGAGGTAGTCCGATAAGTGCTGGATACTCATCTCCTGAAATGAAAAATCATTGTCATAAATTACTTGGTCATGTACCTTACTTGAAAGAGCACTAAAACGTTTTCTATAATGTTAATAAAAACTTTACCTTGTGCTTCTTTTGCTCGAAGGCGTTGAAACTTGAGTGGATTTTTGAGCTCAGCAATTTCTCTCGCTGAAACTTGTTGATGGGTGAAATGTTGTACAAGGTGGACGGCGAAAAGCAGCAGCGGTCAGTAACCTCCATGTCGTCTGTTCCGCATTCGTCGTACTCCATGTCGATCATGGTTTCGTCCCTCATAACTGACATTACTTGGCCGACGTAGGATCTGAACCCTGGAACATTTTTAGAGAAGCTTTTATTCTGTCTGCTTGCATGCATGAAATGTGCCTGATAGTCAACTTAATACAGATCCTACAATTGGTCACTCACATTTTCCCCACACGTATTATTTTTACCTTCAGGATAGATGGGGCTTGTCAGTTGGAAAAAGAAGTAATTTCCAAAGTCGCTTTCTCGGCATAGCAAATACTTGATCACGTAAGGTGTCGGCTTCATGAGGAAGAACGGATCCAAGTTTTCGGTCAGCTTCCTCGTCACTGGCACTATAAGTGCCTCGGGTCTCCCGTCTATTCCATGGCTCGCCATCTTTTCGTTTCTGGAAGTATAGACTTTTTGGTAACGTTTATTACCGTTGAAATATTTATTAACAATGTAATTGTTAAATTTATTGTACTAGTCATTGGTATTCCTGTATCATTTTATAAATAATGGTACATTGTGTACACTCAAATATAGCCTTTTTGGCTCATATCACATTAAGCAGCACATATCACAAGAAAGATCTCTACTTTTCTTAGTTATTAAAATGTTTTAATCGTATCTTAGCGTTGAACATTCCCATCCACAATTAGTATAAGATAAAAAAAACAACTATTAAAAAGTTGTCAATGTCACTACAATAGCACTTTTGAGGGTAAGTTAACTCGGCCCATTGTCTGAATCAGACAGGTTCTGAGAAACGTCCGTCTGAAAACCAAAGTCACCGTTCGAATCCTCGCTGTCGGGAAGGAAGGTGTAAAATTCCTTCCGGCACATCGCCGCTTCGTGCACGGTCATCCTTCTGACATAAAGAAATTCAGAGACTTTATAATGATCGCAGAATGTTCGCGGTGATGGCCTCATGTTGAACAAGTCCCCGGTGCGGATATCCACGTTGTTTTCGGGACGTCCAGGCTTGGTGCAGTCAATGTTCCTGATTGGTGAAAGAAAGGAAAAATCATAATAAATTTTCCTTTCCAACATTCACTTTTAACATCAGTCAATTCTGCAAGGATATATATTTACTTACTTCCCAATGAGTTGTCCTACATTGTCTTTCCCGTTGCGGAGGTCGTAGTAGAAGAACTGGCATTTTTTTAATTTCAGGAAGTAGCGTCCTATCTGCTCCACTGACATGGCCTGCGTAGCAAGTAATATAATCAATTCACAGAAACCATTTATGTTAAGGAATCAGCTCATGTAATATTTATAGCCTTACCGGGTGTTCTTCGTGTCTATCTATCGAGTTGTGCATCTTGGCGCGCTGCAGCTTGCCATGTTGCAGTCTGTTGACCCGGGAGAAGTGGTAGAGGACGTTGACGGGAAAGGTGCCTTGGAACCAACGACCTTCAATTGCAAAACAGGTTGGGTTACATGTGGGAGGTTTGGTAATGGACTTCTTACATGATACTCATTCCAATTCAACTTACTGTGTCCAGAGGCGCAAAACCGGTACTTGAACTCGACCTCCTTCTCTGCAGGATACGCGCGCTTGAACTCGCCCACAAAGCTGTCGAACCCTGTTGGGAATCATTTGTATTCATGAACTGTGCGGCTAACATGATCGTTCGCAGTAGAAATGATCATATACGAAAATGAATTACCGTCGGGATTCCTATAATTTAACACTTGGAAGAAGAAGTACGGGCCCAACTGATCCGGTTTCCTGTCTGGAATGTGGAGGAGCAAGTCCCTCCTCGTTTGAGTAGACTCGGCTTGCAACTTGCGATGATCCAGTTGCTCTGTCAGGCGCGTTTCAAGAGGTTCTATTCCTGCGCCAGCCGTTATCATCCGGTCCTCCATGTTTGGGTCACCACCTAAGAAAGAATTGAATGCTGTACAATGTGTAACTTGTTATAAACATATTCCTTATTGGAATTTACATTTACAGATCGAGCAGAGGTGTATTCCAATTTTGTTATTTGTACAACGAATTTAGTATTACAAAACAGTTACAAAACGATACTTAAACTTTTGATTCATTTTAAACAAGAATGGCATCCTGTCAACTCACGTCCTTCACTATTCTATATTATATATATTATACAAAAATTTATACAAAGTTATAGAAAAAGACGAAATTTTTTTTTAAACAGTGATGTGAAACTGTCCTTCACATTAATGTCTTCTTCAGAGGGTCACATTACAATTTAGTGAAGACAAGAATGGCATCCTGTCAATTGACAAATTATTGCACTAAGAGTTTCACTGTTCAGGAATTAACCCACGCTCGGCTCAGCGTCACTCAAGGAGAGGTTGAAGACGGCCTCTTCGTCGAGGCATTCCTTGTCGGGACCTTCGTATTCATGATCCTCCAGGTCATCCAGAATTCTGAACCGTAGTGCCACTCTCGCTTCTCCGGGTGTCATCTTCTTCACGTAGCGGATTTCGTCGAATCTGTACTCCTCAATAACCCACGACCCGCGTAGAGGTGGGTGCGGATCCAAGTTGAAGAGATCTCCTACCCTCAACTTCAACCAGTTGCCTGGGTGGCCCGGTTCTCCTCGGATGCAGCGTCTGCAAAATGTAATACAATTATATTTAAGCTTCAACTTTTGTTGGAAATAACTACATGCAGCACCTCAGTTAACGTTACACTTACATCCTTAGGACCTGTCCGATCGTGTATTCTTGGCCAGCAAAGTCCAGGTAGAGGAAGTCGGATGGCTTGCATTTGGCGAGATAATTTTGTACTTGAGCAGCGGTCATCGGCTGAAGAAAAAGTGCAAAACGAATTCAAAATAACTTTAAGCATTGCTGTATTGTATTGTAATTGCTACGAAATTTGTATAACAATTAATTTGATTATATGCATACCTCATGATGCTCAGTACTGCCGAAGGAGTTGTGAAGTCTTGGCACCTGCAGCGTCTCAAATTGACGGGGAGTCAAAATCTTGATGTTGTAGATTGCGCGTGCGTCGAAGATGTGGCGGAAGTGCTTTGCTGCAAATCAGAAAAAAATGAAGGTGTTTGTTACAGCGTCTCCTGATCTTTTCTCCAATATGTCTACATGTCAACGTCAATGTGTCAACGACATTGAAGGTCCTTACCATGGCCGGAACTGCAGTCCCGGTATTTCAAGTCCAGCTCATTGCGTTCCGGGTACGACCTCAGTACTTGGCCGACGAAGGATTCGAAACCTAGAATCAGTTGTGCACCGTCAATATATACATATACATATACTTTGTAAGTGTTTCAAACATGTTTGAAACTTAAAACATATTGTAAACAACTGAGGTGGGGGTACCTTCGGGTGATCTGAAGTTGAGTACTTGGAAGAACAAGTAGGTCGTGTGCTGCTGCTGCAGTTCCTGTGCCGCTTGTTCCACCACTTCGCGTTTCAGCTCTGCTGACGATTCTGGATGTAAGCGATGACGACTGAGACCTTCCTCCACGGTCAAGGTCCAAATCCGATGTGGCACGTCGTCCGCTGGCTCCTGAGCAGGAATGTAGAAGTTGTGCTCCATGTTGTTCGTATCTGAAATCTTTTTAAGAATGAAAGTTTTACAAAATTGTACTTCCTTGTTTAATCTTATTTCCGGTAATACAACATTTTTACAGCACCCTGTATTTTAGGTCATTAACTTACACACAAACATTTTTATCACAGACACGTAAATTTGTAACATACAATATACATATTTGGTACATTTTTGAGGAAAGTGAAATCTTGGCCGCAATATTGGGACCAAACGAAAAGAAACAACTATAAAAAGTTGTCATTGTCAC
>Ga0247722_10001196_pt1 | contig 14595 bp, 13 predicted proteins | sample MSEWelMarce3H_FC_FD_189094 | JGI IMG/M metagenome (GOLD analysis project Ga0247722, IMG submission 189094) | Subsurface sediment microbial communities from gas well in West Virginia, United States - MSEEL Well Study Marcellus 3H_FC | ecosystem: Environmental > Terrestrial > Deep subsurface >... | reverse complement strand
TTCTTTTGCAACTCGATGTTCTGAGCCAAAGCAGCCTCGGTGGCTGTCTTGTCAACACCCGATGTCCAGCACCAATCCAAAACTTCTTGCATGGTTACATCGGCGTAAGGAATAGATGGTGTAGCAGGGGCAAAGCTGCAAGTGGAATAGATGGATGCCGTGTAGTCGCCATCAACAGCAGAGGCAGTCCAATGTGCGGTTGTGATGAAGCCGTTGGCGGTTTCGTAGTCGGTTTGGGTAATAACCCAGTTGTATGCGATGGTCATGGTGATTTCCTTAGTTAGATGCCTGCGGCTGCAAGGCGTTGACGGAGTGATTTAACTTCTGCGATCAGGTTGGCAATGATCTCGGCACTGGAGTAATCCATGCCTTGCATTTCCTCACCGTCCTTCACGCCTGTTGCCACGGGGGTGCGTGATGCCTCTTGTACTTCGTGAGCAATCAAGCCAACAAAGGTAGAGCCATCAGCCTTCCATGTGCCTTCAACGGGGTTCAGGCTGTCGATGTACGCACCAGAGGTGGTGATCGGGCCTGTGATGTTTTTCAGGCGATAGTCGGAGGAGGTGTTGAAAGACGTTGCTGTATCGGAATAGCTAATTGAGCCAACAGCAGTTCCATTGAAATAAAAACCCATTGCGGTGGCTGCGCCGCTTGTTGACTTGTTGATGTCAATCCGTCCCACGCCGCTGCTAGAGTTGTAAATCGTAGTACCAACGCCTCGTGCACTCGTAGTCCCCACCAGCAAGTCCCCGCCCGAAGTGATACGGGCGCGTTCGGCGCCGCCATTCGTGGAAAACAACATGGCGTTGCTTGAATGGATATATTGAATGCTGCCTGTATAACGATCCGTTCCACTTGTACCGTCAGCAAACGCTAAATACCCAGTGTCTGTTGATGCGATTGTGATGGTTGACATTCCGGCTGTACCGTTGACAACAAGGTTTGCCTGACCATTGAAGTCGTAGGTGCTTGTGCCACCAATTAACAATCTGCCGGAGGAGTCGAGGGTGGCTCTGACTGTATTGTTCGTTGCAAACAAAATCGGGTTAGCACCTACCCCCCAAAGCACATTTGCGTTGGCGTTACCAAAAGCCCCGCCAGCAGAACTATCGCGACCTACGTAAAAATCACCGCCATCGTTAGAGATGTAGTGATATGCGAAACCAGTAGAGGCTGCCTTGATAGTTTGGGTTGGGTTGGTTGCTCGAATATCCAGCTTTGCACCCGGCGAACTCGTCCCAATACCTACGTTCCCATCGCTGGCGACACGGGCAGTTTCCGATCCAGCAGAGCCAAAGAATCGTGTAGTTCCATCATCCTGAACATACAGGCGGGTAGCACCAGAGGAATTGGATGCCTCAAATGACGCTGTTGCGCTGGTTGTTCCAGCGCCTCGTACATACAAACGGGCATCAGATGAACCTGTTGTACCTACCAATAAATTTCCCGCCGCCGTCAGCGTCATCGCCTGAGTAAAGCTAATAGCGTTACCTGCTGTGCCGGAGGGGGCGTTGTACCAAAAATGATTACCAGAATTTTGAGCGTAATAATTAGCAAATCCGTCTTGCAAATATCGGGCATCAACATCAGTGAAGCGCATATTGTGTGCAAACGCGCTGTTGTTGCTGCCGTTGTTCCATACAGAACCCGTGGCCCCAAACTGAATCACCTTTGAGCCAGTAAACCAAGCACTCGGAGTAACCCCCAAGCCGAGGTTGCCGGAGGTATCAAGCAGCAGTCGTGTTGCAGCGGCGGCAGAGTCAAACACTGCAAAATTGCCGCCAGTGACCATGCCCATTTGATAGGTGCGGGATGTTTCCGAAATGGCTTGGAATGTCAAACCATATCCAGCAGCGTATGTGCCTGTATTGATTCGTGCTAAACCAATAACATGGAGTTTATCTGTAGGCGAACTCGTCCCAATACCCAGGCCTGTGCTGGTCAGGCGCATTTGTTCGGTGTTGCCGTATAGGAACGCTACATCGTGGTTTGTCGTCGTTCCGATTTGGGCTACGTTAGGGGAGCCGCTATTCGGGCTGCGGAACACTGCGGTTCTGCCATCGGCATCAGCCAAGGTTAGCGTGGCTTGATTGGTGTTTAGTGCCGTCTGAATGCTCAGACCCGCAACAGTCGAGTACAGGCTTAACGTAGACCCGTTATACGTCAACGCCGACCCCGTGGTCAGGACTTTGCTGCCGTTGAGGTAGGCCACGCCGTTGGCTGTGCCGCCGGAAAGGGTGACAGCACCAGAAGCAGACAGCGTGGTAAAAGCACCAGCGCCGTTGTAGGCCGACAGATCAAGCGTACCGCCCAATGTCAAACTACCGGAGGTGGTAACAGTGCCTGTTAAGGTCAAGCCGTTAACTGTTCCTGTACCGCTAACAGAAGTCACAGTACCAGACCCGTTGTCAGCCCATGATGTACTTGTTCCGTTGGTAGTCAGGTATTTGCCAGTGTTGCCAGTTTGTGAGGGCACGAGTGCATTAAATGCAGCATTGGCAGTGGTTTGACCTGTACCACCATTGGCAATACCCAAAGTACCACCCAAGGTAATAACACCAGCATTTGTAACAGGACCACCAGAGGTGGTAAATCCTGTTGTGCCGCCAGATACATCAATGCTTGTAACCGTACCAACACCAGCAGCAGGAACCCACTGAACATCACTTGCAGATGGGTTAACCGCCAAAACCTTACCTGCATTACCAACGTAAGAAGGCAAAATCCAATTTGGACCAATTGTCTGAACAGCACCCAACGTAAAGTTAACGCCGTTAATATTCAGGCTGCTATTGACCAACGCAGAGTTAGGGATGTTTGTCAGGGTGTTGCTTGCACCACTGATTGTCTTGTTGGTCAGTGTCTGTGTGTCTGTAGTGCCGACAATGGTCCCAGATGGACCTGCAATGTTCACCCAAGCAGGAACAGCACTGTTGTAACGCAGCAAGTTATTGTTGGCTACAGACGTAATCAATACATCATGCAGTTCATCTAGCTCGTACCCGTTCTGGGTGAATACATAGATAGAACCTGCTCCAGCACTGCCACCTTTGACAACATAGCCAAGGAGAACCAGGTGATTAGGGGCAACAGGTTTGGTTGTTGTAAAACCACCAGCAACAGTTGGAGACAGCCAGATAACAGCGCCATCAGCAAAGCCGTTAGTGTTGATTCCAGAAACCAATCCTACAGTGGCAACAAAGCCATCAGCATTGTTTGCTATGGATTCATTGGCAAAACCAATAACGGAAATGGATGTTGGATCAGAGTTTGCCTGAGCCAAAGCAACAGTTAACCGTTGACCTTGTGATCCAGAAATATAAACAACTTGACCCTTGGTGATGGTTGAGCCAGTGTTGTTATGAACATACACAAACTCATCTTGACCAATTTGCAGGTTTGTATTGCCACCAGCCAACCCAATTGTTGGGCCACCAAATGTTGTATTCCAGTGTAGCTTGGCAACAGCATCACCACCGCCACCAGCAGTTGCTAATTGAACAAATGTTGGTGAACTGATGCCACCAGTAATGCCTGTCAAAGATGTAATGTTGGTGTTTGCACCAGCAGTGGCATACAGGTTTGAGCCTGTCAATTGTGTCCAAGCACCAGATTGCTTGAAATACAAAGACTGAGGTGTTGTGGCCGTATTGATGTACAACTGACCATTCAAACCAGTACCAGCAGATGGAACACCAGATGCCGACAAGATTGGCAGACCAGATCCTGTCATCAAGCCTGGTACTGACCATGCAAGCGTGGTTACATTGCGTGAATCAACAACAACAATAGAAACCCAAACTTGATTAACAGGTGCAGGTGGAGGAGAAACTACCCAGCCAGTGGGTGGTGTGCCAGTGTTGTTGGAGAAGTTCCAAGAACCGCCTGTAGGAGTTGGAGGGGCAGTTGCCGAATCTTGGAAAACAAACCATTCAAAATAAGTACCGCCAGAAGCAGCACCAATGCCATACAAACCAGTTGATTCTGATGTAGAACCGTAGAGGCTACCTGTTGCCATTTTGCTTCCTTACTTAATTTCAAAAAAGTGAATACTTTAGATCACTTAAAGCTGTAGCGATAGTTGCGAGGTTGGAATTCAGATGTCAGATGCTGATCTCCACCACGCCACTTTCCACGATAGTTCTGATCTTCAATCAGACCATACGAGTCATCAAAACGAGCAAGCCACTTTTGGGCTTCCTCTGTGTTTTTGTTCTTGTCGTAATACGCTTGGAGCGTACCGTACATGTATCCCTCTGGGAACGATGCCAAGATAGCGTTGCTCTGAACGATCGGGTTTGTTGGGTCACCAGTAGGGCCAAACAAAAATGGAAATGTCTTTTGGTAATACGCTTTGATGATGACGTTCTCACCGGGGTTTGGCGTAAACACATAGTTAGGGCCGACCTCAGAGAAAGAAGCCCTGATAACCCGTGGAACGCCAAAAGGACGGATGTACAACTGGTCAATCATCCTACGGCGAATGATCTCTCGGTCACCAACCCTGTCATACACAATCCAAGGACCTAGGTTAGTGCCTTCATACTGCTGATTGCTTGGCTGACTCTCTTGGAAGAACAGAATGGGAAAAACCATGTCAGCAGGAATTGGAGACATGCCCTTGGCATCTGTAATCAAAACAGAAGGCAAAACATCATCGTAAGGGTTTGAACGCAGAGCAGGAAGCTCAATTGTTCGCATCTTCAATTCGCTCAACTGAATGCTTGCCATGATCTCAGCAGTGGACTGAGATGGAAGCTTCAAAATCGTTGATGGGAATGTGAGGTTTTCCCAAACACCGTCTGGGTCACTGACTGTTACTGATGTGCCGCTGACGTTTAGGACGGCAGTAAACGGGAGCATTGTGCTGACACCGATAAAGTCACCAGGAACGATGCTTGATGCAGCAGATGCGGAAGTTGTAATGACACCAGTAGTCTGGTTGTATGCAGACGCAGTGATGGTCAATGCAGAAGGAATCGCTCCTACCCACTGAGCTATACGACTAACCAACGTATTAGCGGATTGAATAAAGAGCGACATGGATTGTCCTTATTTGGTCGGTATGGCGGGATTATACGGAATGGGGATCTTTCCGCTAGGGTGGCAAACGAAATCTGAGTAGTACTCATTGACGATTGCGTAGAACAAAATCTTGTCCTCTTTCTCTTGCTTGATCAACTCCCAAGGACGGTTGTTAAACCACTTGGAACTGATCTCGTGAGCAAAGCATTTGGGCAGTTGCATCATGTGAGCAGTGCCAGCAAAGAAGGGGTTATCAGTGCCGTGAACCTTGTGGAATTCTCTGCGCTCTTTACAGAACTGCCGAACCTCTTCCACGTTCTTTTGGTCGTACTGGACATACCGCACACCATTTACCGCACCAACCTTGTAATCAATATTGGGGGTTTTGAAGGTTTGCGACCAAGTGCCAGACTTGACCTCGTTGAACAGTTGGTCATTGTGACGGAATACACCGTCAATGCCGCCTTCCAAAATACCTTTGGAATAGTAGTCTTCGCTAATCTTTACATCGTCATCGGTCATTGCTTTCTCCATGCTTTACCAAAGGAACCCCTTTCGGAGTCCCTTCAGAAAAGCCCCGGAGGGCTTTAATTAGGACAAGTAACGGCGAACTTGTGCCGCAGGACGAGGACCTGTCACTGCTGCGCCAGTAGGCGAAATAGCGTCCAGAACCGCAACACCTGCTGGGTTACGCACAATCAATGTGCCTTCCATGATGTACTGGTCCAAGGAAGCGTCAGCAGAACTGAACACTTCGTTGTTTGGACCCAGTTCACGCAAGCTACCCCACTGGATAACGTCAGGGTTCAGGAACAGGCAAGATGTGTTATCTGCGCCTGTTTGGTCCATAACCCAAGAGTCATCGATCTGGTAGGTGTAGTTGAAGTCACCTTCGTAAGTACCAATCGTGTCGCCCTTGTCAGCAGGGTTAAAACGGTTGATCGAACGGCTGGTAGGCATCATGTCCGAGATGTGTGTACGCATGGAAGTGGGCACAACCATGTTCGTAATCTTGGCGTTGAAGCGCTGTTCAGCAGTGGTAACCAGTTGCTTGTACAGGTAAGGGCTGAACTGTTGCAAGGTTTGACCCGAGGCAAAAGTGAAGTAACCCAAACCAGCGTTGCTCAACAGGCCGTTGAAAGGCACGTTGGTGTCAGTTGGAGAGGTAACGTCATTGCCGTCAGATGTAGCCAAGTTCAACACGGAAGTGCCGTCTGTGTCGTTGCCGGAACGTGTACCAGCGAACGAGTACAGGGAGCCGAAACGGCGACCGTTGTTTGGCGATGCACCTTGAGTAGCTGCTTGACCAGAGTACTTGATGGAAGCGCCATCGGCACGAACCATCTGCAACTCAACGTCAAACATGATTTCAGTCAATTGCTTGACTTCTTGGTAGGCTTGTGGATCGCCACCAGCTTGCTCAACAGCACGGGCAGTACCTGTAGCACCAATGACGGTGGTAAAGATCTGTGTGTAGTTACCGCAGTTGGCACGGGTGTTGTCAGCAGCTTGAGAAGCTTGGACAGCAGCGCCTTCCAGCTTGGCGTTCAAGGCCGGGGTGCGATAGAAGTCAACAGGCCAGATGTGCAGAGTCGAATTGACTTTGCGCTTTTTGGACATAGCCATGTTGGTCAGGGGGGTGCGGTCTTTAACATAGTTAGAGACTGTCATGTCGAGGTCTTTGACCACGATGTCGGTGGTATACGAGCCGTTGCCGTTACCAAGGTTTGCAGAGGTGATGGTTGCCATTTGAAACTCCTGTTTAACGCTTGCGTTTATTTGCTGCAAGCATGGTTGCTAAAAGATCGCGTGCTGCATTCTTATCGCCGGACTTAGCTTGCTTTTGAAGTTTTTCCATCTCATTATCTGGAGCGGTTTTGGCCTTTGCCACCGGACGACTAGCAGCAGCTAGAGATCCACCAGCATTTTTGACCTTAGGTCCTTCTCGGAACTTCATACCATCCCGAATCAGACCCAGCAGATATTCATCACTGGAAACCAAATCGATGTTTGGCACACCAGGAACAAACGAACTGCTTGCACCTTTCCAATCTTTACCAAGCTTCTCACGAATCTCGGAAAAGACAGCCTTGTTGCTCAACTCTTTATCAGTAAATGACTGTCTGGCTTTCTCCAAGCTTTCTTGGACCATCGCAGTACGATGCTGATAAAACTGTTCAACTTTAGGCCGATTCGCCTTAATGAACTGCGACTTCTCTTCAATCAACTGAGCGTTTTGACGCATTGCTGCTTCAGCACGGCTCTTTTCTGTCGGATCAGTAGCGTTTTGATAGATTTGCGCCCATTGCTGGTTATATTCTTGGATCGTAATCAACTCATCAGCAGCAGATTGCAACTGAGGAACGATTGTCAATTCCAAGCCTATTTGCAAGCCATCAAGTTCACTCTTGCGCTTCGATTCATATTCTTCAAAATCTGCTTTTTCAGCTTTAAGCTTACGAGCATTTTCATGGATAGCACTACCTTGACCCAGAATAGAAGCTGCCCGTTCTGCTGTTAACTCCACAAAGCCGCCTTCTGCGTCCTTGTTCGGAATCTTCAACATTACAGACGGATTCTCTTTCGCAAACTCAAGGAAATCGACTGCTTCGGTTACACCATCGGTGGCCTCGGCTTCAACTTCTGACTCTACGGCATCCGACTCAATTGAACTGCCATCTTCAGGTTCGACCCCTTCAACAGGAGCCGCCTCCGGGGATTGGGCTTGCGCCTTTTCTTGTCCGGCTGGTGGTGGAGAACTGCCATCGGGTTGCGGATTGTTACGCTTGTTAGCGGCAATCATTGCAGCGATAGCATCGGCGGGATTCGCCACACCAGTTTGCTCAGGGGCGGTCACTTGCGTGATTACGTCTGACATAGTTTACTCTCTTTGGTTAAGTGTTAGATTTCTGAGCCACTTTTCCAAGATATTCGATTTTCTCAATGAAACCGATGAAATCTCGTACTCCAGCAACATTAAATGCATTCTCAATGCGTTCTGGATCGGTTCGACAATCTTCTAACCGTTCCAGTAAGTTAAACCTGTAAAGGTTGAACAACAGTGCAAAATCCTCATTCTTGATGAGGCGGGAAGCGCACTCCCCGTTTTCAATAGCTAAAGTTTTTCGATGTACATCGGCTCCTTTTCCTGAATCTACGGATTTTGTCCGTCTGTTGAAATATTCTCTAATTCTATATACCAAGCTTTTCATTGCAATCCTTTAATCAACTTGAACTGAGTGTAGCTTTCCTCGTTTAGCAGCCAAAGCCTCAAACATGTTGTCTGTATCGATGTCTTCAGCTTTCTTCTGAGTAAACGCAGTGTTAGCCATCGTGTCTTCAATCTTAGCCTTGTTGAGGTCGGTTTCAGATTGAATCTTTTGCTGTTCAGCACTTGGACCTTTTTCGGATTGAGCTTTCATTATCTTGGCAGCTTCTTCCAATGTCGGCAAGTAGGCATCAACGTCTTTGACACCCAAAACACGCAGAGTATCTTCAAAAGGACGGCGCAGTTTGGCAAACAACTCAGGAACGCTTGGGTCTAAGCCCATCATGGCCTGGGTGAACTGTTGCTGTGCCTGACCAATCAACTGTTGGCGGGTCAAACGGTTCTCATCGGACATAAAACCAAGGGCCAAATCAATGTTGATCAGCTTACGGTCAATGAACTCGTAGTTTTCCATTGAGATAGCGTCCATAAATGGAGCGCCTTTACCGCAAACACCTGCCAACTGCTGGATGTTGTAGTCGTCAGAGTACTGGATCAGTGTTTTCCAGACAATGTAGATCATGTCCCGCAAGCCAATGGCGCAGTTCTTGACCATCTCGTCTTGGATCAACTGGTTTGGACCCATAGCCAATTGCAGCTTAAATCCAGAGTTGCCGTCCTTCATGACTTCAGGGTTCAGCACATCGTTGGGGCTTGTCATGCCGATCATTGCCATCTTGTCGGCTTCAAACCGCTGCATAGACGATTGGACATAAGCCAAGTTGCCTTGCATAGGTGCAAATTCGTAGATGTGCTTGGCAGGATCAAACTTACGGTCCAAGATGAACATGGCAGACACACCACGTTGGATCTCTTCTGCATCCATGAACTCTGGGTTGACACCAATACGAGGTGTTGAGGACTGCATGGCAAAAGCCATCTCAGCACGGGCAATGGATGTGGCGTATTCCTGCATTGGCACTAAGCGCTCTGCAAGGGAGTAACCAAAGAAGTTACCAGTGATGGGTTTGGGGCACATTGCCGCCAATGGGATGAAGTCCACCTCTTTGACGTACAGAACATACGAGCCAGAGAAGCAAACCTCAACGATTTCCTCTTCACCGTCACCGTCAACGTCTTTGCGAATCCATGCTGTGGTCAACATGATGACTCGGCTGTATCTGTCAGCACCAGCAGAAGCAATTACGCCTTGGCCGGGAACAGGAGTGGAATCACGAGCATGCAAAGCAAGATCGTTTTCCAATGCACCTGCTTGGTAAGCACCAGCAGGGCCATAAGCAGCGTGGTCAGCCAGCTTTTCGAGATCAACATAAGGGAATTGAGCTTTACACTCATGGATGGTCATTGGATCGTAGAAACCTACGAAATCTTGGTCCTGAATGCCTGGAATTGTGGGGTTGCAGACAAAGTAGTGTTGGGCAACGTGCTTGATACGAACAGATGTGGAAAAACCCGTCATCTTGTACTTGGCACGGTAGATGGTGTTGGCTGCAATAGCCTCATTCACCTCTTCTTGGACGGTTCCTTGGTCGTCATCAGGATTCATCATCTCCTGCATCACGCCTTCAAGGTCAACGTCAACCTTACGCATGTTTTGACGTTTAACTGTCAGACCTTTCTCTGTTGCCATAGTCTCAAAGACTCGCAACTGGTCCCTTGTCCCCTCAACCTCTTTGTATTGGGTAATGGGTTCACGCACTGGTGACACCATCACGATACCGTTCTTGTGCAGCAACGAATCCTGTGCCCAATCACGGATACAAGCGTAAGAATCGTTCTTTGAGTTGATCATGTACTTGACCATCTCAGTAGCTTGGTTGGCTTGGGCGCTGTCCATCTCGCTAAACCGCTCAAACTCAAAGTTAACCTTGCCATTAGGCATCAGGCATTTGGTAATGATGGCCGTAGCGTAATCAACACCGGGGGTTACTACAGGGTGGATGTAGTCAATGCCACGGATTGGCTCGGTGGAGTTGCTAACAGCAATGTTCAGGTAATGGTAGTCAGACAGTCGGTTGAATGTGTTCTTGGCTTGCGTCAATCGCAAGTAGTCCACCATCTTCAAGTACACCTCATGTGCAACTTGGAATACGATTCCTTTGTTGCCAGCAGGTGCTTCGATGTACTCAACGATAATATTTTGTTTATCTAACATGACTATATCCTTTGAACTTTTCCTTCAGGAACTTCGATGCGCCTGAATTGAAAAGTATTTGCCCTGCTTACAACAGCTTCCCCGTGGCCTTGAATTAACGCCAATATACCGATACGGGCAGAGTCAATGTGATCGTCTGGATCACTGAACCTGCCAGCGTCATCAATAGCGTAGTTCCTAGCCTCATCAAGGAAATCAACACACGATTCATTGATCATCAATGTACCGCGCTCCATTCCCATCCGCATTATATTGATTCCATACGACTTATGGTTCGTTACCTTGCCTTGGTCGTTTACTGGGTTCAATATAGCACCAGGAATACAGTTTAGGCCATAGTTATCCTCAAACACCTCTCGGACCGACTGTTCTGTCAGCGTATACCGACCAGCTTGGGTGGCATCGTGTGGCAAAGCAATCGGGATACCCTTGGATTCTCTGTCCATTAAATAATGGACGTACTCATCCGGCGTTTCCCCTTGAGGAATCTTAATCTGGCGGTGCAGATAGATGATTTCTTCCACAGGATTGCGGAAAAAGAAGCTGATCACCGTTGGGTCGTTTCGGATACCCAAGTCAAACGAGATCAGTCGCTCCATCTTAGGATCGTGCTTGAGGTCAACGTCAGTGGACTTGTATGTCGGCCAATTAAGGATTGGGAACACCACGCCTTTGCCAACCAACGGAATACCTTTGATACGGCAGTCACGCTCCCAAGGCATGAAGTCTCGGGATAACTGGTCCCGCTCTTCTTGGCTAAAGAACTTCTCACCCCATTCGTTCTCAAACGGGATGTCGTCCCAAGTCACACGGACATGGGTGTATCCATCAATCTTGTCCCAGAACTTACGAACAAGTCCTGACATACCTTTGAGCGGTGTAAATGAACACATGACCTGTCCATTACGCTGTGCGGTACGGACGACAAGTTCTGAGAACACTTCGTCAGGGGGTTGCTCGTCCAAGACGACAAGGTCAAGCTCAAAACCCTGCAAGTGACGCACTTGTTGGGTGTAGTTTGAGAAATACAGCTTTGATTTACCACCAGATTCGTGCCAGACTTCAATAGACAGGACGTTAGCCCCATCCGTTCTGTATGACTTCTCGTCAATACACTCAAGCGGTATAGAGCCTGTTCCTAATTTGTACGATTGCTTGATGTCATCACATCCAAGCAGCTTGCTTTGCAGCGTCTTGGCTACCTGTTCCCAGGATTCACCAGCACACATGGCAATGATTGGTTTGTCCCACTTCTTGCCCTTCCAGCCCTTTGGGTATCTACCCGTCAGGTGGTAAGCAGTCTCGTAGGTCGAGGCGATTGTTTTGCCAGCACGGTTAGCTGCAATCATTCCTCTACGGGCAAAGTGAGCGCCTGTCTCAAAGAACTCAACCTGATACTTGAAAGGTCTGAACCACTTCAACGTATTGAACTGCATGTCTTTGGCGACAGTATCCCTGGCGCTTTTCATCTTACGCAGTTGGTCAGCGTCAAGGTGCTTAATAGCAGCCTTACCACCAGCTAACTTCACAAGATGTTTGAGTGCCCGATCTTTGTAGATGGGCAGTATGTAGTCACTGGCTTCACTTTTTGCCATATGCGTCACGCATGGTCAACAAGAGGTCGGCAGCAGAAGCAAGGTAGTAAACATCTTCAGGGTGCAGTGTCCGATCCCCTTGGAGATCCTTTTGCAACCACTCTAATGTTTTCCTCGCACAAGCTTCTGCTTGAGCCGACAGCTTCTGACGGAAGATTATGGAATGGTCTTCCATCACGCCCACGGGTTAGTGACGTTCTTCTCGGCAATGTTCAGCACGTTGCGGTCAATCAAGGTCCAGATGCCGCCACCCTTTTCACCGACACAGAACGCATACAAGCCACGGCCCTTTTCAGTAAACGTACCATCAGCACGGCGCAGCATGATTTCCTCTGTACGAGGGTCAAGCCAAGCAAACTTCTCAGGCTGCTTTTGACCAAACTTGTTGATACGCTCACCAACAGCAATCTGCTCAACAGGACCAGTGACCTGATAAGTCACCACGCCATTGTCGTATTTGCGGAAGCTGATGTGGACCTTACGATCAGACTGAGGGTCTGTCGGGTGAGGCATGTTAGTCGCACCAAAGAAATGAACCCGTGAACCTTCGTCAGGAAGATCTGCTGGGCGAGGAGGAACCTTCTTCATCTCGTCAACAGGGATCAACTCCTTACGGTCAATGTAGGGGTTGAGTTCCGTCTGGAAATCAGCAGGAACCTTTTTGCCCTCAAGAGCGTTACGAGCGACCATGTACTGGTCTTCTTTTGGCTTGCCTACCAAGTCCAAAGAGATGCCCGTCTTGTCATAGACAAACTGAGCAAGGTCTTTGGCGGTTGGGAGGTCTGCCTTTAGTGCTTCAATATCATACGATGCCATGCTATACCTTTAGACGTTGGTTGGGAGTTTAGGAGTGGTGAACTTCTTAGCTGCCGCCACGTTGATGTTATTCAAGTGTTGGTCAGAAAGAGGGTTCTGGTTGAAGGCTTTGCCAACAGCAGTAGCCAGGGTTTGGCTGCGCTTATGACCTTCATCAAAACTTTTGAGCTTGTTGTTGATGCCTTTGGTCAAGCCATTGGTCATCGCCTTACCGCCAGAGATTACTTTTCCATAGGACATGATTTACCCCAAGTAGTTTTTGACTGATTTGTTCATGTAGCCATCGTTCTTGCATGAGCCACAGTAATCAGCGTGGGTGCTGACCTGAACCTTTTGATGACGACCAGTGATGTCGCCAGAAGCTTTGGGAGCGCCTTGTTGACCAGTAGGGCCAGACACGCCGTGCTTAGGACCACAGACATTGGTTGCACCACCAGATTTACTGACAGTGTGCTTGGAGACATTGCCAGTGCGGTTAGGCGCTTGGGCGTACAGGAAGTTAGTAGACATACTGACCTTTCATGAAAGTATCTGAATTATCACACTTTACGCAAAGCCGTCAAACTTTTCTTAGTGCCGTCAAGAAGTCGTCAAGGGCATCATCAGCCGACACTTCTTCCTCTTTGTTCACATTGTTCACATGCTCAATAGAGATGATGGGCGCTCTTGAGGATTCAAAGGGAGCCAGCTTATCAGCAATCCTGGCCTTGTCCTTGATGTCAATCTCATCAGACTGCATGGCATCAATCAAAACCTCCATAGCTGTTTTCAATGGAGCCAGACCTTTGGCAATACGCTCTTCATTTAACTTGTTGAACAAAGCGCCGTATTCAGTAACCCGATTAACAATGGATTTTGGTCTACCAGTAGGAAGAGGGATTTTGGGTTCTTTTGGGAGTTTTTCACCAGTAGCCAAAGCCATAGCCTTTTTCTGATCCCGTTTTGCTTTCAGATATTTCTTTTTATATTCAAGCTTTTCAGCATCAGTCAATATAGATCCCTCGGGCCTAATCTCACCAAACAAAACATCAGCATCATGTGGGGTTTTCATTTAAGACCTTTCATTCCGTCTTCAGTCCGAATATACGCATATGAGCCATTAACTCTAAATCCACGTTTCTTGTGAATCCTCATAAACCCATCATGCTCATCACGAATACTTGTTGAACAAATAACAGGGATACCCCATGAATGTGCCCACAGTATATGTTGGTCAATCATCTCATTAATCAACCGTACCCTGGTTTTGGCAGGAAGAGACAAGTCAACATGGTGGAACTTGGCGTTACTGATCTCTTCATTGGCGTACGTTGTATATCCACCACGGTCAAACCAACAGTAACCCAGCAGCTTCTGCTCTTGAACCTTTGCTATCCCAACATCAACAATATTGGTGCTACGACAAACAGCCAAGAACTCCTTACCTTTGTCGAACAGTTGAACAGTAGCAGTAACCGTCACGTTCTTGCGAAAGATACCCCTGTCCCTCGTCAAGATGCCATCAGTCTCTGCCCCAAACACACTGTCTGCCAGTTCAACGATGTCATCAACATCATGCAACGGATGAGCCAATGTCCAATCCATATCAATCTCCAAGCAATGAAGCCGGATTCTAGCAACCCTGAAAAGTTTTGGCTAAAAAAATTTTATAGGGACTGCGAGTATTACTTTTCTGTCTAGCAAAAAGACGCTCTAGCTTGTACCAACCCCGTGAAAAAGGCTATTTCTTACAGATAACTTACGGAATATCTGTGGATAACTATAAACGTGTAGGT
>Ga0247722_10001194_pt1 | contig 14604 bp, 7 predicted proteins | sample MSEWelMarce3H_FC_FD_189094 | JGI IMG/M metagenome (GOLD analysis project Ga0247722, IMG submission 189094) | Subsurface sediment microbial communities from gas well in West Virginia, United States - MSEEL Well Study Marcellus 3H_FC | ecosystem: Environmental > Terrestrial > Deep subsurface >... | reverse complement strand
TAAATACCAGTTTACAGTTCCTGATGTAACGCCCGAACCGCTAGTTTTGTCAATTATAGTAAAAGATCTAGGTGATGTTGACCCAGCTTGTTGTGTTCTGAAATCATTCATAAAGCAACTCCGTAAGTATTTTGCAGCATTGTATAGTAGAGCCAAGGAGATCCCATGCTGAATGCTCTACTTATTCTCATTCTATGAAGTGTTGTAGGGTATCCTAGCCTTGAATCTTCATAAGTTCTTTGTGCATAGTGTGATGTTAAGGCTACATTGTAAATGTTTATGTCATCAAACATGCCTGAAAGATAATAGTGGTTTGAGCTATTATCAACCATGTCTCCAAGCAATACATTTTGCGTAGTGCTACTCAATGACCATAATGAAGCCGAAGTTCCACTCGCTTCTAATATTCCATTAACATAAAGGAAATAATTAATACCAGATCTTACTGCGGTGAAATGATACCAAGTGTTGGTAGAAATAACGCCAGTACTTGATGCAAAAGATGAATTTGATGCTCCGCTCAAGCTAGCTGTAAAAATTATTGAACCGCTTGTGTTAACGCTTATATAAAAGCCTTTTGAGTTTGCTGGTTCGTATCTGCTTATGATAACTTGCTGCCCATTGGCATTTGCATTATTTAAAGTATTGAGATTAAACCAACCAGTGATCGTAAAATCTGATGTATCAAATTGAAATTTCGTAGAATCTTCAACTGATAAATAATCTGTATTACCGCTCAAATAAATAGAAGAAAAGCCCCCTTGTCTTGAAGAAGCTCTCCAACCATAGCCCTCACCCGTGTTTGTTAATGTGGCATTAGATAATTCAAAAAGATCATAGAAAAATTTTCCTCCTGACGTATGTGGCACACTTAACCACCATGCTATTTTGTTTTGATTTAAAGTAGCATTTTTGACAATTAAATCATCATTTTTTAATAATAAATTAGCCAGGAGTTCCATTGTTAAACACTTTGTAATGTAACAGGTCTGATTTTAACCGTGTTGCCGCTTGCAGCAAAAGCTTGACCTGTGCCTTCATTTCTTACCATAGGCTTGAAATTTCCAGGTGGGAGTATGCAGGTTTTAATCATTCTTTGTGGGTTTGTGGTAGCTCTTACGCCAAATACAACATCAGGATTTCTTGTTGGTATAATTGATGAACTACCATCTTCATAATTGGTGCCATCAATTTCTCTCAAAAACCAAACTGAGACTGCTGTGTTTGCAGTTGGTGCACTGCCAAATGTGACATAAAGCTCGACTTCGACCATTGTAAATTCAGATGAGGTAGGAGCCACCGCAGTTGATTTCACTACATTAGTATTATTAGCTAATGAATTGAGTTCTGTTGTAAGAATGGAATCGGCAGTTCCTCTTGTCCATTTTTGTGTAGTTGCCATTAGTTATCTACCTCGTTCAAAGAATTGCTAACCTGATCGACGCTTACAGGTGTACCGAATAATTTTTCAGCTCTAGAGCCTTGTCTGGTAGTAATGTAGCTCATTTCTTGTGATGTCAATAAATTTTCTGAAATCATTTGATTCAAAATTGAATTAAGAGCTGGATCATCAACGTTAATAGTATCTGAATTTGCAACTAATCTATCAAAAACATCAAGCCAAAACTGAGCTTCTTGGTTACCATTTTTGAATGCAACCATTAAATTAATAACCACAGAGGTTGTGATTTCAATAAAATGATCTTTTGAAATTCTGCCGCGAGTGACTACAAAGTCTGGTCCGTCTCCTACAGCATTTATCAAAGCATGTGAGCCAAGATCATTTCTGACACTTACAAACTGAGAATAACCCAAGTTTAAAGGATCATTCAATAATTCTTGCTTCAAAGCATTTAAATCTATAGCCATTTTTTTATCCTATGTCTACTGCACTTACAGTTAATTGTGCTTGATACACTCCGGTGGGATCAGACGAAGCGACTTGCTGTCTTGCCCAAAATTTAACATAACCCCTGACAGAATCCAAGTCTATTGCAGCTCCACCAGAGTTGCTTTTCGATAAGTAAAGTTCTGTTCTACCAGCGACAGGGGTTAAATAAAAATTCATTCCAGTTGCATTTGTAGTCAAAGCAATTGAGGAAACTCTAATCGCTTGTCCAGAAGTTATTGTAATTGTACCTACTGGGCTTGCCAAAGTCTCGCCACTTGCATTTGTAAATGTGTAAGCAACTTTGTATACTCCTGCCCCCAAATTTGTTGTACCTGAAATTGCAGTAAGAGTTGGAGCAGATGATGGATTTGTTATAGATGGCGAAGAGGTATTGGTGTCTGGCTCTGCCTGGCTTGGTGGGAATTCTCCCTCAAAGATCAAAACATTATCGCCAAGAGCGCCATAAGTTCCAGGGGACCCATTATCATCGGCAGCAATTTGTAGATTTGCTTCGAAGGCAGCTCCATTTACACCAGTGCCAGCCTCTGGCTTTAAATAAACATCTAACATTGTAGTTGTTCCTGTATTTAAAGCATAACCAGGAACGCCAGAAGATGTTGTTGTGCCCGATCCAGGCACAGAAAGCGTTGGCAATAAGATAGACTGTGTCCAAGCTTGATCTGATAATTCTTGAGTTAGTCCCGCGTCTTTATATAAAGTTATAATACCAGCCATTTGGAAACCACCTGAGTATAGTTCTTACTCAATATTTATTCAAATAAATGCCTTTATCCTATGTCATCAGCACTGTAGAACTCCAAACTGGAGCTCCATATCTAACTCCATTGTATGGTGTTGCCTTAAAAATGTACACTTGGCCCTTGGTTACAGAATTAGCAGCAATGGTTTTGCCTGTAAATTTAACAACTGTTGGATCATCTCTTAAATACCATTCAATGATTGTTTCGTCAGGAGTGTTATCTGAATTGTCTGGATTTCTATAACTATAAATAGCTGTGAGCTCGTCTGTAATAGGCGCTGAAACTAAACCAGTGGTTGGATCTCTAGAAAGATTAGGGGAAGAAACATAAACAGTTTCTGCCATTTCTGTAATTACTGTAGTCACGCTACCTGTATTAGCTTGAGCCAAAAATACTGGAATTAATCTTGTTTCTCCAGAATAATTAGCCACAGAATTAGCAATCAAAGTAAACAAAACATTTGAGCTTATGCTGCCAACTTTACCTAAGAATACATTAGTGCTACTATAAACTGGATCTCCCACTTTCAATTCTGTTAAGTATTTTGTACTTGTTCCATTAACAGATGTTGAAGAATTACTAAAACTAGACGAACCACTCAATGTTAAATAAGAGTTTGGCTTTACAGAACAATAATAATTAATTCCAGTTGCATTAGAGACTAGCGCAATGGAAGAAATGCTGATAGATTGAAAATCAGTTAAAACAACTGATTTAAGTTTACTTGCAACAGTTTCACCATTGCTGTTAATAAATGAGTATCCAACAAAGTATGTGCCCGCTTCAAAGTAACTTGTAGAAGTACTTACTGCGGTTACTGTCCATGTTACTCCATCAGAAGGCGCTGAAATTACAGGTGATGAAGTGTTTATGTTTACAGGCTTTTTGAGAGTAACTATGAAAGGGGGCTCGTCTCCATCCAATGTAACAACTTGAGTCGATACCTTTCTTCCAACAGTGTAGCCGTCAGATGGAGTTATTTCTACAAAAATTTGATCTCCTGCCCCAAATACTACACCCGTGCCAACATCACTCTTTTTCTCTGTAATTCTGTTGTTATAAGCTGTTAATAAAATGTATGTATCACCCAAGTAAACCTGAGTTGTTTGTCCAACTAAACTTTGCCCTGATCTGTATCTCCACCATTTGATTTCTGTTCCGCTCTCAGCAGCATTGTCGGGAGAATTAAACTTGTAATCAACAATTAATCTTTGGTAGATAGTTGGATTAATTAAAGCGCCCGAAGTATCAAATTCTTGAGGCAGCATTCTTTGATTAGTAATAAAGGGGGCCGATGTATTTTCAACTTCAGATTGTAATTTTACATTTTGCAAAGTATTGAAAAACAAAGCAAAATTTCTGATGTCCAAAGGTATCGGATTTCCTGACCCGTCAACTGAAGGATCATAATTTTTAATTTCTACGCCAACCCTGTAAACATCAGTGAATTCTATGTAGACAGAAACACTATCTGTCTCTTCTCTTTCTTTAGCAAATGTAATTGTGCCCTCTTCTGGATTGACCCAGAAACCTCCACGAACTATTTTATCATTTACTAAAACAATTACAGAATTGTCTCTAGACCATCTTCCGTTAGTCAAATAATAAGTTTTATAGTCTCTAGTGGTTGTAACTTCGCCTCTGGTTGAAAAGAGCGAAGGAGGAGTTCTGATGGTAACAGAAATAGTGGTGCCCGATTGAGATCTTTGAAAAGAAATTGTACCAAGTTCTCCATTTATTACATAAGACGAAGAAGGAACCAAAACTTCAGTTCCTACATTCAGCCTTTGATAAACTAAAATCTCATCTGAAGTAGCCCAAGTTTTAAGTGTTGAAAATGTATTATCTGTGTAAACGAAATAAACTAATCCATTAGCATCAGTTTGAGTTGGTAGCTTGGTAAATAAAATTTCTTTTGTAAAAACAATACCTGATTGTCTATTTGGCAAAGCGCCTTTTCTAGCAATGTGAACTGGTGCAAAATCAGCAAAATCAGTAGAATCTCCTCTGCTTACACCCCATGTAGCAGTAGCAGTATCAGGCAAAAATGCAGCAGCGCTTAGTAAAGTCTCAAACATCATACCGTCAATGGTCTGAGGTGGAGTAAATAAGTATTGAACAGATGGCTCAACGACCGTGTGAGCTAAGGTGTTCAAAACAGGCCTTATAATGTCTGTACCATCCCAGCCGTCTTTTAAAGTAATTCTATACTCAAGCACTTGAACTAATTTTTTCAATATAAAAGGCGTACCCGATGCAACAGAATTCCAGCTAGAGAAATTCAATCTATCTATTGACCATCTAACCTCTACAGTACAAGATGTACCATCCCCATCGGGAGTAGAAGGGGTATAAGTTGCGTTGATTTCACTTATCCAGGTAAAATCATTGAAATCATATGTTTTGTTCACACTGGCAGTGAATACACTATAGTCTCCGCCATGAAGGATTGCAGTTTCTGAATCGTCCCAGTCGCTTTCTTGGGAAATGTAAAAATGATTACCTTCAGTACCAGAAGACATTGATCTTAAATAATTTTCTGATTGAGATTTACCAAGACCAAATGTAAAAATGGGGGCGCCTTGATCATCCCACGCTGAATTTGCAGCCTGAATTGCTAAGTCAACACTTACAGAACTGCTATTATCTCCGTCAGCAATAACCATTGCCATAGGAACAAAAGACTTAGCCCATCTTTCAACTACATATTCTGAAACATCTGAGTAAAGATAAATTGTATCTCTTAAATTATCCTGGTCACCCGACGAAGAGGGGTAAATTATATAAAGATCTGCCCAATCACTTCTAATAGCCGCATTAATGCTCGTCCAATAATCATAAATTTCTTCCAGTCTTAAGCAGCCTATAGCGTCAAGATATTCTACTAGATAGCCAACTCTGACAGAGTCATCCGCATTATCTTTGAAAAAAGCGTCAACTATGCTTTGTCTGTTAAGTCCATTTAACATTAAAGGGGTTGAAGATAATAAAGTAGAAAAAAGCCCCCTTTTGAATAAAGCAGATGAATAGGTTTCAACATCAGTAATTGAATTTGTAAAGCCTAGTGATCTGTTGATTTCAGTGTTGGTGTAAATCCAAAAATCAACATAAGAGACTGGATAACCACTTGCATAATCAGTAACAGGAGTAGTCTGACTTCTTGACAAAATGTTTTCAAAAAATAATGGCAACCTTGTAGATAAAGTATAACCACTCTCGTCTCGTTCGCTCCATGACATAGAGACTGTATCATCAACCATTACTGCCATAAGCAATTTGATGTCAGTGGTTAGCTCATCAGAATCATTTAAAAGAACACCCTTGTATTCTCCAGATAAATAATCGACATCGACAACAGTTTCAATGGGGGCTACAGGAGTATTGAAAAATACCTTGAAGAAGAAATCTTCTGTATTACTAGCCGTCCATGTGGTTCCATTATATCTCAGTAGTTTGCCGTTTGTGTATGCCATTTTAAAACCTTATTTATCAGACTTGAACCATTTCACAATACGCATGTCTGGGTCGGTGATTGTATTTTCTTCGGAATCTAATTCTCTTGCAACCAGAGCATAGGTTGTTGAAGTTGATAATCCATTTACATTAATTATAAATGATTTAAACGAAGGGTATTCAATTTCAGAAGCTGATAGTTTTTCAGGCAAAAGGTATTGAAGATTATCGTTGTAAATTCTATAATCGCCAAATCTTACTATTCTATTTGGAACAAAATCTAAATCGCCGTCAATCTCATCTTTAAGGCTCAATCTATAGTATCTATGGTTGCCCAGATTTGCAGTAGTATTAACAACAGGAGGGCTGGCAGCACCACCTGCAGGGCCAGTTCCTTGATCGTTAAAGATAACAGGAGAAGAAACTGGAGTTACCGTTGCTAAAAGAGTCTCAGTGCCGTTTGTTCTTCCATATACTTTATAGGAAATTGCACCCGGGACTGGTGACCAAGACAAAGATATATAATTGCTTGAGTCTAATGTTGAATTTCCAAGCCTGGAAACAGAAGCAGCTAAAGACTCACCCAAATAAGTAAGAGAAGTAACCTTATAGTAATAAGTTGTTAAATTGTCACTAGCCCCCATTGTAGTTGCTGATAAATCTGAGGGGGCTAAAATGTTATTGTCAGCCAGCTTCCAAATTACATCTTCCCATTTTCCTGCTCCTCCATGTATTGGCATTCTGAAAATGTGAATTGTAGACCAATCGCTGCCATTATCAGAGTAATCAAATTCCATAGTTGGATTCTGGGTGTAATAAACCTGAGCAATCATTTTATCGATTGCTTTGCTGGTCGTCATATCATAAATAGCTGTCAGGCCAGCGTTACCACTGATTCCTGTATTTTCTGAAAACTCATAAGTTTTCTTATCATATTCTAAATTATCAGTGAGTTTTTTAGTAGAAACAACAGATCCACTATCTTCTTGGTAATTTTCAGCAACACCAACTGTAGTTGTGCTTGCGTTGCTTATAGCAAGGGGACTTGATAGGTTGGGAATGTAGTTCCCACTTACAAGAGTTGTGTTATAAATGCCAACAACTATAACATTTTCTAATGCTGGATTTGAATCTTCAACATCGTCTCTGCCAAGATAAAGAGAAACTTTGTTCATAGTTGATGAAGCTGGTACAAATGTTTGTGCAATAAGACCGCTTGTAAAATACTCTCCAGAATCAATGGAGCTTCTTATGTCGGTACATGCATCACCAACAACAGGCGTTTCATCTGTTTTGTACCAAGTATCGCCCTCGTCATTAGAATAATACAAGCCACTGTCTGTAGCAGCTAAAATACAATTAGAGCCGAGGGATTTTAAGTCATTAACAGGAGTGTCTGCTGAATTAATTCTTTCGCATCGTTCAAAAGTTCTTCCATCGTCATAAGATCTAAATACACCAATGCTTGTTCCTACATAAATTTTGTAAATGAACTTTTCGTCACTCACTTGCTCAGTAGCAGTTGCTGAACATGTACATGAAATTCCCACCAAATTATGATTTGAAACCACAAAGTCAGATGATCCCGCATCTGCAGGATCACACCATCTCCAGTTAACTACTGTGTAAACACCATTTGATGTTAAAATAATAATTGGTACTGGTGGTTGATTATTTTTAGGGGGCTTAGGACTGTTAAAGATTTTATAGTATTTGATTGAAACTGATTTTGTTGTTCCATCTGGCAAAGTAATAGTTACTTTATTTGGATTGGCTCCAAACATTTCTCTTCCCGCTAGAATCGATTTGTATGTGGTGCCAGTTCTATCACCTTCACAGACTCCATAAAGTCCAATGTTAGTACATAGATAAAGAGCGTCTGTAAGAACTTGCTTTACACCACCCTGGCCGTCGTCGACAAGTTTAAAAAACTTTTGTTTATAAAGCCCATAAACATTTTTTTCATCAACTGGATCAAAGTGATCAGAAATAAATTCACCAGTAGAAGTGTTTGTCCTTACAAATGACAGACCATCATTTTTGCCAAATGCTGAAAATGTATAATCAGTGCCCCAGCTACCAGAAGCATGATCGAAAATAGCTTGTGGATAAAAACTATTAAGCTCCCAACTATTATCAGCCTTCTGCTCAAACAAGCCCAAATCTGTACCTGCCATCAAATAGTTTGTAGTATCAGATTGCTTAATAAAATAAACCTTGCTTGAACCTGCCAAGCTTGATTCATTAGACCATCTATCATTTGTGCCATCATAAATCCAGATACCATTATTTGTACCTATTCTCATTTGGTTGCCTGTGCTGGAGGCATTATAAATAAAATAAAAGGAGTTTGGTGGTGTGGGCGAATTTGTTGCAGAAGGAACATACCCAACATAGAAAGTCGATGAGCTGTTTCTTGTGTCCGCAGGGGTTATTGAAAAATCATAAAAAACTGCATTTTTGGGACCCCTGGTTGCTTGTTCAGCATAAACAGGAACTGGTTCGCTGAAAAAATTCTCAAATAACTTTGGATAAATCAATTCACTTGTCAAAGTGTCGGTTGCATTTTTGGTTGCTACAGATAATTGTGCCAAGTTAGCACCAGAAAGAGAATTGAAATGATAATAATGATTAGAATATGCTTCTGTAATCTTATCTTCAATACCCAGAGATTTACCCGTAGTGACAGAATAGACTTCTGTTGCAACAGCTGGCAAAATAATTGAAGTTGAAGATCTATTATTTAACAAATAGATTTCTCTTAAATTAGTTTGTGCATTAGTTGTTACTTTGACATTTACCCTCTCTTTTACATTTCCAGGAGTGTAAATCAAATCCAGCAAAGTAGTATTTAACGGAATGTTACCAGGTGTTTCAACAAAAATTTGTGTAACTCCACCCTGGGCTGCAGCAGCTAAATCTTGCTGCAATCTTGTTAACAGAACATTAGTTTGTACTGTATTCATCAATTCTGCATGAGGATAATCCCCTGTATTTGATAAATACTTATTCAACTTTGTAATTGTTATTTGTATTTTGTCAGTGCCCAGATTTGAAGCAGAGAAGGCTATCTTACCTTCGCTTGGGTTTGTTGAAAATGGAACTTCGGTATCTGATTCATTAATGTATACTAAAATATTAGCATCATCATCCCAGCCGTCAACATAATAATTTATGAACTCATTTTCATAAATAAAAGAACTGCCCAATTCATTTGCAGCATCAAATGTAATTAATTGGAAATTTTCACTGACAGTATAGTTTGTAACTAATCCCAAAAGGCTTGTTTCATCTGATGAAATAGCAAAAGTTTGCTCATTATAAACATTAGGCAAGCGTGTTTCTAAAATTGGGCTTACTAATCTTTTCCAAGTAACATTTGTTACTTTTCTGTTATTTGAAATTGGAGTAACATAACTCAATACTGCGGGAAAAATAGCTGTACGAGTTGGACTTGAAATAATTTCAACAGTGTAAGTTGTTACGCCATCAACCGTAGCGCTGGTAACATCAACACCAATTTCAATAGTTTGAGTTGGCGAATTTAACTCTAATAGAGTATAGCCATCTAAAAGAGAGCCTTCTCTTACAATAAGATAAACATCAGATGTTCCAAGATCAGAATTGAGCCTAACCTGCAACAAATTATCTATGTTAGTCGTGTAATAAAGCCCCTCTTCAGATGCAATATATAAAGAGCCTGATTGGGAGCTATTAAAGAAAATAGAATTAATTTGAGACTGTACGTTGGAATTCCAATTGACCTTTTTAACAATTGGATAATCCCATTCATTAGTAGCTGTGAGAACTTTTTGATCTGTGATAACCCAAGGATTATCTTTGCTGCAGATAACATACTGATTAGTAGATGTTCTTTCTACAGCCTTTGGGAAATAAATAGTCCCTGGTGTTTCAGAAATTGGATTTACATAAAGTTCTTCGAAAGAAATTAAATCAGTTCCAATGTTTATTGACGAATTAGATGGAACACTTTGCTCTGTATACAAAAACGTCCATGCACTTCTTGTCCAATTATTTCCATCTAGAACCAAAACCCATTTATTGGTATTTGTCAAATTAGCACTTGAAATATTTGTCCAAACACCATTGCTGCCTGTGCCAACTGTCGCAACTTGATAAATTCCATTTTCTGTTTTATCATCTTGCATTCTGACTAAAATTTTGTCACCAACTGTCAGCTGCACACCGTCAACTTTATTTGGAGCAGCAGAGAAAGAAGCTAAATTCGAATTTAATAAGAAATCGCATTCGATTTTATTGCCAGTGCTGTATCTAGTTGTGGTAAATTCAGTAAGAGGAGCAGACCAGTAAGTAAGAGTAGAGTTTGTAGATGCGGTTTCTATAAATCTAGCTGTATGGCTTATGTAAACCTTGTTATCTGTAAACCATAACAAATTATTGGCAGACAGACCCCTTATCCATAAAAAGCCATTTGCAGGTTCTGATGAAATTAATTTTGTTGAAACATAAGCACCTGTAGGACCGTGGACACTGAAACCTTTATCTGATCCAATGTAAATAGTTCTATCATAATCAAATTTAACAGATCCATCTTGATTATCTACACGCTGAGTTACAATTTCACCTATTGCATAAATTACTTTATTGCCAGTTACATCTGACCATGCGTCACTCCATGTCCAATCTGCATCGGTTTGATTTTCTAAAATTGTTGCAGTGTATAAGCCGTTGGTAGTACCCAAGTAAAGTAAAGTGTAATACTTGTACTTTATCAAACCATTTTCTTCATAAGATTCAATTTGAGTTGAAGCTAAAAATGCGTTTGCCAAAATTTGTGTGGGATCGCCGGAAATAAATGGCATCTTAAGCTTTGACCAAGTAGAACCATTATCAAATGATCTAAAAACTTTACCTTGGTTGGTTAAAGCATAAATAGTTTTAAACTTATTTGCTGTTCCATTGACATTGATTGAACGCATGACGTTATCTTGAATGTCAATTATTTCACCATTATCTGGATTCCAAGTAGAGTCAAAGTTGATTTTTGATAAACTTGTTCCTGAAAATAAACCCCTTTTAGTTCCAAAATAGAATGTATTAGGCTTATTTACAGATGTGGCAATAGTGTAAATTTCAGTGCTGAATTGCAGATCCTGAGTTGTGTCTTCAGGAAAATACCTCAATTTATCTCCAGAAGAAAACAATCTTTTAGTTGGTCTTAAAAATGCAGTTTCTTTGTATCTAGCAAGACCAACATGGTCAAGAGGGGCAATCCTTTTGATACTGAGTTCATTTTTTGTAAACAGAGATGCACTAATGCTGCCAAGTCTAGAAGAATTTAAACTGCCAGTAATTTCTCTGCCAATTCTTTCTATGATAACATAAAAATCATCAGAAGGATCAGCGGTAATTCCAACAAAAACTATAGTGCCTTCACTTGGTTTAATAATGTAAAAATCTGACGAAATTAAAATTTCATTATAGTACACCAAAGGATCTAAATAACTTCCAGCATCCCACTTAAATAGCCTTGGAGTTGATCCTCCAGTGCCCCCTAATTCATTTCCAGAATCATTTAAGTTATCTGTTAAATTAATAATGGGGTCTGTAATTGTGGACCCAGGCTTAATTGTTAGTTTTTTCTGCGGTGAAAGTGGAAGTGTAATTTGAATTATAGACTCTTTAAGAAGTGAATTTTTTAAATACAATTTGCCAATCGTTGGATTGAGACTGTATTGCGACTCACTTAATAAAATGCCATCAAGTCTTACTTGCGGGAAACCATAAGTAGATTCATTCCAGCTTGTGACTACGTTGCCATTCTCATCAAAAGTTTGAAAAATAGTAGAACCAACTGGACCACTTGCATAAAGAATTCTATTTGTAGATAAATTTATTTTAGATGGATGATCATTACCACCCAAGTGTACATGTCTATAAAAAGCTTTTCTCAAAGCATTTTCAAATGCGCCCTCTAAGTTTTGTAGTGCATTTCTTCTGTCGTCATACTCAACAGTGTCAACTATTACGTTAAAGCTGCTAACTTTATTTATGATTTGAACAGAGGCTAAATAAGCAGCCACATTGTAGCTATCATAATTATAATCAGGTACTAGGGGGCTTACAATAAGTGTTTTACTCTCAGTGGCTAAACATGGGCTTGCTGTTGCCCAGACATAGTATACGTTTTGCTCAAAGTATCTGAAATATACAGCTTCTGATGTTTTAGCTTTATATAAACCTACTATTCCATCTCCAGGAGTAACTCTGACACATTGTTCAAATGCATTTTGGAATACTACGTTTGATGAATCTAGGGTGAAGCTATTTTTATTTATGTCGAGGCACCAAATTGTTTTAGCGTTTGCAGAACCGCCAGTGACCCAATAACAATTGAAGCTGGTTCTTGATGCTATAAATTCGGCAGAAGTGTTTAGGTTGGAATCTCTTGTCAAGACCCAGTTTGTAGAATTAGAGCCAACATTTGTAACAATGTAAACACCGTTTTGAGAAGATGTTGATTGGTTTTTAACCAATACATAACTATTAACTGCAAGAGTGACAGAATCAATTGATAATGCTTGCTGTGTAGAATTATTTGTTAGGGTTTTGTCCCCACTATTGTATGCCGCACTTAAGTTAGCGGTAGTTGCAGCAGCACATTGTCTATTTGGCTGCATCAACATTGTAGAAATTCTTCTACCTAAGTAAGAATCGGAGCTTGCAAGGTATCCATCAAATAGTTCGATTTGTTCATTTCTAATTGCTTCATTAAGAACAGAAGAATAATTTCCATCTGTAACCATCTTGGTTACTTCCCAACCAGTTCTTACGCCTTGTCCTATAAAGCTATAAAGACCACCAATTTGCTTATCTGATGTAAGCATATTGGTTTCATCATTGTAAGCGTATAGAATGTCGCCAAATTCATGCGTATAAAACTGATAAATGGGAGTAATTTTTGCCATAATTAATACAACTTAATAAAACCTTGAATCACCTTGAAAGGCCTATCTTTTTTAGCAACCGCGCCGCCGTTAATGTTGTCAAAATCGCCAGTATTAAATTCAATTGTTTGAACAGAATCTGAATCTATAGACTTGACTATCCCTATGTGATCTGGCAAAGTGTCAGAATCGAACTGAAATAATACTAGATAACCAGGTTTAACAAGTTTCCTATTAGCAGCTGAATTTGCCAGCCATTTCTTTTGCTTAATAGCGTGATCTCTTATCCTAAAGCATGAAGGGCTTGGTAAAAAGTATCTATTTCTAATAGTTGGCAATACTGATTTGAAAACACCCAATGCGCTGGTTGCATCATATTTGATATTTGAAAGATTGCACAAATTTTTAGCTGCAGCAAAACTTAAACCAGCAGCACAATAAGGCATCCATCTTTTGCCATCTTTTACGCCCAAATTGAATAATTTAAGAAATCTTGAAACTTGATCTAAATTATTAGATCTGTCAATTCCAACATACTCAGAGCAAACTTGCAATAATTCTAATGTAAAAGCCTTGCTGTCATAAGTAGCTAAAGATTCGAAAATTTGCTCTGAAAGAGTTCCTTCTTCTGCTAATTTATCAATATCTACATCTGGAACTTCATGATCAGGTATTTGTTGTAAGTCTTCCATAATTTATTTCCTTATACATCTGGAATGTCTGGGTTCATCCAATAAAGATCTTTATCTGCAGTTTCAATCTGGACTGCAAATTCATCAACAATAGCAGCAGTTTCTGGCAAAGCAACATCTCCAGCAGAATTAAGCAAAATTGCAAACCTAATGTATCTGCTTGGATTTTCTAATTCGAAAATAGAATTTGGAGTAATGTCCACATATTTCGAAATGTCGAATGAATCTGAGAGAGTTTCACTTGTCAAATATTTGAATTGTATTTGACCGCCATTTGCCGCCCCATTATAAGTTAATAAACCTCTTCTGATTTCTGGGTATGGAGCAGTAATGTATTCAGTTGCGGTATCAAATCTCTTTGTAAAGAAATAAGTATCATTTGCAGAGAAATAACTTACAGTTACAAAATTAAGCTTTGGTGAAACATTCTGAGATGCTGTTGACATCAATACTTTAAATTGCAACCACTTGCCTTGGAATGCCTGAATGCTATAAGTTTTATTTATCAATCCAGCCAATGAAGTGGTATTGATAGTTGAATAAGAGTATGGCGTTCCCCAGTCTTGTGCAATACAATCCGCTCTAGTGTTTGCTGATCTCACATAGATATCAATTTGCAAACCGTATTCATCGCCAGATGTCGGAGCTGCTGTAGTTGCAAAATGCATCTGAGCACTCAATTCATCCCATCTATTTAATGAAGGTGCGTAGAATGGCTCCGATTCATAAGTGCCTGTCTGTCTGGTTTGCTTTGATGGAGCATACAATGAAGAAGTCGCACTAGGACTTGCATAGGTATTCTTCAATGTCAATAGTCCATCTGATGGCGAATTTATAGTAATAAAAATTTCATCAGTTTCTAACTGAGCAGATGCAAA
>Ga0247722_10001193_pt1 | contig 14606 bp, 9 predicted proteins | sample MSEWelMarce3H_FC_FD_189094 | JGI IMG/M metagenome (GOLD analysis project Ga0247722, IMG submission 189094) | Subsurface sediment microbial communities from gas well in West Virginia, United States - MSEEL Well Study Marcellus 3H_FC | ecosystem: Environmental > Terrestrial > Deep subsurface >... | reverse complement strand
TGTTTTATTAACTATCAGACATCCAATGGGGTCATCACTATCATTGCTGATATCTTAACACTGATTGTCGTTTTAGCTATAATGTTTATAACCAGTTGGGAATTAACCTTAATAGCGCTGACAACCTCTCCATTTTTAGTTATTGCCAGTTACATATTTAAAGAGAAAGTAAAAACATCCTTTCAATCGGTCAGAACGGAAATTTCAAGAATGAATGCTTTTTTACAAGAGCAAATTTCAGGCATGCGGTTAGTACAAATTTTCCATATTGAAAAATCTTCAATGCGTCGGTTTAAAACGATAAACAGGGAATACACTAAGGCAAATTTGGATTCGGTATTGTATTACGCTGTTTTTTATCCGGTCGTAGAAATTATTTCCGCTGCCTCGTTGGGATTAATGGTATGGTGGGGAGCAAAAGGAGTCATTGGGGAAAGTGTGTCTATGGGTGCTTTAATCGCATTTCCAATTTATTTGAATATGTTATTTAACCCTATAAGGATATTAGCCGATAAATTCAATACCCTGCAAATGGGGTTAGTGGCATCAGACAGAGTCTTTGCTTTGTTGGACAATCAGGCAGAACAAGAGGTAACGGGGCATCTAAAACCTGAAAAGCTTAGAGGGGAGGTTATTTTCAATAAGGTTAATTTTGCCTATCAGGGAGAAGACTGGGTGTTGAAAAATGTTGATTTTCATATTGAGCCGGGAGAAACATTGGCGATTGTAGGGGCAACGGGTTCGGGAAAAACGAGTATCATCAGTCTGATAAATAGGTTTTATACTCATCAGTCAGGGCTCATTTCTATAGATGGAACAGATATAAGGGATTTTGATCTACAGGCGCTTCGTCACAAAATGGCATTGGTTCTTCAAGATGTTTTTTTATTTTCAGGTTCTGTATTTGAAAATATAACCTTGCGAGATGAGTCGATAAGTAGAGAAAAAGTGCTGTCAGCAGCTAAAATGATAGGTGCGCATGAATTTATTGAAAAACTTCCAGGCGGTTATGACTATCAGGTGATGGAGAGAGGAGCGACACTTTCTATGGGACAAAGACAGCTCATTTCATTTGTTAGGGCGCTTGTTTTTGAACCAGATATTTTAATTTTAGATGAGGCTACCTCATCTATTGATCCAGCCTCAGAATCAGTCATTCAGAAAGCCATTGAAACATTAATTGCTCAAAGAACCTCTATCATTATTGCTCATAGATTATCAACCATCATGCATGCACATAAAATTTTGGTTATGCAAAGAGGGGAGGTAATGGAATCGGGTTCACCCGAAGATTTACTGAAAAACGAAGAGGGGCTTTTCAGAAAATTACACGATTTGCAATTTATTCAGATTGAGTCCATGGTAGCATCCACTTAATTTCTTAAAATGATTCTTATATCGATAAAATGAGCATGTTCATATTTTTTTAATTATCCATTGCCATTTCTTTTTTAAATTACCTTTCAAAATAAGATTTTCATGACGCAGATAATATTAGACCTTCAGGAGGTAGTTAAAGATTATGATAAAAAACGGGCTGTTGACAAAGTGAGTTTTCAACTGCCTAAAGGAGCTATTTTTGGATTGTTAGGTCCCAATGGTGCAGGTAAAACGTCCCTCATTAGAATCATTACGTCTATTACCAGAGCTGATGCTGGGGTTGTTCTTTTTAATGGCGAGCCTCTTCAGGAAAAACACAGTGAAAGAATGGGTTACATGCCTGAGGAGCGAGGCTTGTACAAAAAAATGAAAATTGGTGATCATTTACTCTATCTCGCCCAGCTCAAGGGGCTTTCCTATAAGGAGGCAAAAACTCAGCTAACTTACTGGATGGAGAAATTTGAAATTATGGATTGGTGGCCCAAAAAAATTGAAGAGCTGTCCAAAGGAATGCAGCAAAAAATTCAATTTATTGTTACCATTCTTCATAAACCAGACTTGATTATTCTTGACGAGCCTTTTTCCGGTCTCGATCCTATTAACGCAAATCTTATCAAAGATGAAATTTTAAATCTGAATAAAAATGGAGCTACCCTCATTTTTTCAACCCATAGAATGGAACAGGTTGAGGAGATTTGCGAAGAAATTGTGCTGATAAACAATGGTGCAAATGTCCTTCAAGGTAAGGTAAAAGATATTAAAAATAGTTATAAGGAAAATCTTTTTAATGTTGACTTTAGTACACCAACGCAGGTTGTTTTACCTGAAGAGTATGCTTTAAAGCAAATAAATGATTTTAAGATTCAAGTTAAATTGGGAGAAAACCAATCAAGTAATTCCCTTTTACAACATTTATTGAATCAAAATTTAAATATTTCAGGATTTAATGAAATATTACCATCTCTCAATGAAATATTTATTCGTCGGGTTGGGCAATCAAATAATTTTTAAAAAAGATGCAGCTCAACGTAATCATTATTTCTTTTTTTCGATCTTTTTGGGTATTGGGATTATTCACAGGCCTAACATTGCCTGTTTTGGGTGTTTCTCAAACGGTGCCTGGCAGGTATTTAAAAGAGGTACTTCCTTGTAATGGATGTGAGGTGAGTACCTTGTATCCAATCATTCAATGGCCGGTAAAAAAGGGTAAAAATATTAACTATGATGTTGAATTAGATCGGGATACCTTATCTGATACCCCCGCCATGCTTCAAAAAACCGCGCTTCCATACAGCATTCTTATACCATATATACCTTTGGAAAAAGGGATTTATTATTGGAGGTATAAGGTGAATGGATTACAGTGGTCTCCTTATTTTTCCTTTTCAATTAAGGAAGATTACCATAAAAATATTCCGCCTGACCCTGATCTTTTCCTATCAAAAATTCCTGCAGGTCACCCGAGATTATTAATAAATAATATTAATCAATCCCGCTCCATTGATGCTAAAAATGAAGATAGAATAGCTATTATTTCTGAAGCGGATGAACTTTTATCACTTCCCCTTCCTGCTGATTCTATTGATACCTCACGGTTTGCAAACCTAAACGAAAATCAAAAAGGCAGAATCGAAAAGGATGCCGCCTATCAAATTGGTTATCAGGCTTATCAAAGAATTTATTTGTTTTGCCAGGCTTATCTTTTAACAGGAGATGACAAATATTTTAAGAAGGCGAAAGAAATGGGTATTTTAGTCACAGGCTGGGATCGTAACGGGTATTCTGGCATGGTTGATTTTTCAGATGCTAAATGTATGCTGGGGATGGCTCTGGTTTTTGATACTTTTTATGATAAACTGAGTGATGGGGAGAAAAAATTACTATTGGATGCCATTCAAATAAGAGCTAAATATTTTTATCAATTATATAAAAATGACGTAGAAGTAAAAATTTTAAGTGGTCATTTTTGGCAACATATCTTACATTTCCTCTTTCAGACCAATATCATCTTGTTTAATCATGTGGATGAAACAAATGAATGGTTAACTTATTATTACGACATATTTTTTGCAAAATCACCTATTCTTTCAGGTGAATCTGGAGGTTGGACAGAAGGACTGTCTTATTTTACAATGAATATGGAAACCCTAATTGATATTCCCTTTTTTGTGAAATCCTATACGGGCTATGATTTCTTTCAGGTTCACCCCTTTTATAAAAACATGGCTTCCTGGTTAGTTTACCACGTTCCCCCAGGTGCCGTTGGTGATGGTTTTGCAGATAATTCAACTCATTTATATAGTCCTGGTGCAAAATATCAGGCGTTTGCGACAGAGATGGCAAAATTAACTCAGCTACCCCTTTATAAATGGTATGCAGAAAAATGTCGTGAATATGAACCGATAGATATTTCAATGGAACCTACCCTGCGTTGGTTTAGATTATCTAAAACGCAGCAACTTGTTATGCCAGCCGATGATGTAAACACTGATTTTCCTTTGGCTAAACTGTTTAGTGATGGTGGTGCGGGTTCTATGCAAACGAATGCAGGTAATCCGGTATCAAATTTGGCCATATTTCTGCGCGCCAGTCCTGTTGGAGCGTATGGACATATTTTAGCCGAGCAAAATACCTTCAATATTTCTTATAAAGGTAAAAGAGTCTTTTTTAAAACTGGATATAAACTGGGTATGGATGACCCCCATAGAACAGGGTGGTCCCAGTTGACAAAAAGTTCCAATGGCGTTCTTATAAATGGAAATGGGCAAGTGATTAGTACAGAGGGAATTTCTTCCTTTAAAAGATTATTACAAGGTTCGACGGTCGCTTATGTTAAAAGCGATGCATCCTTAGCTTATAGAAGTACTGAAACTAAAGAAAATTTTGGCGTTAAAAAGTTTATTAGACATTACCTTTTGTTACCACCCCAAAACATTATCATTCTCGATGAATTAGAAAGTGATGAACCTGCTGAATGGCAATGGTTGTTGCACGCAGAAAATAGTCTCACTATCGATACGCTTACTCATCAATTATTATCGTCAGATTCATGTCTTGTTCAGTTTTTCTCTAGTTCTCCCTCTTCTATGTCTATAAAAGATACATTCGATGTACCTCTGGTTAATTTTAGATTTGTCGATGAAGACGGCGAAGGGTTAACAACTTTTGATACAGATCAAAAGCATTTTACTCTTAAAACAGATTCTCGTAATAGTAAACAGCGTTTTTTAAGTGTTTTTTCTTTTGGAAATGATAAGGTTGAAGAAACCAATTATACTGAAAGCAAAGAAGCTATTCGAAATCTACACCTTGGAGATTGGGAAATTAATATGGTGACTGACACTGAAAAAGAACCATTATTTGAATTGTTCAATAGTAAAACAGGTACTTATTTCAATATGTTTGGGAATAAAACCGAATGGTCAGCCAAATGGACTCAAAATCTAATAGAGGGAAATAGTTATTTATTAGAAAAAGATCGGTTGAATAACTTAAAACATACGACAAATGGAGATTTCAATAAGGAATAGTGCACTTATAGGTTTGGTTTTATGCCTGATTTCCATGTCTTCTGTTAGATATGAAAGTCCCAAAGCCTATAATTTCTTATTTGCCATAGCCGATGATCAGTCTTTTCCTCACGCAGGTATATATAAGTTAGGTACATTTAAAACGCCTACTTTTGATAGTCTGACAAAAAAAGGGGTGCATTTTACCCAGGCTTTTGCTGCGGCGCCGCAATGCAGCCCTTCCCGTGCCGCAATACTTACAGGAAAAAATATTTGGCAATTAGAGGAAGCGGGAACACACGGGAGTTATTTTCCTTCAAAATATGAGGTTTTTACAGAGGTTTTAAGGAAAAAAGGATATCATACTGGCTATACTGGAAAGGCATGGGATCCTGGAAATTGGGAAGACGCGGGTTGGAAAACCAATCCGGTAGGAGAAGAATACAATGCCCAAAAATTGAAAGCACGCGTTAGTAAAGATATTAGCGATATTGATTATGTTGGAAATCTAGCTCTTTTCCTAAATAAAAAACCAAAGGAAACGCCTTTTTTCTTTTGGTTTGGCGCTCATGAACCTCATAGGACATATACCTTTGGTTCAGGTTCGAAGCAAGCTGGTGAAAAGGTTACCCTTCCTGGATTTTTGCCGCAAACAGATACTATTGAGCAAGATTTTTTGGATTATGCTTTTGAGATAAATTATTTTGACCAGCAACTTGGGAAAATGATTCAATTATTAGAAGATAAGGGTGAATTAGAGCATACTTATATTATTGTAACCGCAGATAATGGCATGGCTTTCCCCAACGCGAAGGCATCTTTACACGAATTTGGTATTCATGTTCCCTTGCTTATTGCCGGGCCCGAAATAGCTCAGCCAGGAAGAGCTAACCATTCTTTGGTTAGTTTGACAGATCTAGCAAGCACCATTCTTTCTTTAGCCAACGCCAGGGAACTACCGGAAACAACAGGTAAAAACCTGGTGCCCATTTTAAAATCGGGTAATAAATCATTTAAGCAACCCGTATTTGCCGGGAGGGAAAGACATACTCACGCCAGACCGGACAATGTGGGATATCCTTCCAGAGCGATTAGGACCGATCAATTTTTATATATTAGAAACTTCAAACCGGATCGTTGGCCAGCGGGAAATCCTGCTCCCTCTCCTGATCCAAAGGGTATTTTGGGATATGAGGATATTGATGATTCTCCTACAAAAAGGCAAATGATGCAAAGTCCGGAAAATTGGTCGGTCGCATTTCAAGCGGGGTTTGGGAAAAAAATGTCAGAGGAATTATATGATATTCAACTGGATCCATTTTGTTTAATTGATTTATCTACCAATGAAACCTACAGTGAAAAGAAGGAAAAACTTAAAAAGCAACTGGAAGACGTATTAACTGACCAAAGAGATCCAAGAGTATTGGGTACAGGCGACCTATTTGATTCTTATCCTCGGTTTGGAAAAATGCGTCCATTTCCTGGCTTTAATACCCAGGGTCAATATAATCCTACCTTTAATCAACAGCAAAAACAAAAAGAATAATTCTATATGAATAAGCTACTATTAATCATTAAGAGAGAATATATTTCTCGTGTGACCAGTAAAAGTTTCATACTTACCACTTTACTTACCCCCCTTGCTATTGTCCTTTTTACGGCAGTAGTGACCCTCATTTTTTCTTACGAAACAGATGAAGTTCAAAACATCGCTGTGGTAGATGAGGCTAAGATTTTGGATGGAAGTATCAGGGATGAAGAAAATCTGTTTTTTCATTTTGAAAAAAAATCTTTAGAAGAGGTTTTATCAGGCATTGAAAAAAGTTCCTATTCAGGTGTTTTATACGTGCCAGCGATAAAAGAAGTGATGGAAAAGCAATATACTGTTTTCTATTATGCCGCCAAGCAACCTGGTCTGTCTATTCAGTTTAAAATTAAGGATAGGGTGGAGGATGCCCTTCGCGATTTTAAAATAGTGCAGTTAAAGTTAGATAAAGAGCAAATAGCGGCCTTGGATACTAAGATTATATTGGAACCGGAACCTATTTCTAAAGATGAAGTGGATTCCTCCAGATTAACTAGTGCCATTGCCGCAGTTATAGGTATGTCGATGGGCTTTATTATGTATATGACCGTCTTTATTTATGGTATGATGGTCATGCGTTCAGTGATGGAAGAAAAGATGAATAGAATTGTGGAGGTAATGATTTCATCGGTAAAACCTTTTCAATTAATGTTGGGAAAAATTATTGGTGTTGGTGGCGTAGGTTTAACGCAAGTATTGGTATGGGTGATTTTAGTCCCTGTATTATTGCTTATTACGAGGTTGATTATGGGTATTGATTTATCAACAAATATGTCTATGGCACAAGGCGCTACGCCGGATTTCAATCCTGACGATATGCAAGCTTTGGTAGCGTTGGCTATGAAAGAGTTTAATCAAATTAACTGGTGGCTCATCGTACCTTTGTTTATGTTATTCTTTTTAGGAGGGTATTTCTTGTATTCTTCTCTTTTTGCTGCGGTAGGTTCGGCGATAGGCGATGACATGGGAGAAAGCAGTTCTTTAACGCTACCTATAACCATTCCCGTTATTTTAGCCCTCTACATAATGATGCAAAGCGTAGAATCACCTGATTCAAGTCTTGCCAGGTGGTCATCTATGTTTCCCTTATTTTCACCCATTGTTATGCCTGCCCGACTGGCCTTCAACCCGCCATGGTGGGAGGTAGCACTTTCATTAACCATTTTGATAGGTACGGCCATGTTTTTTGTATGGATTTCGGGAAGAATTTATAGGGTGGGTATCTTATTGTACGGTAAAAAAGCAGGAATGAAAGAGTTGGTTAAATGGGTTTTTATGAAATAACTTTTCCTTCTTTGTATAGGGGAAGAATAATAGAAAAGGTAGTGCCTTTATTTTCTTCCCCATATTTTACAAATATCTTTCCTTCGTGATAATCTTCAATAATCCTTTTCGCTAGAGAAAGGCCTAAACCCCAGCCCCTCTTTTTTGTGGTGAAACCGGGTTGAAAAACTGTTTTATGGTTAGACGGCGGTATTCCCTTTCCATTATCAGAAATATCAATGTGTACCTGGTTCGAATCTAAGCTTATGTGTGCAGAAATTAACCCTTTTCCGTCCATGGCATCCAGGGCGTTTCGCAGTAAGTTTTCAATGACCCAATCGAAAAGGTGTGCATTTAAACCAACCATAATAGGTTTGTATTCTTCTACAGAAGGGAAATTAAAAGAGACCTTACGCGGCGCGCGTCTCTGCATGTAATTTCGGCAATCATCTAATTGAGCATAAATATTAACAGGTAATAATTGAGGAGCAGAACCAATTTTAGAAAAGCGGTCTGCCACAAGTTCAAGCCTGTTTACATCTTTTTCGAGTTCTTTAATAATATCTGCAATTTCTGAGTCCTGGAGCTCTTTAGATTTTAATAAATCAATCCATGCAATAAGACCGGAAATGGGTGTACCAAGCTGGTGTGCCGTTTCTTTAGCCATACCTACCCATACTCTATTTTGTTCTTCTCTTCGGGCAGAACTAAATCCGATGTAGCCAAAAAAGATAAAAGCAGCGATAAGACCAAGTTGCATCAAAGGAAAGAATCTAAGTTGACGCAAAGTCACTGATTCCTCGTAATACAACTTGTTACCGTAGCTTTCAATGGGTTTAACTCCCTGGCGTTTCAAACGTGCCAGTTCTTTTTCAATGTTTTTTGGATTGGTAGAAGCGTAATTTCTTGAATCAAGGATCTGACCAGAAGGATCTACCAAAATAACGGGAATGGTTTGGTTGTTTTTTATAATGTCAAATGGAATAGTCAGGTCTTGACAAGAACTGCAGGCCTCATTAACCGGATTATTTAACTCTGCATAAGCTTTAGCCCAAAGATCTGCTTTTTGCATTTCTTCTTCTGCCAGTCGCTTACTTAAATATTGAGCATAAAATTGAGAAATAAGAATTAGCACTACCCCAACGGCTGCTAAATATTTCTTCCAATGTGATTTTCGCTTATAAATATCCATTAAGTTATTAAGGGTTTCTAGACGTATGATTTAACTGATAAGAAGCAACTCTGGAGATAGTATTTTCTTGAACATTGCTATAAAAAAGATTGAAATCAGCAATATGATAATTCTTATTTCTATATAGAAAACTCCACGGAAATTTTGGATGACTTACCTCTAAATAGGCACCTTTAATTGTGGCGTCACAAATGGCGGGTAAAACTTTATCGAAATTTAGAAGTACTGCTCCTTTGTTTAATTCCTTTGGTGCTACTTCTTTCGAGCGACTCCAGGACAAAGGATTAACCACTACGATATCTTCATCACCGGATTTAGAGGTAGGTGCACTTTTTTCCTCCCAGGTCCTCCAACTGACAAAACAACCGGTTTGATTGGCATTTTCACAAGGAACAATCTGTTGAAAAGCATTTTGCTTAATGGGCATACCTATTAAATAGGCTGCAACTAATTTTTGTGCTAAAGGTTTTCCATCAAAAAATTCCTTCATTAAGCGCTCAGCATGATTAGTTCCCTGACTGTGTGAGGCAATTATAATAGGCTTATCATTATTATAATGTTGAAGGTAATACATAAATGCCTGGCGGATATCTTGGTAAGCCAGTTCGAAAGCAGCTACTGCCTTTTCTTTTTCATTGCTAAAATAAGCACTTAAATGTGCTTGTCTATAAAAAGGGGCATAAATATTTCCTGCTTTATTGAATATAGATGCCTGAAACTTTAGGGTGGAGTTTTCTGTTTTGAGACGTAATTTTTCATCTGCAAGATTGCCATTCCAATAGGTCACTTTTTTATTGTCGGTGTAAGTGGTGGGATGCAGAAAAAATACATCCACCTTTGAAAGCAATTCGTTTGGTTTAGATCCATTATTTGACAATCCTTTCGGTGTTTCATCAGTTAAGTCAATTTTTTCAGGCAAAGCTCCCCACGATGACGCTTGGCTGTAATCGGGCGAACTTCCTGTCTGCGTGTCTATTAGTACTTTGGAAGATTGACAAGATGTTATCAAACCAGTTAAAATTAGACATTGTATTAACTTAATCATAGTTCCCTTTTTTAATATAACCTTCAACCATGTTAATTTATTGGTGCAAAGGATAACAATTTTACATAAAAATTAATAGTTAATTAGCTATTATTTTTGACAACAAACGCTTACTTTAGATTTTTTCAATTTAACCTACAAGCAAATTTTTGAAATCACTATGAAAAATATACTGTCAATTTGTTTTTCCTTTTATTGTTTGCAGATTTTTTGCCAGTCTCCAACGGAAGAGATCTTAGTGAGAAAGGCCATTGTTGAGATGTTTGATGGGATGTTTAATGCAGACAGCGCAAGGATTCGCCAGGTTTTTCATCCTGAAATGAGATTGATGACCATCGCAGCAGATAAATCAGGTGTGCCTATAGTACAGTCAACCAATATTGAAAATTTTTTAAAAAGTGTCGGTACGCCCAGAAAGGAAGGGCCATTAGATGAACGTATCTGGTCGTATAAAATACAAATCGACGGGAGCTTGGCTTCTGTTTGGACTCCTTATTCATTTTATGTCGGCAATCAATTCAGTCATTGTGGTACCAATACTTTTCAATTGGTAAAAATGAGTGGAGGTTGGAAAATATTACAAATTACAGATACCCGTCAAAAGGATAATTGTAGAATGGGTGTACCAGTAAAACCTGAAGTATTACCTCAATATTTAGATGATATGATTACTAAATGGCATAAAGCGGCATCAACGGCTGATGAGGAGACCTTTTTTGGTATGATGACGCCTGATGCCATCTATATTGGTACCGATACCACAGAGCGCTGGCTGAGGGATACCTTTAAACGCTGGTCTGCTTTTGCATTTGAGAGAGAGGTTGCCTGGGATTTTTCTGCCAGTCAAAGAAATATTACTATTTCTAAAGATGGTAACACAGCATGGTGGGATGAACTTCTCGTTACCTGGATGGGGCCATGTAGGGCAACAGGCGTGTTAATAGATTCACCCTCTGGCTGGAAAATTAACCATTATCAGCTTTCTGTAACGGTTCCAAATGATTTGATAAAACCTTTTATTGAATTAACCAAACCAAAATAACTGACATTTTAAATATTAAAACCTTATCTCTTATGAATTATCTTCTTTCAAGAAAAACTATTTTATTAGGATTTGTTTTTCTAACCTTTTCTTCTGTTCATTTTGCTTTTGCACAGTCAAATAATGCAAATGAAGCGATGCTCAATAAACTCACTCCGGCAGAAGTTAAGAAAGGCTGGAAATTATTATTCGATGGTTCCACGTTGACCGGTTGGAAAACATACAACCGAACGGATATGGCCACTAGCTGGGGTGTGAGAGATGGAGCTATTTATCTTGATGCAAAAAAGGGCAGAAGTGACATTGCTAAAGGTGACTTAGTAACTTTAGAAGATTATGATGATTTTGAGTTTACAGCGGAATGGAAAATTTCAGACTGTGGTAATAGTGGTGTAATGTATCGTATTGTTGAAGATCCGAAATATAAACAACCCTATTTAACAGGTCCTGAAATGCAGGTGCTGGATAATAAATGCCACCCAGATGCTAAAATTGTTACGCATCGTTCTGGTGATTTTTATGATGTAATGGCTAGTAAAACGGAGAATGTGAAACCTGCCGGTGAATGGAATTCAATCAGAATTATTATGAAAGGGTATAAATTAGAACAATGGCAAAATGGCGTAAGACAGATTAAATTGACGCTGGGTTCTGATGAAATAAATGCTATTGTAGAAAAAAGTAAATGGAAAAACCAAAAGGATTGGGGTAAGGCGCTTATTGGTAAAATTGGCCTTCAAGATCATGGCGATGCCGTTTGGTATCGTAATATAAAAATTCGCAGTTTATAATTTTTTATTCTTTAAAATAATTTGCGTATGCGCAGAAAAATAAGAATGGGCATGGTCGGCGGTGGTCGAGGTGCTTTTATAGGCGGAGTTCATAGAATGGCAGCTGCCTTAGACGGCCACATTGACTTAGTTTGTGGTGCTTTTAGTAGTGATTCTGAAAAATCTCGACTCTCAGGTCAGGACCTTTATTTGCCTGAGGATAGAGTATATGATTCTTACAGTCAAATGATTTTAACTGAAAAGGAACTTCCTGTCGGTGTTCGTATGGACTTCGTTTCTATTGTTACTCCGAATCACATGCATTTTGGTCCAGCAAAAATGGCGCTCGAAAATGGTTTTCATGTGGTTTGCGATAAACCTTTGTGTTTGTCTAAAAAAGAGGCGGAAGAATTAGTCGATCTAGTCAATAAAACAGGTCTCATTTTTGCTCTAACCCATAATTATACAGGTTACCCAATGGTGAAACAGGCTAAAGCCATGATTCGCAAAGGGGAATTAGGTGTCATTCGGAAAGTAGTTGTAGAATATCCTCAGGGATGGTTATCTACTCTCTTAGAGGCCGATGCAAGCGCAAAACAGGCCATCTGGCGTACCGACCCAAATCAGTCGGGGGCAGCAGGTTCAATGGGCGATATTGGTACCCACGCTGAAAATCTGGCGGAGTATATCACTGGTTTGAAAATTAGCGAAATGTGTGCTGATCTTAGCATTTTTGTGCCTGGGAGAAAATTAGATGATGATGGAAATGTCCTTCTTCACTTCGAAAATGGAGCTAAAGGGGTTCTGCACGCCAGCCAAATTTGTAACGGTGAAGAAAATAATCTAAATATCAGAGTGTATGGTGAAAAAGGGGGCATTGCCTGGCGACAAATGGAACCCAATACCCTTACGGTGATGTACCAGGATAAGCCATCAACCATTTACCGAACAGGCTGGGCAGGGTTAGAACGAGAAGCCATAGCGCATACCCGTATTCCGGCAGGTCATCCTGAAGGTTATCTTGAAGCTTTTGCCAATATTTATAGAAATTTTGCTTTTTGTATTCAGGCCAGGTTATCTGGCGAAGAAGTTGATCCTCTTTATACTGATTTTCCTTCCATTGAGGACGGTTTGAGAGGTATGAATTTTGTTGAAAAGGTGGTCGCTTCAAAAGGTGAATGGATTAAAATGTAAGCTAAATCATTAATTATGAAACATTTATTTTTTTTCGTTACCTTAGGTCTTATCACTCTCTCTTGCAATAAGTCCGACAAAAAGCCTTTACCTTTGATGAAAGTAAATTATCCGGAAACAAAAACCATCGATCATACTGATAATTATTTTGATAGCATCGTCCCAGATCCATACCGGTGGTTAGAAGATGACCGTTCGACGGAAACAGGGGAGTGGGTTAAAAGTCAAAATGAGGTGTCTTTCGATTACCTTAATAAAATTCCCTTCCGAGGCGCTATCAGAGAAAGGCTTGCCAAATTATGGGATTATGAAAAATATTCTGCTCCTTTTAAAGAAGGCGATTACACCTATTTTTATAAAAATGATGGACTGCAAAATCAGTATGTCTTGTATAGGCAAAAAGAAGAAAATACGCCTGAGGTTTTCTTAAATCCAAATGATTTTTCAACAGATGGAACAACTTCTCTTGCAGGGATCGATTTTTCATTGGACGGAACCCGTGCTGCTTATCAAATATCGGAAGGCGGTTCCGATTGGAGAAAGGTTATTGTTTTGGACGCTATGTCTAAAAATATGCTGGAGGATACCTTACTGGATGTGAAATTCTCTGGTCTTTCCTGGAAAGGTTCTGAAGGCTTTTTCTACAGTTCTTACGAAAAACCAAAAGAGGGAAGCGCTTTGTCTGGAAAAACACAATACCACAAATTATTCTATCATAAATTGGGTACTGCTCAATCGGGGGATCAGCTTGTTTTTGGTGGCGAGAAAACGCCAAGAAGATACATTGGTGGGTTTGTAACAGAGGATCAACAATTTCTCGTTATTACAGCTGCTGTATCTACTTCAGGTAATGAGTTGTATATCAAAAGTTTAAAAGACAAGAATTCACCTATTGTTCAGGTAGTGGATAATTTCGAGAAAGAGCATCAAGTAGTTCTTTCGGAAGGTGAGTGGTTATTTATCTATACGACTTTGAATGCACCAAACGGGCGCTTAGTAAAAGTAAAGGCTTCTAATCCTGCGCCTGAAAATTGGACAGACGTCATTTCTGAAAGAAAAGAACCTTTAAGTATCTCCACCGGAGGGGGCTATTTCTTCGCTTCTTATCTTAAAGATGCTCTCTCTTTAGTTGAACAGGTTAATCTAAATGGTAAGGTAGTGCGCACTATTTCCTTGCCAGGAAAGGGCACTGCGTCAGGATTTTCAGGAAAATGGAAAGATCCTGTCCTTTACTTTACTTTCACTTCATATACGCAACCAGCTACTATTTATTCTTTAGACGTTAAAACGGGAAAGTCATCCATCTATAAAGAAAGTAAGGTCGATTTCAATCCTGCTGATTTTGAATCTAAGCAAATTTTTTATACCTCGAAAGATGGTACAAAAGTTCCATTGATTATCACCTATAAAAAGGGATTGGTTCTAAATGGAAAAAATCCGACCTTACTTTATGGATACGGAGGATTCAACATCAGTTTAACGCCAGGTTTCAGCACATCGAATATCGTTTGGATGGAAAATGGTGGTGTTTATGCTGTGGCCAATTTGCGTGGTGGCGGAGAATATGGGGAAGAATGGCATGTACAAGGTACAAAAATGCGTAAGCAGAACGTATTTGATGATTTT
>Ga0247722_10001192_pt1 | contig 14615 bp, 15 predicted proteins | sample MSEWelMarce3H_FC_FD_189094 | JGI IMG/M metagenome (GOLD analysis project Ga0247722, IMG submission 189094) | Subsurface sediment microbial communities from gas well in West Virginia, United States - MSEEL Well Study Marcellus 3H_FC | ecosystem: Environmental > Terrestrial > Deep subsurface >... | reverse complement strand
CAAAAAATAGCATAAAAATAATATTAGTTTTTTTATTTTTGTTTGTGGTTTACCAAATTAATTAAACCATTTTAACTACCTTTGCACCCCATTTTGGTAGTTATGAAAAAGATGTTAGGTATTGGTTTTTGGGCTTTAATTGCCCGAATAATCCTTAGAAATAGAATTGCAATTATTGTCGGAATTGTTTTGATAACAATTTTGATGGCTTTGCAATGGAAAAATATTCGATTTACTCAAACTGAAGCCAATTTAATTCCTGCAGATGACAGTGTAAATGTTAACTACAATGCGTTTTTAGATAAATTTGGCGAGGAAGGAAATTTAGTGGTAATTGCCACAAAAGATAAAAAATTGTTTACACCAAAAGTTTTTTTACAATGGCAACAATTGATGAACGAAATCAAAGTCAATAAAGAAGTTTCACTCGTTTTGTCTATTGATAATTTGAAAAAACTAACAAAAAATGACACCCTTCAAAAATTTGAACTAACCCCGTTTGTTAATCCAGATAAAATTAACGACGCAAATTATTTAAAGTCGCTCCAAAACGATTTTTTTGTTAATATGCCTTTTTACGAGGGACTATTGTACAACAAAAAATCGGGTGCCATTCGTTCAGCTATTTATTTAGATAAAAAGATAATTAACACACAAGCCCGAAAATTATTTGTTTTAAATAAACTAATTCCAGCTTTAGATAAATTTGAAAGAACATCAGGAGTAACACTTCACACTTCGGGAATGCCCTATATTAGAACCCTTAATGCCAAAACCATTATTGACGAAATAGGCTTGTTTATTGTTGCCGCATTGTTAATTACCTCATTGATTTTTTACTTCTTTTTTAGGTCATTTCGTGCCACAATGATTTCATTAATTATTGTAATTATTGGGGTTATGTGGTCGTTTGGAATTTTAGGATTTTTAGGATACGAAATCACTGTACTTACCGCACTTGTTCCAACATTGGTTATTGTTATTGGTGTGCCCAATTGTATTTTCTTAATCAATAAATACCACCAAGAATATCAAATACATGCCAACAAAGCAAAGGCATTGCAACGCGTTATTACAAAAACCGGCACCGCTACGTTAATGACTAATATTACAACTGCAGTTGGTTTTGCTACTTTTATTGCTACAAACAATGTGCTGTTAACAGAATTTGGCGTGGTAACTTCAATTAACATTATTGCTATTTATTTGCTTTGTTTGTTTTTAATTCCTGTGTTTTTCAGCTATACACCAGCGCCTATACCAAGGCATTTGGGGCATTTGGAGCGCGAGTATATTACCTCTTTTATGGCATGGATTGTTCGAACTGTTAAATACAATAGGGTTGGGGTTTACTCAACAGCAGTTGGCTTGCTAATTCTTGGTATAATAGGGATTTATGAAATAAAAATATCAGGCAGTATCATTGAAGATATGCCCAAAAAAACAGATTTTTTTGCTGATATTCGTTTTTTTTGAAAAAGAATTTGACGGTGTAATGCCTTTGGAAATCATGATTGACACCAAACGAAAAAAAGGGGTCATGAAGCTTTCGGTACTTAAAAAAATGGAAGATTTGGAAGAAACGATTCAGGAAATCCCTGAGTTGTCAAAACCATTATCTATCGTTAATTTGGTCAAATATGCCAAACAAGCTTATTATAATGGCAACCCAGATTACTACCAATTGCCAACCCCACAGGAACAAACTTTTATTTTATCTTATATAAAAAATTCAACACAAAATACCTCCGATAATTTGCTGAAAAGCTATGTGGACAAATCAGGACAATTTGCTCGTATTACAACTTTTATTAAAGATGAAAATGGCGAAAAAATGGATGAAATTGAACAAAGACTTAGGCTTAAAGCCGAAAAATTGTTTCCTTCAAATCGATATAACGTAATCATTACTGGAAAAGCCTCTGTGTTTCAAAAAGGAACAAAATATTTGTTGGACAATTTATTGTCCTCTTTGTTATTTGCCTTTTTGTTAACGGCTGGTTTGGTGGCAATTATGTTTAAATCATTCAAAATGGTTTTGGTTTCAATCATTCCAAATTTACTGCCCTTGTTGCTTACCGCTGGATTGATGGGCTTTTTGGGAATCCCACTAAAACCATCAACAATTTTGGTTTTTGGTATTGCATTTGGACTATCGGTTGATGATACACTTAGGTTTTTAGCACAATACCGACTAGAGCTTGCAAGAAACGATTGGAAAATAAAAAAATCAGTATTTGCCACTTTTAATGACGCGGGGATAAGTATGTTTTATACTTCAATTGTGTTGTTTTTTGGTTTTTCAGTTTTTATGTTGTCTAGTTTTGGTGGCACCATAGCTTTGGGGGGGTTTGGTTTCGATAACACTTTGTTTTGGTATGTTATCTAATTTGGTTTTACTACCATCACTCGTTTTAACATTAAATAAAAAACTAGCTAACCAACAAGAATATAGCGAACCAATTATTGATATTTTAGAAATATCTGATGAAGAAATAGACGCATTAGAAAAAAATAATTAAATAAATTATATTTGCATACTGATTTGTTAATTTGATGCAAATCCAAAAAAAATTAAAATCCATTTTTAAAATGAAACATACCAAAGTTAAAGACTTATTAAACAGTACCAAAACCCTCCATGAAGTAAATGCTAAAGGATGGGTAAGAACTTTTAGAAACAATCAATTTATTGCATTGAACGACGGTTCAACTATTAATAATATTCAGTGTGTTGTTGATTTTGAAAACACACCCGAAGAAACTTTGAAACGGATTACTACAGGTGCAGCCATTTCAGTTACAGGTGAGCTTGTTGAAAGTAAAGGTGCGGGTCAAAAATATGAAATACAAGTAACCAAACTTGAAATACTTGGCGACTCTGATGCTGAAAAATTTCCGATGCAACCAAAAAAGCATTCCTTAGAATTTCTTAGAGAAAATGCACATTTGCGAGTAAGAACGAATGCTTTTGGTGCAATTATGAGAGTTCGTTCTGTGTTGGCTCATGCGGTACATACTTATTTTCAAGAAAGAGGTTTTGTATATGTAAACACGCCTATTATCACAGGTTCAGATGCTGAAGGTGCTGGCGAAATGTTTAAAGTAACCGCATTGCCATTTGACGGAACGCCACGAACTGAAGAAGGAAAGGTTGATTATAAAAAAGATTTTTTTGGAAAAGAGACCAATCTTACCGTTTCGGGTCAATTAGAAGGAGAAACGTTTGCAATGGCTTTGGGTCAAATATATACTTTCGGACCTACTTTTCGTGCTGAAAATTCAAATACATCAAGGCACTTGGCCGAGTTTTGGATGATTGAACCTGAAGTAGCATTCAATAATTTGGACGACAATATGGACTTGGCGGAAGATTTTATTCAATTTGTAATTAAATATACAATGGATAAATGTGCTGACGATTTAAAGTTTTTGGAAACCAGATTGTTAGAAGAAGAAAAATCAAAACCACAAGCTGAAAGAAGTGAATTAGCATTATTAGATAAATTAAATTTTGTACTTGAAAATAATTTCAAAAGAGTTTCTTATACCGAAGCTATTGATATTTTGAGAGATTCAACTCCAAACAAAAAGAAAAAATTTAGTTATATTATTAACGAATGGGGTGCCGATTTACAAAGTGAGCACGAGCGTTATTTGGTTGAAAAACATTTTAAATGTCCTGTAATCTTGTATGATTATCCGGCTAATATTAAAGCATTTTATATGCGATTGAATGAAGACGGAAAAACAGTTCGTGCAATGGATATCCTTTTTCCTGGAATTGGTGAAATTGTTGGAGGATCGCAACGTGAGGAACGATATGATGTTTTAGTTGAAAAAATGAAAGCCTTAGGCATTGACGAAGAAGAACTTTGGTGGTACTTGGATACCCGACGATTTGGATCGGCAGTGCATTCAGGTTTTGGACTTGGGTTTGAACGATTGGTTTTATTTGTAACCGGAATGACTAATATTAGAGATGTAATACCTTTTCCTAGAACGCCACAAAACGCCGAATTTTAAAACGGCAATTTATTGAAATTTCAACACCTAAACGAGTAATCAAAAAACAATGCTAAAGCAAAATCTTCAATTCAAATTATCTCAAAAATTATCTCCTCAACAAATACAGTTGATGAAGTTAATTCAGTTGCCAACTTTGGCTTTTGAACAACGATTGTTGGAAGAAATGAATGAAAATCCGGCACTTGAATCGGGCAATGAAGCTGATGATTTTGAAAAAGATGATTTTGATTCACAAGATGAATATGATGAATATGATGGTAATGAGTCAATTGAAACTGACGACATCAATATTGACGAGTATTTAAGTAACGACGAAATTCCAGACTACAAACTACAAGCTAATAATTTTAGCGAAGATGATGACGAAAGAGAAAGCCCTTTTGCCTCGCCAGTAAGTTTTCATCAGGATTTGATTAATCAGCTGAATACATTTATTTTATCTGATTCTGATAGGGAAATTGCCGAATTTTTAGTAGGAAGCATTGACGATATGGGGTATATTCGTAGAACAATTCAGGATATTGTTGACGATTTGGCATTTACACAAGCCATTTACACCGACGAGAAAAATGTGGAACGAATGTTACAAGTTATTCATGAACTTGAACCATCAGGAGTGGGTGCTCGCGATTTGCAAGAATGTTTGTTGTTGCAATTAAAACACAAAACACCTACTGAATATATTGAATTAGCCTCGGATATTGTTACCAATCAATTTGAAGCATTTACAAAAAAACATTATGATAAATTGCTTCAAAAATATGCTATTTCAAATGAGCAATTAAAAAAAGCCATTCACGAAATTGAAAAATTAAATCCAAAGCCTGGCGGGTCATTTACTGGAAATAACAAAATAACCGAAAATATTGTACCCGATTTTGCGATCAGAATTAATGATGGTGAGCTCGAGCTGACTTTAAACGGAAGGAATGCACCTTCTCTTCATGTGTCAAAAGACTACCAAGAAATGATGCAAACTTATAAAGATTCCAAAGACAAATCCAATTCGCAAAAAGATGCGGTGCAGTTTATCAAACAAAAATTGGATTCGGCTAAATGGTTTATAGACGCCATAAAACAACGTCAGGAAACGCTATTTGTGACCATGAACGCCATCATGCACTTTCAACAAGATTATTTTTTGGAAGGCGAAGAAACCAGTCTTAAACCAATGATTTTGAAAGACATAGCAGATATGGTTGGTTTGGATATATCTACAGTTTCACGTGTTGCCAATAGTAAATATGTGGATACACCTTATGGGACAAAATTGATAAAAGAATTTTTCTCTGAAGCCATGAAAAATGACCAAGGTGAAGATGTTTCAACTTTAGAAATCAAGAAAATTCTGCAAAATGTAATTGCCGACGAGGACAAACATAAGCCACTCCCAGACGATCAACTTGCTGAAATTTTAAAAGAAAAAGGCTACCCAATTGCCCGACGAACCATTGCAAAATATAGAGAACAATTGGATATTCCTGTAGCAAGGATGCGGAAGAAGATTTAGTTTTTTGATTTTTTCTTGTCATTCCGAATTAAGTAGGAATCGCATAAGTTACTCTTTTTAGGTGCTTCAGCTTCGTTTTTCTGATATTTCTATAGTTGGGCTACTGCTAATTTGCTCCTCATTTGTTGCATTTAACTTTCCATAATTTTTTTGTTTTCAATATCCTATTTTGAATTCTTAAAAAAATGCTTTCATACTCCCTAAAACATAAAAAATAAATTAGTAAGTTTGTAGTACTAAACTTTTGGTTATGACAACAATTGCTCTAAAAAAATATTTAATTTCTAAAATTAATCTTTTAGAAGACGATGCTGTTTTAAAACAACTAAAAAAAATTGTTCAAAACAATGAAAAGGTTTATGTGCTTTCAGATATTCAATTGGAAAAGTTGAGAATAGCAGAAGAACAATTTGCAAATGGTCAGTTTATTACCCAAGATGAAATGGACATAAAATTTGAAAAATGGCTAAATGAAAAGTAATTTGGTTAGAAAAAGCAAATTTTGATTTTTTTGACATATTAGAATTTTATGACAATAGAAATAAAAGTAAAATTTACAGTAAAAAACTTTATGTAGAAATCAAATTAAAACTAAAATTTTAGATTTTCGCGTTACTTTACCACAAAAAACAGCAGTTGAAAACCTTTATTATTTTACACATAATCATATTTCAATATTTTTTTCAATTGAAAGCGACGATATTATTGTAAAAGTTGTAACAGATGAAAGAAGAAACCCTCAATTAATAAATCGTCTTTTAATTAATTTGGATTAAAAATTATTTGTGAACAATGATTATTTTAAGTTTTTTGATTTTCTTTTTTTAAAGTTATTTTACAATCTTCCAATAAACTTCATGAAATTTTTTATCCGAACTCAAGTTTATTAATTCATTCGCAAAAAATTGAACTAATGAATCTTTTTCAGCATTTGATTGTGCGAGGCAATCTTTGTTATTACTATCTAGAACGATAACAGAAGCATACATTTCTTCCCAGCTTTCAACTCCATTTGTTGCAACTGAGTATAACTTGTTTTTTGTTTCAAATAATTTTACATTTTCCCAAATTAAAATGGGGTGTCTGTCGTTATTCAAATAAATTTGATTGTTCCATTTTCCAAATTTATCAAACATTAATTTTTTTGTGTAGAATGCTGATAATACAGCGTTGAACCTAAGTTCGGAAATAGTTGAAGTGTCTTTATCTTGGATGGTTTGTATTTTTTTTATTTCAAAATTTTTGAAACCATTTTCATAAATAAATGGGTTGTTTGGGTTTTCGGTTTTGTGTCTTATTCCGATTCCTTTTTCCTCATTTTTTTTATTTATTTTAGTGGAACAACTAACCAATACTATACTTAAAAAGAGTGCGATGTTTTTTATTTTCATCATTCTAATTTTTAGTAGAGATAGTTTTTTAAAATTAAAAAGTATCAATTGTATTGCGTAAGTTATGCAATTTGGTAAGATTTACAATTAATGCTATTGCGTTGCAAACGCTTATTACGGCTAGTGTTGTGAGTGCTGTTGCTATCATTTGTTAAAAATTACTTGGTTTGTAGTTGTTTAAAATGGTTGGCATAAACCGGGGTGTGGTTTGTTCCATTTTTTGTAATTTTTGCGCTATGTCCCCAAATAGTATTGTTCATAATTATTCTTTTTATTTATTTACAATCAACTTGTGGGGGAAGTATGATGGCACAAATTTAGGTTGGTTATATGATAAAAAAGTTGTGATTTAACAAGTTTTAAAACTTTAACATATTAATTGTCTTTTTTACGGGGGATTGCGTGAGGGATTGAAGTGGAAAGCCCACAGCAACCCGCAGCGGCAGCGGAGGGGTGCGAGGACTTGGAACGAAAAGCCCGACCTTGTTTAAAAAAATGAAGTGAGGAATCGAACGAATTTTTTAAACAAGGGCACGCCCTAATTATTTATAGAATATAGAATTGTAGTCCGATGTTTATGGTTTTAACGTTAAGGTTTTCGGTGCCTATTTGTGTGTTTTTAAACAGTTTATTGAGTCCGTAATAAACGTAAATGTTCCAAGTGTTCCAACCTGCGGCTAGTGTTGCGCCGTAGCTAATTTTGTTGAGATCGGGGTTGTTTTTTATTGTTATTTCACTTGAAGGCGAGGTAAAAGTGTAAGTGCTGTTAAGTAAGTAGCTGATTTTGAATCCTGTATAAACGCGCCAAAAGCGGTGGTTGTTTGCAGTTGAGTTACGCCAACGGAACTCCAAAGGGATTTCTATGTGGTGCAAAGCGAGTTTGTTTTTGGAATAGTTTGTTGTTTGTGGCGCAATTTGGTAGTTTATTTGACCTGTTGCGGTTTGTGTTAGTAGTAAGTTGGTGTTGTATCCGCTGTACGAATAGCCTATTCCGGCTGCAATTGCTAGGGTTCGGTCTTTGTTGATGGGCATATCTCTGAGAAATCCGCCTGATAAACCTGCTGAAAACTGATTTTGAGTTAAAAGTGCGGGTTTTTTGTATAGGTTATTGTAGGTGAAATTGAAATAAAATTGGTCTTCACGGTAAAGCGAATCGGAAGCAATGGTGTCTGTGGCTATTTCTTGTTGTGCAAAAATAGGGTTTAAAACAAACAGCATTAAAACAAGAAATAAATTTCGCATGGTGAAGTAATTTATTTGTTTAGTACTGAATTTTGCAGAGAGGATGGGATTCGAACCCACGATACAGTTACCCATATACAAACTTTCCAGGCTTGCTCCTTCAACCACTCGGACACCTCTCTAATTGGTTGCAAATAACCGTAAAAAAAAGCTAATTTCCAAAGATTATTCCATTTCTCCTCGTAAAGATGTTTCAAATATGGTTTTGAAGAGTGTTGGTGCTACATTTTGACCTAATAAATACATTAGTTTTGTTATTGCTGCTTCGGTGGTGATGTCTTTTCCGGATATGACGCCAATTTTTTTCAGTGCTACGCTGGTTTCGTAATGCCCCATGGATACTGTGCCGCCCGTGCATTGGGTTACGTTAATTATGTACAGACCGTTTTTGATTGCTTTTTTTAATAAATTAATGAACCAAACTTCGGTGGGTGCATTTCCCGATCCGTAGGTTTCTAGTACTATCCCTTTTAGGTTAGGAAGTGATAGTAAGGAGGTTAAAAGTATTTCGTTGATGCCCGGAAACATTTTCAAAATCATTACTTGTTCGTTTAATTGTTTGTGAACAATGAGTTTTTTGCTTCTTGATGCGGGTAATAGCGCTTGGTTGTTGATGTTTAAATGCACTCCAGACTCTGCCAATGCCGGAAAATTTGGCGATGAAAAGGCTTTAAAATGTTCGGCATTAATTTTTGTGGTTCGGTTGCCACGGTATAATTTGTATTCAAAATAAAGGCAAACTTCTTGTACTACGGGTTTATTTTTTATATGTAATGAAGCAATTTGAATAGCGGTGATAAGATTTTCTTTTGCATCGGTACGCAAATCGCCAATGGGTAACTGTGAGCCCGTAAAAATAATTGGTTTTGCTAAATTTTCAAACATAAAACTCAATGCGGATGCCGAATAAGACATGGTATCGGAACCGTGTAATACAACAAATCCGTCAAAGTTGAGGTAATTGTCTTCTATCATGCAGGCAATTTTCACCCATTTTTCGGGATTCATGTTGGATGAATCTATTGGGTTTTCAAATGATATGGTTTCAATTTGACAGTCTAATTGTTTTAATTCAGGGATTTTTTGCAACAATTTTTTGAAATTAAAGGCTTTTAAGGCTCCCGTTTCAAAATCTTTCATCATACCGATTGTTCCGCCGGTGTAAATAAGCAGTATGTTGGGTTGATTTGTCATTCCTTATTTTGATTTGTTTACAACTGGGTTGGCATACATGGCAAGGAAACTTTCTTTCATTTGGTCATTACTTGCATCAATTCTTTTTTCCAAACGTTTTATAAAAACAGCTTTTTCGTCGTCGGTATAATTACTTGCAAATTGATTGGTATTGTTTAAAATATCAAAAGCAATATAGTTAGTTGGCCACAATTTGTACGATTGTAAAATAGATGCGTCAATTGCCTGAGCTAATGCCTGAATTTGTTTGTTACCATTGTCAAATTCTGCTTTTATCTCGTCCAATTCAGTATCTAGTACTTTTCCGATATGAATGTGAATATGTTTTTTAGGTCCCATTATACCACTTAGTAGTGTGGTAAAATCTTCATTTTTTTCTTTTATATAAATTTCATTGTTCATTTCGGCCATCAATTGAGGCATTTTTAAGGCATCAGTAGGATCGTATTCATACGAAATTGAAACGGGAACAATTTTTATTTTTTTAAAATAATTGGGCAACTCTTTTTCATCACTGCCCATGCTCAGCATTTTTAGAACCCCTGTGTGTGTGGAGTCATTACCGTCTTTGGTTCTTCCTTCTCTTTGTGCAATCCAAACCGACCTGTTTTCTCGAAGTAACAACTGACCAATGTATTCTGACATTAATTTTGAACTCTGCAATAATTCTCTTGGCGACAAACCACGTTGTACAACAAAATTTCTATTCAGTTTGGAAAGCGTTAACAAAAATGCTTTTTTTACTAAATTATCTCCAATTGCCGATGCTGTCATTACTAAACCGTGTTCAAAAAGTGCCGCATTTAACAATGAAGTATCTAAAATAATATCCCTATGATTTGAAATAAATAGGTACGAAGTGTTTTTTTCTAAATTCTCAAAACCCGATGTTGACAATCCATCAGAAGTTGTTTTTAAAACTCTTTGAATGGATTTGTAAATAAAATTACATTGAAAATCACGAATAGAATGTGTTTTTTTTAACTGTTCTTTCCATTCGTTGTCTTCCAACTCAGGATAGGTAAAGTTCATTAACGCTTTCATCATTGGATGATCGCACGAAGCTTTAATGGCATCATTTACTTCAGCATCATAAAACGGACGAATGGCATCAAATTTTTGCATTGTTTTTATTTTTTAATGCAACAAAATAACAAAAAAAATATCAATTATGAGTTAATTTCTAATTAAATCCCAAAAATTTCCTTTGAATTTTCGGTTGTAATACGCGCAATTTCATCAATTGACACATTATATATAGTAGCTAATTTTTCAGCAACCAACACTGTGTAAGCACTTTCGTTTCGCTTGCCTCTATGTGGGGCAGGAGCCAAGTAAGGCGAATCGGTTTCAAGCACTATATGCTCCAAATCAATCGCACTTAAAAACTGGTCTATTTTACCGTTTTTAAAGGTGGAAACCCCGCCAATGCCTAATTTTAATCCATACGAAATTGCCTTTTTAGCCTGTTCCAAATCACCCGAAAAACAATGAAAAATTCCAAATAAATCAGCCGATTTTTCCATTTCCAATACCTCAAAAACCTCGTCAAAAGCATCTCTACAGTGGATATTTATAGCAAGTTTATGCTTTTTTGCTAACTGAATTTGCCGCTGAAATGCTATTTTTTGAATGTCTAATGTTGTTTTATCCCAATACAAATCAATCCCAATTTCGCCAATTGCATAAAACTTATGAACAGCCAACTGCGCTTCAACATGCGCCAATTCATCCAAATAATTTTCCTTTACATAACACGGATGCAACCCAATCATCAACCCAATATTATTCGGAAATTCACGCTCCAAAGCATACATTTTATCCGTGTAAGCACTGTCAATAGATGGAATAAAAAACCGTGAAACCCCAGCTGAAATAGCCCTTTCAATCATTTCTGTGCGGTCATCATTAAACTCATCAGCATACAAATGGGTGTGTGTATCAGTAAAAATCATTGTAACAATTTAAGACCACAAATTTACAATTAATTTATTATATTAGAAGCAACAGGCTCGGGCATTTTCAATAAAGGGTAGTTCCAGCCATCGCCTTTATCTCCCATGCCCTCCGGGACAATGGGAGGATATCGGCTCTGTCTGGGCTAAAACGACAAAGGTAGTTTTGTGAAATATGATTTTTTTAAGTAGTTCGTTTGTACCAATAAAATAAAAAAAATGCCACAAATTAAACGGACTTCACGAATTTAATACGTGATAATCAGCGAAATCTGTGGCAAATTTCAAAAATAGTTCCTGCAAACTAAATGTATAATTTTTAATTTGAAATCAAATCAAAATAATTTTTAAAGTTTTGAATAACAATAAATTACATTTTCTCGTATAAAGCTCTTATTTTTTCTTTTGTCATACTATTTTTCCAATCAGGACCTAAAGCATTTTGCCAAAGAGGTTCCATTCCATACGCTACGTTAATCATAGTTTCCCATTGTTCTTCTGTAAGACCTTTTGTAATCCCTTTTGGTAATTCAATAGCATGTTTTTTTACCATTTCTTTAAATTCTCTAACCCCTTCAGGATAGTATTCTTCTAAATGATCAAATACAATACAGTTTCCAATTCCGTGTTTTGTGCCTAACAAAAAAGAAAGTCCGTAAGACAGCGCGTGAGCAATCCCTACTTGCGAATAGGCAATACTCATACCACCATGCCATGATGCCATCATCAATTTTTCATCAGAATCGTTGTCCCAAACGTCTTTTTTAAGATAAATGTCCTGGCAAAGCTCTAAAGCTTTTTCGCCATAACTTCTGCTAAATGCATTTAAAAAATACCCCGTAAGTGATTCTATACAATGTATATAACAATCCATAGCAGTGTAAAATCGTTGATTTACAGGAGCGTCTTTAATTAAATTAGGATCTAAAACAACTTGGTCAAACGGAGTAAAATCTGAATTAAGTCCCAGTTTTTTGGTTGGTCCTGTTAGTACTGCTGTTCTGCTTACTTCGGCACCTGTTCCAGAAAGTGTTGGGATTCCAACGTGGTAAACGCCAGCATTTTTGATAAGATCCCAACCTTGGTAATCGCTTGAAGGACCTTCATTTGTAATCATTAGCGCAACTGCTTTAGCCATATCAAGGGCACTGCCGCCACCTATGCCAATTACGCCATCAATAGTTCCTTGTTTTACAAAATTATCTCTTAACTCATCAACGTAAGAAGTTTTTGGTTCATGAGTTACATCTATAAATTCTAAAATATCATTCGCTTTAATGGGAATTTGTTTTAAAAATTCGGTATTATTTTCAAAAAAATGATCTACCAAAAAAACCATTTTTCCATTACTAGTTCTTTTTGTAGAAAGAATTGTATCAAGCTGTGAAATTGATTCTCTTCCATAAATTATTCTGGGAACCATTGGAAAATTTCTGTAATTTGTCATATAATTTAATTTTTTTTAAAATAAGTTATTGCGTTTAATAAATCATTTTCAGTATCTATTTCAAGCGTAAACTCATCGGTATAAACCATTTTTATTTTTTTGCCTATTTCAAGATATCTTAAACATTCAATTAATTCTGCTTTTTCTAAAGGTGTTTGTGGTGTGTTATAAAAATTTAAAAGCGCCTCTTTTCTAAATACGTAAACGCCAATGTGTTTGTAATAATTAATGTCAACGTCATTATTTCGTATAAATGGAATAGCAGATCGAGAAAAATAAAGGGCAAAATCGTTAATATCTACAATCACTTTTACAATGTTGGAGTCATTTACATTTTCGGTAGCATCTACTTTTGTCATTAATGAAGCTAAATCCACTTGATTTGTTGAATCATTTCTAAAACTGTCTAAAAGTTTTATCATTGATTCTCTGTATATCAACGGGGTATCTCCTTGCACGTTTACAATAATATCAGCCTCAATAGTTTCTGCTGCCTCTGCAATTCTATCCGACCCTGAATTGTGATCTTTAGTACTATAAAAAACTTTTCCGTTTACGTTTTCTATTGCTTTACCTATTTCTTTACTCTCTGTGACTACCCAAATGTCATCAAATAAATTTAGGTTTTTTGCTGCCAAATAAGTCTGAACTATTACTGGAAAATCGCCAATATTTTTCAACATTTTTCCAGGTAATCTTGTTGATTCTAATCGTGCGGGTATTAAACAAACTATTTTCATTTATTGATATATTAGTTAAAATACGGCTTTTAACGATTGAATAATTTTGGATTTTCTGTTTTCTATTTCTTCCTCTGTCCAATTTAGTTTTATCAAAAAAGAAATTGTTCTACACATTATTTGATCGGATACTGGAAAACCCGAATCGGTCCAAGTAGTAAATCCGTTTTTAATTTCGTTACTATAAGGGAATGGAGATTTTAACTCTTTTAAATGATCCCATTTTTTATAATAATGCCAATTATTTACATACCAATAAAAATAAGAGTCTAATCCTTGTTTTTTAAGTTCGTCAACCAACTTTTGAGCGGTATCTTGATCAGGTGTAAATATGGATAAAAAGGATGCGTTTTCGCCTTCAGCATCTCCAATATCTCTAAAACTTATTTGAGGAAAGTTTGCAAATGCTTCTTTGATTTGTTTTTTGTGTTTTCGTTGCGTTTCTAAAATTTTATCAAGTTTAGCTATTTGAGCAACTCCTACTGCAGCATTAAGCTCTGAAATTCTGAAATTAAATCCTATGTATGGATGATTTTCTGCTCCTCTGTCGTTTCCAATATGGTCATGACCATGGTCTGTAAAACCTTGAATAATATCGTGTATTTTTGAATCATTTGTAAAAACAGCCCCTCCTTCTCCGCAAGTTATTGTTTTTACATAGTCTAATGAATAAGTACCCACTTCACCAAATGTCCCCAAGGCTTTTCCTTTAAAAGTAGCTCCTATAGACTGACAAGCATCTTCAATAAGAATTATATTATTTGTTTTACAAAATTCAGCTATTTGATCAACTTCGCCCATTGCACCACACATGTGAACCAACATAACTGCTTTGGTTTTAGGCGTAATCGCTTTTTTAATACTTTCAACATTTAATGACAAGCTTTGGTCAATATCAGCAAGTACTGGTATTGCTCCAACAGACAAAATAGCTTCAAAAGTTGCAACAAATGTAAATGTAGGCATGATAACCTCGTCACCACTTCCAATACCTAAAGCAGCTAATCCTATTTGCAAGGCTGCTGTACCACTTGAACATAAGTGTGTATGTTTTACATTCAGTTTTTTTGAAATTTCATTTTCCATTTCTAATGCTTTCCAATGACC
>Ga0247722_10001191_pt1 | contig 14620 bp, 15 predicted proteins | sample MSEWelMarce3H_FC_FD_189094 | JGI IMG/M metagenome (GOLD analysis project Ga0247722, IMG submission 189094) | Subsurface sediment microbial communities from gas well in West Virginia, United States - MSEEL Well Study Marcellus 3H_FC | ecosystem: Environmental > Terrestrial > Deep subsurface >... | reverse complement strand
ATAAAATATACAAAAAAACGTTATATAAAAAAATATAAAGAATATAAAAGTACATATGAGATATTATTTGAAAATAATCAAAAAATGTTGGATACGTTTACGAATGAACTAAATTCTTCTAATATATTTGATAAGTTAGATGAATTATACAAAAAACAAAGGACATCACAATTTTTTATTAATATTATCAATTATGCTTTTGATTGTTCATTTTTTCCATCTAAAGATGATGTATTAGTTTGGTATAATAACGATAAACCTAATAGTCTACATGATTTTCATATAAACTTTCGTACTAATTTTAAAATAAGTCAGTCTGATTTATTTAAGTTATTGCCAGGAACCTATTATAATATAGTATGCAGATACCCATGCGATTCTTCTATAAGTACTTACCTTAGAAGAAGACGTTCTGTGATAAATACAACATCAACTACACTTAAATTTCCAAAAGGTAACACATATGTAAATACACATAAATGGTCAAATGATAGAAATAAATATATTAAAGGTTTATTTCATAACTTAAATTTGAATGAAATGAATAAACACAATATTGATATCAATATTCAGGATGATTTAGGGAATACTATATTATACTATGCAGCAATAAAAGGTAATTTAAATATTGTTAATGCTTTAATTGCTAAAGGGGCTAATGTGAATATAAAGAATACTTTCGGAAAAACTCCATTGCATATTGTAGCACAAAATGGAAATTTAGAAATTGTTAATGCTTTAATTGGTGCTAAAGCTGATGTGAATATAACGGATACTTTAGGACAAACTCCATTGCATATTGCATTCCAATATAATAAACTAGACATTTATAACGCTTTAATTAGTGCTAAAGCTGATATGAATATTAAGGATGGAAAGGGTAAAACAGTCAAAGACTTAATATTTGATAAATCTACACTTCTTCCTCCCTAGTCAAAAGCCACATCTTGTGTTCTTTCATTTTTGCCATTTTCAAATGCCCTTCCAGCCAATTAAAATGAACCATCACAGGGTCTAACATCGGATTATCATAAAACATTTTTCCATTCGGATATTTTTCTAATGGAAGAGCGCTAAAACTACATCTCGGTTTTACAAAATCATTAAAATACGTCTGATCATTATTATTAAATGCACACTTTAAATACTTCTTACGTCCCTCTTCTGAAATGACATCATACAATTTAATTAATTTGTCACTTGATCTTATAAGCATATAACCAGTGCACATGTTTTGTGTATTATTATTATCTAACGAATCATTTTGAATCCATACATCGACTTTTGGATTATTTGATAAATTCGAGAAATCATCCATCGGATTCTTTCTAAATACAATATCCCCATCAATTAACAGCACATTTTTGTGCAACAGAATTTTATAAATGAGTTCCAGTTTTAAATAACAAATTTTGACATATTCCGTGCTATTATATTTAGAAAATGGGCTATACTCTTCATTTATATATATTGAATCATATCCCTTTTTTTTAAGTTTTTCCGAGCACTTTTTGTCAACACACACAATAAACACTTTTTTATCCAACTGAAATGGTTTTAGGCTTTTAAGCATGTTAAGCGTGTAAAGTAAGTATCCTGAATTTGTTAGTGTGGTCATTACAGTATCTTGTATTACATATGGCTCTACATCGTTTATTGTTAATTGAATAGACATTTTAATCTATTTAGAGTTTGGTGTAAACTCTTTAAGGCGTCATTTTATACAAAAAATTAAAGGTTTATTAGTATGGAAATTGCAGCCCTATCTGGTCTCCTTGGATTAGGCTATCTAATCACAAAGGCAAGTAATTCACTTCCTCCTGCCGATAAAGTACGTCCCTTATTAAAAGAAAATTTCATTCCTGCTGCACGAGGCCCTAACACAGATCCTTTAACTCTTGCCCCAAAAGGTTCATCCGCTGTTGGTTTTGGCCCTGACCTAGATTTGATGTATAACACTCCAAAAGGCCCATATACATCAGAACCCAGTCCAGGACCTTACGGTACAGCATTTGGTTATGCATCTAACAAGCCTCCTTATTCTCCTGGATATACCCCGGGCACACAACCATCGCCCGTTCCAATTGATTCAAACGTTCCTATGACAGAATATCGTTCCGATAACGTAGAACAAGATTCAAATTACATTAACAGTAAATATGTAATTAGTCCACTTTCTGGGCAAAAGATATTATCGAATGAGTTCAAGCATAATAATATGCAGCCATTTTTCGGTGGTCGCATAAAACAAAACATTGCCCCTCAATCAAATACTTCCATTCTTGATTCCTACAATGGAAATGGCTCTACTCAAATGAAAAAGAGAGAAGTCGAAAATATGTTTGAAACATCTCGTGCTCCTTATGGAAATCCATATGGTATGGAAGATAATACTGATTTTTTCCAATCACGTATTGCTACACAGGCTCCTATTGTTCGTAACGGTGAACGTCCCTTTGAACCAACACGTGTTGGATCGGGTATTGGTGAAAAATTTGGATTTGCAGGCAAAGGCGGATTTCAACAAATGGAAGTGAATGAAATTATGCGCCCCAAAGACACGAACGATTTACGTGTTATTTCCAATCCCAAAGAAACATATGATACACCGATCATTCCAGGTAGTCGCTTTGTTACGACAAGTTCAGATGATCCAGGCGAAGTACGTAAATATAAACCTGACACGTTCTACATCGATGAAACGGGTGAGCGCTTTTTTGTAACAAACGGTGACGTAATCAAAGAAACCGTGCGTTCTGTACAAGTATTACCACACACGGCTCGGCCTGAAACATCCGTCGAATACGGAGGTATTGCTGCATCACAGGACTTTGCAGAAAGCTATGTAACGGGCTCCTATCGTATGCCCACAACACAACAATATGGTGGCGCTGGTTATCGTAATGCGGATATGACAAGTTATTATACTAAAAATCTAGGTGGGGAAGCGGATTATGGCAAATCATCTATTGAAATTCGTCCAAATGAACGTAATGAAACAAGTGAACGTGTTATGGGACTTAATGCTGTCCCTGCAGATAATGGTTTAGTAACAACCCATTTTACAGATGATGCTCGTCCAACACGTCGTGCAGAAACAATCGGAAATATCCGAATGAATGGAACACCCATTTCCTATGCGGAAAGAGCTCCTGCCATTACAGTGTGGGATCCAAAGGATATTGCACGGACCACTGTAAAAGAGACCACTATTTATTTGGATCGCATGGGTGTGGTAGCCGCGGCATCTGCTCCTACACGTCTGAAAGTATATGATCCAGATGACATTGCAAAGCCGACTCAAAAATCACAACTATCTAACAATTTATCATGGACTGGGCCAGGTGGAGGAGCATGGGGAGATTCAATTGACATAACTTCGGCGTATAACATGCGCACCAACCCTAATAAGGAACAGATTGCTCGCGGTAGAAAACCGATCGCTGGGTCAGGTGGTGTAGCAGTGTTTAAAGGGGATCCTGGTAGACAAACTTCTCAGAAATTGGATGCGGATTACATAAATGATCGTGCATTAGCCATTAACCGATCCATGGATTTGACACCAGGCGTGGGTGATATTGGGCGTGTTGAATATAGAGTCCCTCTCAAATTAGATGTAAGTCGTGAAAGAAATCAGTATAGTTCGGTGGAAGCGGTGGATAATAATCCGCTAATGCAGAGTTTACGGAAAAATGCAGAATTGGATGAACAGGCTTTGAATAGTTATGCAGAATTCTTATCTGCTCAATAAGTATGTCATCCATAAAACGACATAAATTTCAAAATGGATTGGAACTAGTATATCAGCCATCCGATCGAGCCATTCCCATTACATGTATATATGTATTTTGTAAAGTTGGATCAGCCTATGAAACAGATCCTATTCGAGGTGCTTCTCATTTTGTCGAGCACATGACATTTAAAGGGACCGAAAAAATTAGGAAAGTTAGAAACTTGTTAATTAAATATAATGACATTGGATCCGAATCAAATGGATTTACAACACATATGTATACATGTTATTATATTAAAGCAGATGATCAATATTTTGAAAAGTCATATGAAATTCTATCTGATGTATTGTTACATTCCACTTTTCCGAAAAAAGAATTTACAAAAGAGCAGAATGTGGTGGTAGAAGAGAATATTCGAAATGAAGATGACAATATAAATCTCATCACAGAACGTATAAATTCACTTTATTATAAAGGAAGTTCCTACGAAAATCCTGTAGACTGTATGGAATATCACCCAACTCCGACACATTTGAAATATGACGACATGTATGCATGGTATAAATGGTTCTATGTTCCATCTAACATGATCATTAGTGTAGTATCACAACTTCCTTTTTCTTATATTAAAAATATTATATCTAAAATGGGGTCTATAAAACACGATAAAAGGGTAAAACCGTCATTTGCACATTCTCCTATATTACAATTATCACCTATCGTGCCTTCTGTGAATTATTATCATAAAAAATCGGTAAAAGCTACTACTGTAAGTGTTGGATTTCGCACATGTGGTCATGCATCTAAAGATAAATACAGCCTAGAAGTATTGAAAGCAGTTTTAAATGGATTTGGTGGAAGACTTTTTATGGAATTTAGGACAAAACATGGATTAACATATAGAACAAAATGTATCACGGATACGCAGGAACATAGTGGATATTTTTCCATATTTTTACAAACAGATCCTGCAAAGTTAATGGAGGTACTTCCAATTTTAGTTCGTTTTTTGAAAGATTTGAAAAAGGGTGTCACAGAAGATGAAGTAACTCGCAGTAAAATTATTATTAAAGGAGAACTATTAAGAAGTATGGAAAATATAGATACATTTGCTATGTATAATGGGGAAGAATCAATGTATGGCGATATTATACCATATCAAGAATTGTATTCTAGGCGATTTGCGAGAATTACTAAAAAACAAGTAAATGCAGTAATAGATCGTTATTTTCATAAAGATATGGTTGCATGTATATTATATGATAAAGAAATCAATAAAAAGAAAATAGACGAATTGTTTCAGAGTATAAACAATTAATCGATTATTTTAAATAAATGAATACTCCTATTATTCTAACAGGTCCTCCTGGATGCGGTAAAAGTTACTGGATTCAGAAGTATGCAGAAACACTTAAAAAACAACTCTTTGTATGTCCTTGTCGAAAAGATAGGACATTGCGGGATGGTCGTCAAAAACTACATATTTGGGCAAGACGCACCGAGCCTGCTATATTATGGCTAGAAGGTGCAGATGATTTAACACCAGAGGCACAGGCATTTTTAAGGCGAATTTTGGAAACACATGCATCTGATGTATTATTTATTTTAGAATGTCGCGATGGAGGACGTTTACAAGAACCAATTCGATCTCGATGTATTATTAAAAAAATGTATCAGCCTTCGTGGGACAATTTGCACCAATATTTGATGGCATTAAATGTAAAGGCAGATGATATAAAAGAATATTTAAAGCCTAATGAATATTCCTATCGTCGTGTAAAACAATGTATCTATTTAAAAATGCATTATCCTGATATTTGGCAACATACGATTACGCATCGGCGCCAAGAAAATAATGCTACTGCACAACAATCTGAAAATGATTTAATTCATTACATTAAAAATGGTTACAATCCTGAAAATTTAATTAGCGAGCATTTGTCAAATGAAAACATATTAAGAGACTACGGTAAATGCACTGAACTCTCAGGATCACTTTGGGCATTTTTAGGAAACGCGTTATACAAGACAACTATAACACCATCGAATTAAGAAGAAATGAACCGTGATTCTATTCTTTCCGTCTATTCGGATGCCCGCACAGAATATACCAAACAACTTTGTGTATTTTTAGTACCTGCTTATTTCCAATTCTTTACAGATTTACTTGAAAAGTCCAAACAAACAACGGATGCAAAAAAGGCTTTGTGGCAATTCCAAAACTACTTAAATGAAATTCATGATTGGAATATGGAAAAAGTAAACAATGAGATACATACCATTCATGTAAACTGCGGATGTGATTATTTGGAAGATCTCTTGACCGCTGTTTTTATTGCACATACGAAAGTTCTTACTGCGATTCGACTGTCATCCAATAATAAAAAAGTCGAAATTAATATTCCAAAGGTTGAACATTTCTTATTCAAAGTATTGTGTGAAACATCTAAGATTCTATGGGGTTCTACGTATTTATTTAGAGATGGGATCTCAGGTATTGAAAAACAGCAAAATTATAGAATGATTGAGCAATTAATTAATGAAGGAATATTACAAGCCGTTCGAAGCTTAGTACCAGTTAAATCGATTTTGAGAGATTTCGTTAACAATGATGCAGATGACGATGATGATAAACCTGATGAACCCGAGAAACCCGAGAAACCTGAGAAACCTGAGAAACAAGAACTACCGGCATCTGTCATTAATATAAATAAATCGGTAGAACTTGAGAAAGTGGACGAGAAACCTTTGGATCTTAAACCGTTAGAACCTTTGGATCTGACAGATGAGAAACAAGAGAACCCAGAGAAACAAGAGAACCCAGAGAAACAAGAGAACCCAGAACCTGTTAATCAAACCATTGTAATCAATGATAAACGAAATGTTAAATTTGGAGAGTTTAATGCAATATTTGATTCTACAAATCCAAATGATTCCGACATGGTGTATGATTCAACCGATGATGGTCCAGATTTAAAAATAGGAGAAGAAAGTTTACCATTATCGGCAGGTATTGATTTTGACATAGATGACTCCGCAATTCAAACAGATGAATATGAAGTATTGGCATAAAACGCAGATATAAAAACGCGGATAGAAAGATTGTGTTTTTATCCACACTATTGAAAATGATACCCACTTGGTTTCCATGGATTTTTGTTGGAGGTGTAGTATTTATAGCGCTTAGTTTTATTGGATCAAAATACAAAGAAAAAGAATATAAGAATATGCAATTTTTACAGGACTTTATAAGCGGTTCCATTTTAATCGCTTTTGTAGGTGTATTAATGCCAGATATTTTCCCAAAAATAAGTATTCCATTGCCAAATAAATTTAATGATGTCGATATTGATTTGCAGGTTGGACCCCCACGTCTTGCAGGAAGATAAATATATATAGTAGAATGCCAACCGCTATATTTGATAGTTCACTCATTACAAAACGTCGTCAGGTAAAAGTAGAGTCCGGTTCATTTATAACTCGTATTGCATCTAATAATACTAGTTATGCACCTGCACTAGGTATTTGGGACCAATCCATCGTAAATGATGTTAAAAATGGACAAATGAAATATTACAGAAAAGGTGAAGGATCTACTACAATTGATAATGGATGCCCTTGCCAACCAGATACAACTGGATGCAATTCGTTATAATTTTTAAGCTCCAATGGAATAAATAGTCTCATCTTGTGATACTTTTTGTTTCCATTTAAATTGTTGAAAAATCGGTTTATGAATTTGGTCTTTTGGAACTGCATTATTTACATCATGTGCAATACGAACATATAATTCAAACCCTTCATATTTTTCATCTCCGTGCTCATCCTCATACACAGTATGTCCATTTTTATCAACTGTCCAATTCCACAACAAATTATATAAAGGTGAACATGTTTCATATACTTTCGATGCACCTTCTTCGCTCATTATTGACACTTTCCCTTTCTTCTTAGGAGGTGGTTTGTCAAATAACCCGTCAATTAAACTAATTGATAATCTACAAAGATCGAAGGAAGGGTTTGGTTGAACTTTTGGTCGTGTATGGTCAAAAAATGGTCCAAAATTATATTGATCTCCTGCATCTTGATCTGGCCAATGATCATCTGACACCCATAAATGTTTTCCTAATCTAAAAATCGAACGTCCAAAATCAATGATACTGAAAATTTTACCAAATGTTGGAACTCTCCAAACAGTTCCATCTTTTCCTCTGTAATATAAGAATTTTTGATCCGTTTGTCTCCAGAGAATATTATTAGAATGTAGATCATTATGTGTAAAGCATATTGCATTTTGTAAAAAAGATAGAGTTGCGACTATTTGAAATAGCCATGCAATCCATCGTGCTTCCCATCCTTGTGATCCGCGTATGTGTTCATTAATATCTTTTTCTAACAGATTATCTAATACACCTTCATGTGCTTCTTGATATATTAAAATAACAGGCATATTGGGTATTTCTAAACAAATATCTAATTCATCTAATTCATCTGATTCATCCGATTCGTCAGATTCATCCGATTCATCCGATTCGTCCGATTCGTCCGATACTAAATCTAAATTATCTAAATCTAAATTATCTAAATCTAAATCCGATTTATTTGCACCAACAATTTTATTATTTATTTCGAATATATCACGTACATTATCTGCATTGTCTTCAATATTATCAAAATTATATGAATCCATTGACTCTACATCTGATTCTTCAACTATTTCTACATTTAAATCTTCATCGTCGTCAAAGGGACATGTCGTAATTTCTTTATATAATTCATCAAAATTTGGAAGATCTTTATGCATAAGCGTTAAATGTGCATTATGGGATTTCATTCCATTCCAAAACCAACGACATTGTCTATACGTGTCATATTCATTTGAAATATTATACTGGTATGATTTACTAATTCCTGTGGCAGATCCATAATACAGTACACAATGCGGTGTTAAATTTAATTCTCTAAAACGACTAAGTACAAAATTAGCTACTGTATCGACATACGCTTGATTATTATGATTATGTATTTTTTGAAGCGTTTTTTTCCAAGTATTTTCACTTTGAGGAATGAGAGGGTGTTCAGGGCATTTATACTTTTCTTTAATCATGTCAATTGGATTAAGTAAATGGATCACTTTTACAAATGTTTTGGCATCTTCTTTGGTCTCTTTACAATTTCTAGTTGTATTCCAAAATTTATTGTCATCTTGAGAATGCCATATATCAATATTGTATTTTGAGGGTAATTCAAGATTTTTATGAGATTCTAATTCTGGAATTTTAAATAAATCAATCGCTGGATGATATCGTTGCAGATGTATATAATTGGAAAAAGTGCTGATTTCATTATCCGTTACTTCGTGTACCCTACATGGTTCACTTTGGATCGTTTTTAGTACAGATTTCATCTTATAGATTATAAAGACTTGTATGCGCGTTTATGTAGCGCACTAGATATTTTTATATGTACTAGAATAATGACAACTCAAGGTGGTTTAAATGTTAGTCTCCGGAAGTTTTCAATGAAATCTGTGCCTCAAGATGCGGTTGTAGTTTTTATTGGGCGTCGTCGCACTGGTAAATCGACTTTAGTTCGTGATTTGTTATTTCATCACCAAGACATTCCTATGGGATGTGTTATTTCAGGTACGGAAGAGTCGAACGGGTTTTTTAAGAAAATAGTACCACCAATGTTTATTCATGGTGAATATAACCCAACGATTCTAGCTAATTTCGTGAAACGCCAGAAATTAGTAATGAGTAAAATCCAACAAGATGAAGCGAAAGGAGTTCGGACAAATATTGATCCTCGTGCATTTATGATTCTCGATGATTGTATGTACGATGATTCATGGACACATGATAAAAATATTCGATATTTATTTATGAATGGCCGTTGGTTAAAAGTGTTTTTTGTAATTACTATGCAATTTCCGCTGGGTATTCAGCCTGCTCTTCGTACAAATGTGGATTATGTATTTATATTAAGAGAACCATATATGAATAATAGAAGACGTCTATTTGAGAACTATGGTTCCGCATTTCCATCCTTTGAATTTTTCTGTCAAATGATGGATCAATGTACGCAAAATTACGAATGTTTAGTGATTAATAATAACACACAGAGTAATAAATTAGAAGATACCATTTTTTGGTATAAAGGAGATATTCATGGAGATTTTAAAATGGGAGCTCCAGAATTATGGAGACAATCTGAAATGTTAGCACGATTCAAAGAAGAAGAAGATGTCAATAATTACGATCCTCGAAATAGTGTTAAGCTAAGAGGGCCAGCAATTAATGTACAGAAGAAATATTAATAAATAGAAGAAATGAAACTAACAAGAGTCGTTCAACTTATAGGGTTATTAATTGTTGGAATAATGATATATATTGGAATCATAACATTTTTAATGACATCCGAAGGTTTTGCACAACGTTGCGGAGTTGATTTACCATCGTGTTCAGGTCTACGGTGTATGAATGGTTATTGCAAATCAGATATTCCTCCTTCTATGGGGCAAACTAATCTAAAAGTCGTACCATAACCTAAATAAAACCTATGTATTTGCTAGAAATGGCGAGATCTAAAGAAATGGGAATTGGATCCATGTGTGTCCTACTTGTTGTTGCAATTGTATTTCTTCCGATGCTAGTGCGTTATATTGATAGAAGCGAGTCTCATTTTTCTATGTCTGGCTTTCAAAATATGCCCGATCTAAAAGTGCCTGACTCCGTTTCATCTTTTAAGGATGTATCATATATTCCAGATAAAAATACGGACTATTTATGCCGTTCCCCCAATAGTAGTGGAGTACCGTGCACAGAAGCTTACTTTTGCGACGGTGTTACACAACAGTGCGTTGATAAATATGTAGGGATGAAAAATGACGTTGTAGGATATTACTCTTAACAAAAAATTAATTACTATAAATAATATTTTTTTTGTTACAATTCAGACATGGATGAATCGACAGGTGAATTGGTAGGTGTTTTAGGCGTATCTGGTGTAACAACAGTATTTGACACTTTTTCAATTGTTACATTCTCCATCTTACGTTGAAGAGCTAAATCTGGCCCATCAAACATACTTCCAAATGTATCTGAACTTTTCTGAGAACCAAATACTTTCGTTCCCTTACGTTCCTCGAAGAATTTATCCCTGTTGTCTTCATTTTCTTTGTATTTCCGCATAAGATTATTGAGCTCGTCTTGAGCATATTCCTGTTCTTTCACTTCATGTGGCTGAGGATCCCATGGCAACCACTTACCGACATCCCCAATAAAAATATTATTGTATTTATCTTTGTTCTGTAGCTTCTTTGCCTTTAATTCAGCCTCTTTAGGATTGCCATATACTCCTCTCACCTTTATTCCTCTTACGGATGTACGGAAATCATTCAATGCATAAAATTCCTCTTCTAATTTTGTCTTGTTTTCATACATAAAGTCGTCATATGCACCCGCAATTGTTGTTTTATTGATATCATCTCTGTTCTTTTGAACAAACCCGTTATACTGATTCATCAGATCATCGATACGGACACGATTCTTACGACAGATAGCGGCTTGGTCAAACTGATCATTCTTTTCAAGCTCATTTGCTCTACTATCCAATTGATCATTGATATTTTTAACAACATCAACCATATACTTCTCAAGATTTTTTAGCTTCCAGTTAACTTCATAGGATTCTAAAAACTTCTTAAAAAAGTGCAGGTCCTTCTTTTCTAGAACTTTCTCCGGGCTAACAAAGCTCAAAAGTACGTAACGCTGGCCAGATATTTCTGTATCCTCGTCAAGAAAGTCCTCTACTACAGTACTCATCTAAAATATTATTTATATCAAAGCTTTAAACTGATTTTTTAAATTATGACGAGTTTTTTTCTTAGGATTGAATATAGAAAATGATGGGCTACGGATTTGCAGAAATTGTTAATCGAATTATCAAGTATTTGATCGAAGGTCTAGTGATTGCCGCCGCCGCAATCTTTATTCCTAAAAAGGCTCTTCCTTTTGATGAAGTTGCAACTCTCGCAGTTTTGGCTGCGGTCGTGTTCGCTATTTTGGATGCGGTGTCGCCAAGTGTGGGTGTTACTGCAAGACAGGGGGCAGGATTCGGACTCGGCGCAAATCTCGTCGGCTTTCCACGCATGATGTAAATTCACCTATTTTTGAAAAAGAGTGGACTCGTTGTTGTATTTAATAAAAAACTGAGATACGGGGGATGATATAAATAATTTAAAGTAATACAAAAAATATAATTTAGTGATTTTTTCAAAATTTATTAAATTGGATTATTTCATACTTGCAATCTAATTGTTCAACATCTTTTAACTGAACAATTTCAAGAGAATCTCCAAATTAAAACTTTATCTAACTCAATAAATAAATGGGTAGACGATTAAGATCTTCAATACCATCTATGCAATCTATGCCGTTTATGGGTGTAGGAGCTACGGTAATGAATACATGTTCCGCCGATAATGATTCATTTTTCTGCAAATTTTCGCGTATTTTTCAAATAATTGCATGGGTCTTTGTATTATGTATTATTATATATTTTCTGTATGTATTTGTATTACCATTTATATCTAAAAAAATGAAACATTTGGGGAGGTGATTTTATTATGTTGATTTTGCAATGTGCATTTTGCTAAGATAGTGTCTTTGTTTGCGATAGTTCTGATAGGTCCCACCGCATTCACATGTAATAATTGTGTTATCGTTCTTTTTTTTCACGAAGTTGACGTTTTTCTTCTGATTTTTTGGCAGTTTGCTCTTTATTCTGCCAATTTACTAACATTTTTAAAAGGGTCAAATTTATTAAATATCTAAAAAAGTAATGACATTCTACTAATATTTTTAACCACATTTAATTCCATCGCATCATTCACTACGATCAAGTATAAAATAAAATTTTTCAAAATAAAAATACTTTCAACAGGTAGGTATATACTCCCAGCCCATCTCTCCGCATATTTTCTGCCACGTCTTATCTTGTAAATATAATTTGTCACGATTTTTTAATAAAGGAAAACATGGCAAATACTCATCCATCTCTAATAATTCACAGAACTTATACAATACATAACCATATGACAAAAAATTCCGACGACCTTTTGGACAATGCTTTTTAAAAGATGGTTGAATTTCACGAAACATATGTCGTAATTTCTCTTCATCTTCGCGTGACATAAAAGGTGCATTTTGCCCATTTAGGCGATTAATTATATGAGGGATGTGTTCGTAATATTTGGAATATTTCATCTTTCTTAAAATTTCACGAAGTTTGCTTTGTTTTAAACTGGACATGTCTGTAATCTTTTCTTTTTTGAGTTGGATTAAAATGGCATCATATACTTCATTTGGAATTTCGGTGCTTTCTTTTGCTTGAAACTGGGCTAACCATTCGTTAAAATGATTAATCTTTTTATATGCATAATAACTTACTTCACGAGGAGGATCTTTGTATGAAGGCTTATCACTATCAATCAAAATAAATTCTTGGTGCCCACATTTTAAACAAGTTAAGTTTGCTTCATTTAAACACATGATCATTTCATTTCCGCAAATCTCACAATTTGTCCATGGATCATCGTATTCTTCCACACTATTTCGTGCCATATATGGATCTTCGAGCTGAAGATAATTATTAAGAAGTTGTTGCCTTTGAAGCCCCTTTTTTTCTTTTGATATATTTTTTGTATACCCTTCTTCTTGTGCAACTATATCTAGAATTGCTAATATAGATCCTGGTTTTGCTTTATTATTGTTGAATGTTTTATTACCTTTTTGTATTTGTTCTTGTATATCATAGTAATCATATAGTATATCACCTGTGCGAAGATAATAATCCAATAATTCCGATCCATCTTCCACCGATTTAATCTTCTTTTCGAGCGCTTCTGCATCCCTTTCAAGACGCCAAATTTCAATATCCGATGTAGTTTCTGATATTTTTTTCTTTAATTTTTCCAAATTACTTTTAATTTCATGTAAATTATCTTTTTGGTCTGTCATTGTCTGAATCGTTTGACTATGAATTGCATCAAGTGTTGTACGGGCTTCAGGATTACTTCGTTTTGAACTTTTTACTTTAAAAAATGCATCGCTCATTAGATACTTATACGGTATGAGTCAATTGGTTTTAAATCCTTAAAGTGCGCTTTGAATGATTGGGGGTTTGTAAAATAATTATAAAAGGAGTCTAAAGAAAGGGTATAATATCTATTATTAGAGCCATGGAAATCGTCAAAGCATTCAATTCAAATGAATTACATACTGAAATTGTTATTAAAGGAACTACAGAGAATCCTCTTTTTAGAGCAAGTGATATAGGAAATATATTAGAAATGAGTAATATCCATGCATCATTAAAAGAATTTGATAATACTGAAAAGGTTATAAACTCCATTGAGACCCCTGGTGGTAATCAATGTGTTACATTTTTAACAGAAAAAGGCTTATATGAACTATTATTTAAATCACGTAAACCAATCGCAAAAATATTTCGTAACTGGGTATTCGAAGTAATCAAAGAAATCCGTATCACAGGTGAATATAAACTAAATAAGGAAGTACAAGAACTGAAACACCAAATAGAAGAAAAGGATAATGAATTATACCAAAAAGATCGCACTCATTTTTTACATAATCACAATAAATTTCTACAGCTTTTTAATGATAATAAAGTAGTTTATGTAATTTTACTGAAATATGCAACAGAGCCTAAAAAATATATTATAAAGATTGGTAAAACAGAACGACTACATTTACGTTTAAAAGAAATTTCTGTAACATATATGGTAAAAGATCCAATTATTTTAGATGTATACGAATCAAATAATATTTCAAAATTAGAAAACCATATCCATTCTCATAATT
>Ga0247722_10001189_pt1 | contig 14645 bp, 18 predicted proteins | sample MSEWelMarce3H_FC_FD_189094 | JGI IMG/M metagenome (GOLD analysis project Ga0247722, IMG submission 189094) | Subsurface sediment microbial communities from gas well in West Virginia, United States - MSEEL Well Study Marcellus 3H_FC | ecosystem: Environmental > Terrestrial > Deep subsurface >... | reverse complement strand
TGTATTATGTAATAAACTTTTCGATTCACAGATGAATTGAAATCGTAAGGTATTGCACGTGAGTTAGTGAACCGTGTACAAAATTTACGAAAAGATTCTGGTTTAGAGGTGACAGATAAAATTCGCTTAACAGTTGAATGCGCGAGTGAGATTCAAGCTGCTATTGCACAAAACGAAGAATACGTGTGCAATGAAGTATTGGCGACGGAAATTTCTTTTGGTTCCTTTGATGGAGAAGCTTTACTTGTAGATTTAGTTCAAGAAGGCGACGCAAAAATCGGTTTAGTGAAGAGCTAATTTTTAACGAAATAAATTTTAAAAACCCATGAAAATTTAAATTTATATTTTAAATTTTCATGGGTTTTTGTATCTTTGAATCATGGTTGAAAGATACATATTCAAGGAGTTACTTGAAATCATTGAGGAATTTCCTGTTGTAGGGATTGTTGGTCCAAGACAAGTTGGGAAAACAACGCTTGCCAAACTATTGTCCAAACATATCAAAAAGGAAACAGTTTTACTAGATTTAGAAAATCCCAGAGATCTTTCAAAGTTAACGGATCCCTTGTTGTTTTTTGAGAACAATCAAACAAAGTGCATTATTATTGATGAGGTGCAAATCAAAAAAGAGTTGTTTCCTATTATTCGTGCGGTAGTTGACCAACACAGAGAACCAGGTAGGTTTATTTTGTTGGGTTCTGCTTCGCCAGAGTTAATTAGAGATAGTTCGGAATCATTGGCGGGAAGAATTTATTATAAAGAGTTAACCCCTTTTCATTCAAAAGAGATTCAATCAATTGTTTCGTATAAAAAACATTGGTTGTACGGTGGCTACCCAGAAGCTTTGTTAACAGAATCACTCGCTAAAAGTAAACGTTGGCGAAGGTCATTCATTCAAACCTACATTGAACGCGATTTGCCAATGTTAGGATTGCCAAGTAAGACTTCCGATGTACAACGATTATTTCGTATGATTAGCCATATTCACGGACAACAATTAAATTACAATTCCTTGTCGAAATCATTGGGTTTAAGTAGTCCAACGATAAAAAAACAAGTTGAATTTTTAGAGCATGCTTACATTGTTCGTTTATTGGAGCCTTATTTTTTCAATACGAGCAAGCGTTTGGTGAAATCTCCTAAAATATACATACGTGATTCCGGTTTGTTACATAGCTTATTAGAAGTGGACGATTTTGACTATTTATTTGGTCATCCGATAATCGGTAATTCATGGGAAGGATACGTCATCGAGCAAATCGCATCTGTTTTACCCGAAGATTATTCGTTGAATTATTACCGAACACAACAAGGAGCAGAATTAGATTTGGTGGTGTGTAAAAATTTACGACCGATTTTAGGAATTGAAATTAAGTTAAGTTCAAGTCCTAAATTTAGTATTGGAAATGAAATCAGTTTAAACGATTTAGGACTTGATAAATGTTATGTTGTAGTTCCTGAAGTTGAAAATTATTTTTTAAAAAATAATGTAGAGGTTGTTTCTTTAAATGAGATGATTAATATAATTATTGCGTTATAAAACCCATGAAAATTTAAATTTATATTTTAAATTTTCATGGGTTTTTGTTTTGATATTATTTTCTATTCTAAGTGAATCCATTTGCTTTGAATTTAAGATTCAAGATATTTCACTTGTTTTATCACTTTTGAAAAATCAGAATTTGCTTCGATAAAAACACGCAATCACTGACTAAGGTTTTAAAGCGGGTTTCCATATGATTATTGAACAACAATTTATCTACTTATGAATCAAAATCATTTTTTATTTCATGGTAGCATTGTACATTTGGAAAAACATTAAATATGAGACTTCGAATTCTTGTTTTGTCTGCGTTAGCGTTGATTTCTTTTGTAATAGCCTATGTAATGAAATCCCAACAGGCTACCAAACGAAGTATTCCCATCTATAATCCAGTTGATGTTGATGCTTCTGTGGTAGATAGTTCATTAAGAGAGTTCGGTCATGGACATACTATTTCATCGTTTGATTTTAAAAATCAATACAATGAATCAATTACATTAGAGGATGTGAAAGGGAAGGTATTTGTAGTGGAATATTTCTTTACGACATGTGGTACTATCTGTCCAAAAATGAATGTACAAATGCAACGGGTTCAAAAAGCGTTTGCAACTAATCCAAATTTTAAAATATTAAGTTTCACTGTAAATCCAGAAGTGGATTCAGTACCGCAGATGAAATTGTATGCCGAAGGGCATAAAGCCATCAAAGGCCAATGGCATTTTTTAACAGGAGATAAAAAGAAACTTTACAAGGCTGCGCGCACTTCTTTTTTTGTATTGAAACCTGCTGAAGCCCAAAATTTAGGAGATGCCGGAAGTGATTTTATTCACACCAATAATTTTGTGTTGGTTGATAAAAAGTTACGTATAAGAGGGTATTACGAAGGTACTTCAGAAAAAGAAGTGGATCGATTGATACGAGATATTCTTGTGCTATTAGAGGAATAAATTTTTTACTTTACTTTTAATGTTAAAAATTGCTTCAATAGTGCATTGTGTTCTTCTAATAATGTAAAGTATTTGTCTTTCCATAATTGTACTTCTGATTTAGTATCGTAGAAAGCTTCTTGTTTGCCTTCAGACACACCATTTAATTTCAATTCTGGAATGTTTTTACTGAAATCGTGGTAAATAATTTTTCCTATTTCTAGCATGTGATCTATTGAAACATTTGGGTTTTCAAACAGTAAATAAAGCCATTGCCTTGTTTTACCCATTCGTTTGGCAATAGTGGTTAAAGGGATGCCACTTTCTCTAATTTCTTTTTCGATGATTTCGCCTCTGTGTTCCATAAAACAAAGGTGACAAGAGATAAGTCAACATTATTTTACATTAATTTTACATTGTTGTTTTGTTTTTTGGTTAATTTTGTCTTAAATGTAAAATCATGTTGAGATTAATTATTTTATTTACTTTGTTTACTGTACTTCTTTCGTGTAAAAAAGAACAAGTTAAAACTCAGTCAAGTTTTGATGTTAAATATATATCAGAATTTGACAACACAATTTATCCATCTTTAATATTTGGTATGTCTGAAATGGAGAAGATTGATAATTTACCGAATCAATATTTTACTTTTTCATTTAATACTCGTGAAGGATCTAATGTTAAAATAAAGATTTTAGAGTCAAAATTAAATCATGAAACTGTTATTTCAAAAAATAACGCTAATGCTTCTATGTCTTTTAATCCGATAATTAAATGGAAGTATGAAGAAATGAAATATTTTTCTCAGCCTGGAGTAGTAGATTTGACTTTTGTATTTTATGTAGATGATAAAGAGGAAGATAGAAAAAATATAAAATTTAGTTATAGAGCAATTAATGAATGTATTTTATCGGCAAGAATTAATGGTGAAGTTATTCCTTATTATGAATTTTTAGCTTCTTATGTAAACGAGGATAGCCCTGTTATTGATGGTTTTTTGAAGGAAGTACTCCAATCTACGGATTTAAACTCATTTGTTGGATACTCCTTTGGTAAAGATTACGTCAATAAACAAATAGAGGCTGTTTTTTACACATTAAGAAATAATGGAACTAAGTATAGCAATATTACAAATACCAGTAATGTTAATTCAAAAATTTTAAGTCAATATATTCGCTTTAGTGACGAGGTTATTAATAATTCACAAGCAAATTGTGCTGATGGTACAGTTTTTTTCTGCAGTGTTTTAAAAAAGATTGGTATTCATCCAGTTATGATTATTGTTCCAGGACATGTTTATTTAGGTTATTACTTGGATGATGAAAAAACACAATTAAATATTTTAGAAACAACTTTAGTGGGTAATTATAATTATTCATTCATTGATGCTAAAAATTTCAATATTGAATCATATAATTCGTTTAGGGATAACTTATACAATGATTCTTTTGAAGATGGTTATTTCATAATTGATATTGTCGAGGCGAGAAAATATATCAAACCAATTGGAAGGTGATGAAAAATTTAATAAAGCGGTATCCGAAAAGCTGAAAGAGTAGGAATAAAGTATTAAAAAATAATTATGAAAAAAGTTATTGTTTATGGTGTTGCTTCAATGATGCTATTTTCAAGTTGTGGAGTTCAACAGTTTCATGTAAACTCAGAATTAAAAGAATTTGAGAATGGTGGTCGTGTTTTTGGAGAAAAAACATCTCATCTTCAATTAGGAAAAGATTATTCTAAAAAAGGGACGATGTTTGTTTTAGGTATAAATGCAATGAATGATGCCTACGTTAAAGAAATGGCAAGTTCAATAAATGCAGATAAGTATACCATAGAAACTAAATCAAATTTTTTAAGTGTCATGGTAAATACTTTTACTGGTGGTTTGATACAGTACAAAGTAACAAAAGTTATTAAGAGAAATAAATAGTTAAATTATGAAAAAAGTATTTTTAGTATTGGGTTTATTAACAATTGGTGCAACTTCTTGTAAAAAAGATTACGCTTGTGAGTGTGAGGTTACAATGGATGATACAACTATAGATGAAAAGATTGTAGTTGGGGAAATAAAAAATGCTACTGAGGATGAGGCAAAATCTGAATGTCAGAAACAAAATTATGATAAAATGGTAGATATAACTTTACCAGATACGACTTATCAATCACATCAAAAAGCTAGTTGCAATATTAAGTAGATGTTGTTTTTTATATCTACATTTTGGACCTTTTCAAAATTACTCCCCTACATCTTAAGTATTGTAGGGGGTATTTTTTTTGCATATACTTTTTCTAAAATTCAATCCAAATTTGGAAGATTAAAATACATTATTTGGCTCATACCCTTCCTAATTTATTTTTCAATCTATCCCATTTACGAAGGAGATTTTTCTAATAATTCAACTTCAAAATCAATCAAGTCACTTCCTTTAAAGGATAAATCAGCTCAATTAATTGTTGTAGTTATACCAGGTTGTCCTTTTTGTTTCAGTTCAATTCAATCAATGAAAGAGTTTCACGCAAGAAATTCGAAGTTGAGAATTCGATACATTGTTTGTTCTTCAGAAAACAAAGATTTAGCAGTTTATAAAAAAGAAATAAATGGTGCTTTTACTATCGAAAACACCAAAGATCCAAAAAAATGGGCAAAGTTTGTGAACGGAAGATTTCCATCATTTGTTTATGTGAATAAAGCAAAGGTTCAAATTTGGAGTAATGACGGTTTTGGAGTTATCGCGAAAGATGCAATAGAATCCTCTCTCAAAGAATCATTTAATTAACATCCCATCGATTAAAACTTAAAATCAATCCATTATCCAGTGTCTAAACGTGCATTATTTTTACAATAAAAAAGTTATGTCACAAGTAAAAACAAATTACGGCGCTTTATCCACGTTAATCACCGTTTTTTTCTTCTGGGGATTCATTGCTGCAGGAAACAGTGTATTCATTCCATTTTGTAAACATTATTTTCATTTAGATCAATTTCAAAGTCAGTTGATTGATTTTGCATTCTATTTTGCCTATTACATTGGCGCGTTGTTATTGTTTGCCATTGGTGCAAAAAGTGGAGTGAATCCGGTGGCTAAATGGGGGTATAAAAACAGTATCATTTACGGGTTGTTGTTCTCTGCATTGGGAGCAGGAGCTATGATTGTTTCTGTTTATATGAATGTGTTTGCAGGTATGTTAGTAGGGTTATTCATCGTAGCCTTAGGGTTTTCCTTGCAACAAACATCTGCAAATCCATTTATGATTGCGTTAGGAGATGAGGCTACTGGATCCAATAGAATAAGTTTGGGAGGAGGAATCAACAGTTTAGGAACAACGATTGGTCCATTAGTTGTTGCGTTGACCTTATTTGGCTCAGCTACGATTGATGATGATATGATTCAACATTTAGGGTTGGGTAAAGTCATCGTCCTCTATATTTGTGTGGGTTTGTTGTTTGTTGCAATTGCCACCTTGTTCGGTTTTTCAAAAAAATTACCCTCTGGAAAAACAGAAGAAAAAACTGAAAGTGCGACCAAAGCATTGCGATCATTGTTAATTATTACAGGGCTATTAATCATGTGTTTTGCACCCGTATTTAGCAGTTATAAAAGTGACGAAGCAAAAGAAATTGCTTTTAAAACGGAAGAAATAAAACGAATAGAGCCATTGGTGGCCAATAAAAAAACGATTGCAGTATTAGAACAAGAAATTCAAGCATTAAAAGTTCCGTTGGAAAATGAGCGTATTACTTGGTTGACAATTGGGCTACTTGTCATCATTGGAGGGTTAACAATTTCTTATTTCAGAAGTAAAAAAAATCCAGTGGGTTGGGGAGCCATGCGTTATCCACAGTTGATTTTGGGGATGTTGGCCATCTTTGTGTATGTTGGAGTGGAAGTTGCAGTTGGGAGTAATTTAGGTGAATTATTGAAACAGGAAGAATTTGGTGGGTACACTTCCTCCGCAATTGCGCCATTTATTGCGTTGTATTGGGGAAGTTTGATGATTGGTCGTTGGGCCAGTGCCATCCACGCATTCGATTTAAAGGATTCCACCAAAAACTTGTTGACAGTCATTGTACCAATCATCGCGTTTTTTCTTGTGATAGGGTTAACGAGTCTTGCCGGACATGCTGTGAAAAATTTGATTCCGTATGTGCTTTGTGTAATCATTCAAATCATAGGTTTTTATTTGGGTAAAAATAAACCTGCAAAAACATTATTGATATTTAGTGTATTAGGCGCATTGGCAACAGTCGTTGGATTAGCAACATCTGGGATGATCGCCATTTACGCCTTTTTAAGTGTTGGATTATTTTGTTCCATTATGTGGCCATGTATCTTTTCGCTATCCTTAGGAGGATTAGGTAGTTACCAATCTCAAGGTTCTGCTTTTTTAATCATGATGATCTTAGGAGGTGCAATCATTCCACCATTACAAGGGAAATTAAGTGATTTAACGGGCATTCAACCATCATTTATAGTAGGCACCATTTGTTTTGCGTATTTAGCCGTATTTTCTGTTTTATCCAAACGGTTATTGGTAAAGCAAGGTGTTTCGTTTGAATAGAATTTTATAGCCTTATTTTTATGAAAATTAATTTGTTGTTAATATTATTAATTTTTCAATTCAATTCTTGTGAAAAATCAGAAGGACCTACAAAAGTTTCGGGGTATGTTTACAATCATAAAGGAGAGAAATTGAAAAACTTTTCATTTCAATTGATTTCCTCTTGTGGTACATTTTGCCCACCTGATATGGATTTGGAAGGGAAGGAAATAATAACTGATTCGAATGGGTTCTATACCATAGAATTTGTCTCTAAACCAAAGTATTATTATTCATTAGGCTTTATTAATGATAAGTACGGAACTATTATTGAAAGTTCACTCATTAAAAATGGCGAAACTCAATCTTTAAACGTAAAGTTTAATGGACTTAATTCTCAGTTGATAGTTAAATGTAAATCAGAAAAATACACCGGTAATAAAATGATTTTTTCTTTATTAAATAACGAAATCGTTCATTTTACGGATTCAATTAAACGGTTGAATAGCAGTCAAATAATTAAGTTTGATATTCCGTATAATCAAAATGTAAATAAATTGAAGATTCAATTATACGATTCTTTAAATTTATTAGAAAATAGTATAACTGATTTTAAGTTGAAAAGTTTTAGAAACAGCGATACAATTTTCATCTAAATTACTTTCTTGTTTTTTTGTTGTTAAAGCGCTTTTTGGTTGCTATTTAAAAACTATCTAAATAAGAACCAATCAGCAAATCGATTGTTCTATCTATTAAATTTGTCGTCAATTATAAATTCAATCGTAACATGAGTAAATCAGTACTTTTAAAATCCTCGTTAGCCAAAAAATATTGGATGGCAGCAACGGGGTTGTTCCTATGTACCTTTTTGATAGGACATTTACTAGGTAACCTTCAATTATTTGCTGGTGGCGAAGAAGGTAGAAGAGCGTTCAATGAATATGCTTATTTCATGGCGCATAATCCAATGATTAAGATTTTATCGTATGTGACTTACATTTCTATCGTTTTTCACGCGGTTGATGGTATTTTATTAACGATTGAAAACAAGAAAGCGCGTCCGATTAATTATGCGTACAATAATCCTAAAGCAAATTCTACTTGGTCATCTCGTAATATGGCTTTGTTGGGTAGTATTATTTTAATTTTTATTGCAACGCACATGGTTAATTTTTGGGCGAAAGCGAAATTAGGTGACACAATGTTGTTACATAAAATTTCTGTAGAAGCTCCTGCACAAATGCCAGGTCAACAAGCTCAAAAACAAGAAGTATTTTTGACAACGACAGGTAATTATTTACCAGTAGAAGGAGTGGAGGTAAAACACCATACACAATTGTATGCTCCAGGTTTAAACATCAAGTTAGGAGAAGCATACAAAGATTTACATTCAGTAGTAATGGCGTTCTTTGGCCATGACAAATCTGATAAAGGTGTTCCAGCAAATCCATATGCATTAGTTGCAGTACTATTCTATGTAGCATCAATGATTGTATTAGGTTTTCACTTAAATCACGGTTTTGCTTCTGCATTTCAATCGTTGGGAGCAAGACATCCAAAATATACCCCTGCAATTAAATCAATCGGGACAGTATTCGCCTTCGGTATTTCTTTAGGTTTTGCAATACTTCCAATATTTATTTACTTAACTAAATAAGCAACGACTATGAAATTAGATTCTAAAATTCCAGAAGGACATATTTCTGATAAATGGACCAACCATAAAAACCATTTAAAATTAGTTGCTCCTAACAACAGACCAAAAATTGATATCATCGTAGTAGGAACAGGTTTAGCAGGATCATCTGCCGCTGCATCACTTGGTGAAATGGGATACAATGTAAAAGCTTTTTGTTTTCAAGATTCACCAAGAAGAGCGCATTCAATTGCTGCACAAGGTGGTATCAACGCTGCAAAAAACTATCAAAATGATGGTGACTCAGTATACCGATTATTTTATGATACGATTAAAGGAGGAGATTACCGTGCAAGAGAGGCAAATGTTCATCGTTTAGCTGAAGTTTCAGGTAATATTATTGACCAATGTGTTGCGCAAGGTGTTCCTTTTGCACGTGAGTACGGAGGGTTGTTAGATAACCGTTCTTTTGGTGGTACGCAAGTTCAACGTACGTTTTATGCTGCTGGTCAAACAGGACAACAATTATTATTGGGAGCGTATTCTGCATTGTCTCGTCAAGTTGGATTAGGTCGTGTAAAAATGTACAACCGTCATGAAATGCTTGACATTGTTAAAGTAGATGGTAAAGCACGAGGAATTATAGCAAGAAACTTGGTAACAGGTGAGATTGAAAGGCATTCAGCACACGCTGTTGTAATTGCTTCAGGAGGTTACGGAAACGTTTATTTCTTATCAACAAATGCGATGGGAAGTAATGTTACTGCATCTTGGAAAATTCACAAACAAGGAGCGTTCTTTGCAAATCCTTGTTATGTTCAAATTCACCCAACGTGTATTCCTGTTCATGGAACCAATCAAGCAAAATTAACATTAATGTCAGAGTCACTTCGTAATTCAGGAAGGATTTGGGTGCCTAAGAAAAAAGAAGATGCTGAAGCGATTCGTGCTGGAAAATTAAAAGCGTCTCAAATTGCTGAAGAAGACAGAGATTATTATTTAGAAAGAAAATATCCTTCTTTTGGAAATTTAGCTCCGAGAGATATTTCATCTAGAGCAGCTAAAGAAGTATGTGATGCTGGATATGGAATTGAATCGAATGATACAAACGAAGGAGTTTATTTGGATTTCTCTACTGAAATTCAAAATAAAGGTAAACAAGCTGCCTTCGCTCAAGGAATTCACAACCCATCTTCTGATGAAATTACAGCTTTAGGTAAACAATGGTTGAAAGAAAAATATGGAAATTTATTCACAATGTATCAAAAGATTACAGATGAGAATCCATATGAAACACCAATGAAAATTTACCCTGCAGTTCACTATACTATGGGTGGAGTATGGGTAGATTACAATCTACAATCTACAATACCTGGATGTTTCGTTACTGGTGAGGCAAATTTCTCTGACCACGGAGCGAACAGATTGGGTGCATCTGCATTAATGCAAGGATTGGCTGATGGTTACTTTGTTTTACCATACACAATCTCAGATTATTTAGCTAACGAAATCCGAACAGGTTCAATTGCTACAGATACTCCTGAATTTGATGAAGCAGAATCAAGAGTAAAAGCTACAATTGAGAAGCTAATATCAAATAAAGGAACAAAATCTGTTGACCATTTCCACAAACGACTTGGTTTGGTGATGTGGAATAAAGTTGGAATGGGACGAAATGAAAAGGGCTTACAAGAAGCGATTACTGAGATTGCTCAAATTCGTGAAGAATTTTACAGAGATGTTTTCGTTCCAGGTAGTGCAGATGAATTGAATCCAGAATTAGAAAAAGCGTTAAGAGTAGCCGATTTCTTAGAATTAGGTCAATTAATGGCGCAAGATGCTTTGCAACGTAAAGAATCTTGTGGAGGTCACTTCCGTGAAGAATACCAAGATGCTGAAGGAGAAACATTACGTGATGATGTAAATTTTTCTTTTGTTGGAGCTTGGGAATACAAAGGAGAAGATATTAAACAAGCACAATTACATAAAGAAGAACTTAAATATGAGTTCATTAAAATTGCTGCAAGAAATTATAAATAGTATATAGCCAATATTAGTTAGGTAATAAGCAATAAGAAGTTTTTAGTTTTTAGAAAGATAAATTGGGAAAAATTAAGTCATACAAAGATTTGTTAATTTGGCAAAAAGGTATTGAAATAACTGAAAAGGGTTATTTAATTACCAATAATTTTCCTCAAAACGAACTTTTTTCACTAACCAATCAAATAAGAAGAGCTAGTGTATCAATATCAAGTAACATCGCAGAAGGATTTGGTAGAAATTCAACAAAAAGTTACATGAATTTTCTTAAAATTTCAAGAGGTTCTTTATATGAATTAGAAACTCAATTGATTATTGCTGATAGGCTTAACTATATATCTGATAATGAATTATTGAAAAGTATCAATGATTTACTGTCTGAAGAAGGTAAAATGATTAACTCGTATATCAATAAATTAGAATTGAGTAATGTAAGTGTTAATTAGAGTTTCTGTTTACTGTTCTAGTGACTGAAAACTAATGACTAACAACTTGAAAAAAAAATAAAAATATGGCTGCAAAATCAATAAATATTACGTTAAAAATCTGGAGACAGAAAAACTGTAATGCCAAAGGTCAAATGGAAACATATAAATTGAACGATGTTTCGACAGCTAGTTCTTTTTTAGAAATGTTAGACCAATTAAACGAACAATTGATTAACGAACAAAAAGAACCTGTGGCTTTTGATCACGATTGTCGTGAAGGGATCTGTGGGATGTGCTCGTTATACATCAACGGTCGTGCTCATGGACCAGATACAGGTACAACAACTTGTCAATTACACATGCGAAAGTTCAATGATGGAGATACAATTTATGTAGAGCCATGGAGATCGAAAGCATTTCCTGTAGTAAAAGACTTAGTGGTTGATAGAAGTGCATTTGATCGAATTCAACAAGCGGGAGGATTTGTTTCTGTAAATACATCAGGGAGAACAATGGATGCGAATGCGATTCCAGTTCCTAAAGAAGATGCTGACAAGGCATTTGAAGCTGCAGCTTGTATTGGATGTGGTGCTTGTGTTGCTACGTGTAAAAATGGTTCAGCGATGTTATTTGTTGGAGCGAAAGTTTCACAATACGCTTTATTGCCACAAGGGAAAGTTGAAGCGCAACAACGAGTTCAAAACATGGTGCGCCAAATGGACGAAGAAGGTTTCGGAAATTGTACCAATACAGGAGCTTGTGAAGTAGAATGTCCTAAAGGAATTTCTTTAGATAACATTGCTCGTATGAACAGAGAGTTTTTAAAAGCATCAGTAAAATAATACGTTTCACAAATAATTAAAAAAGAGTGTTCAGAATTTAAGAACACTCTTTTTTTTGCTACCTATGTTGAAGAAAGGTCAAAAAATTTATAGTGTTTTAAAAGAGAAGTGTCCAATTTGTCAAAATGGCGATGTTTTTCTTACAAAACGTAAGTATGATTTAAAGAAATTTGATAAAATGCACGAACGTTGTCCATCGTGTGGGCATAAGTTCGAAATTGAAGGTGGTTATTGGCAAGGTGCAATGTATGTAAGTTATGCGGTGACTGTAGCTTATTCAATTGCTACATTTGTGCTTACTTATTTAATAAACAGAGATACTTCAGCTTGGACTTACATTATAATCATTTGTTTGGTAGCTCTATTGGTAGCTCCAATAAATTATAGAATAAGTAGAATGATATGGATGAACCTATTTTCTAAATTTGATCCAACAAAATAATTTTATGTTGAATTTCGATGCCTTTATCCAAAACGAAAATGAAGTAACGGTTTTATTTTATGCAGAATGGTTTTCACCGTCTTTAGTACTAAAAGAAAAGTTAGTTAGTGAATTAGCTAAAGAAGAATTATTGTTAATAGATGTAGACGATGCTATAGAATTAACTCACCGATTTAAAATTAAAGAAGTTCCGACACTACTAAATTTTAGTAAGGGAGAAATCACATTTCGCTCTCTGTAATTTTCATTCAAGAAGTTTATATTTAACTTTACCCTTTAATTGTTTGCCCAAAATAGAGTATTTATAAATACATTTAGTCCTCGAGATTGATTGTTTTTTAAATTATTTATTTTTGACACCGTAATTTATATACCAACAGGCTTTTTATGAAAATTTATTTGCAATCATTTACATGCGGTCCATTTCAAGAAAATGGGTACATCCTTTTTACAGACTCTAAAGATGCAGTAATTATCGATCCAGGTTGCAGTACTCAAGAAGAAAAGTCAATGTTTAAAGACTTCATAGTTTCGAATGAGTTGAAAATCCATGCCTTGTTGAGTACGCATTGTCACATAGATCATGTAATGGGAAATGCGTTCATTCTTGAAAACTATGCGATTGATTATTATATTCATGAACTTGATTTACCTGTATTACATGCAGCGGAACGATCAGCGCAAGTATATGGAATACCAGGTTTTCAGGTTTCTCCCTTGCCAACAAAATTTTTAAACGATCAGCAAGTGTTAACATTTGGTGATATTACGTTGAAAGTGTTATTTGGTCCGGGTCATGCCCCAGGACATGTTGCTTTTTATTCGGAAGCCAACAATTTTATTGTGAGTGGAGACATATTGTTTAAAGGTAGTTTTGGTCGTGTTGACTTACCAGGTGGTGATATAGAAACTCTAAAACATACGATTCATTCAGTAATGTTTCAATTACCTGAACAAACAACTGTACATTCAGGGCATGGTCCATCAACAACCATTGGCGTAGAAAAGAAAACAAATTATATTTTACAATTTTAAAATGAAATTATATTTATTCATTTTCCTTAGTGTTTTATTTATTAGTTGCAACGAAGCGCGAAATAACGAAAATAAAAAAGTAGAAAGTCACCGTGATTTGGATAGTTTGCTAAAATTGAATCCAAACAATGTGTTACTATTAGTAGAGCGAGGAAATAACTATTTAAAAAGTTACAATTACGATAAAGCTTTAGCTGATGGTGCAAAAGCGTTTAGATTGGATAGTTTAAATATCAATGCACGTTGTGTGTATGCGGAAGCACTCAACAATCGAGCTGCTCGAACTGTGGTGGATGTCGCTACAGCTCAAAAACATTTCCAATATATTTTAAAAAAGCAACCAGGAAATAAGAAGATATACATCAGCTTAGCCTCTACTTATACACAACAAGGGGATTTTGAAAAATCTTTTCGATACATTAATGATGCTTTACGGATAGACAATAAATACCGAGATGCTTACGTAATGAAAGGTACCAATTACCTTACGCTTGGAAATAGAGCATTGGCAAAATCTTCGTACGAAACTTCCGTTCAGCAAGATCCAAAATTTTTTGAAGGTTATTTACAATTAGGTTTTTTGTATTCTGAAGAAAACAGTCCTTTAGCAACAGAATATTTTAGAACTGCTGCTTCACTTCGTCCTACTTCCGTGGATGCATTGTATGGAATTGCTTTTAGCTTACAGCAACAAGGTAAATTTGATGAGTCGTTAAGAGCTTACAAGGAACTATTACAAGTAAAGCCAAAATTTTATTTGGCATTATTCAATGCAGGGTACATCAAACAATTCGAACAAAATCAATTGGATAGTGCGGAGTATTATTACAGAAGTGCAATTGAATTGGAGCCTAAATTTGTAAAAGGATGGCACAATTTAGGGATGTGTTATGCTACCCAAGGAAGAAAAGTTGATGCTTACAAAGCCTTTGCTACTGCCTTGAAATACAATCCTGATTTTGAACTTTCAAGAATTGAAGCGAATAAATTAAGATGAATCCCCAAGGTCAGAAGATACAGTTACTTGCAGATTTAGTGCTCCCATTGATTGGGTATTATTTTTGGGGATGGAATGTTTATTTTATTCTCTTTTTTTTCGCCCTCGATTTGGTTGCGCAACTTTTCTTCACGTATTTGAAATCTAGAAAAATGGTACGTTTTCAGCAGGTAAACTATCCTGTTTTTCTTTTAGGGAGTGCTTTTTTGGGATG
>Ga0247722_10001188_pt1 | contig 14665 bp, 21 predicted proteins | sample MSEWelMarce3H_FC_FD_189094 | JGI IMG/M metagenome (GOLD analysis project Ga0247722, IMG submission 189094) | Subsurface sediment microbial communities from gas well in West Virginia, United States - MSEEL Well Study Marcellus 3H_FC | ecosystem: Environmental > Terrestrial > Deep subsurface >... | reverse complement strand
GCAGGTAATTGGTCATGGAGTCAGTCGCAAGAACAATGGGTTGAGATAGTAACTGAGCAAGTGCAGACGATTACTAGCGAGTCTATCTCTAGCTTAGATTCGTCAGATATATCTAGCTTAACGTCATCACAGATAAGCGGTTTAAATGGCTAATTACGTCGATTATGACTATTGGATACAAGGATATGGCGAAGGAGATTTAAGCCAGCCAGATCGCTATGTAGTTCAAGGTTATTGGGTAGATGGTTACGCAGAGTACGAAGATGAAACGTCAGTTGCGTCTATAACTGCTACTGCGACTGTTGTTGCTAATGCGTTAAGAATAAAATTAGGCTCTGCTGCAATTACAGGCAATGCTCAATTTGAAATAGTCACACAAGATACAAAAACTGGCGCAGCGTCAATTGATGCAACTGCTACAGTAACGGCTAACGGTGCTTTTGTAACACTAGCAAACGCATCAATAACTGGTAATGCTGCTTTCTCTGCTTTAGGTGGTGTTATCTATGGTGGAATTGCTAGAGTTAATGGGACTGGTACACTAGAAATTATTAACGTATCTGGCTATGAGTGGGTTGATGTAATTCCTGAAGGTGATGATTGGACTGATGTAAGCCCTAATGCTAATACTTGGCAAACGGTATCTTCTGAATCAAATACATGGGTTAGACAGTAATGGCAAAGCAAAAGATTATCTTCGGAGAATGGCTACCAGATCAGCCGGGTGTAACTGGTGCGGTAACGGATGCTATTAATTGCTATCCTGTAACTAACGGATATGCTCCATTTAGGCAGGAAGCTGACTATTCGGCTAATGCAAGTCAGGATTTACTCATTACCTTTGCTGGTAAGTATGCAGGAGTTACTAACCTATTTGCGGCTGGTGCTACTCAGGTTTATAAGTACAACTCTAGCAGTACAGCGTTAGATTCTGTAAGCACTACGTATACGACCACAGAGTCATGGGATGTGACTCAGTTTGGCTCTAAGATGATTATTGCCAATGGAAAGAATAAGTTACAAGCCTACGATATGTCTGGTGGGTCATCGTTTGCTGATTTAGCTGCTGCTGCTCCTGTTACTAAGTATGTAACAGTAGTACGTGACTTTGTTGTGGCTGCTGATGATGGTAGCGACAATAACAAGGTTTACTGGTCTGACATTAACGATGAAACTGACTGGACTCCGGGTGCTGCTAGTCAATCAGATACGCAGATTCTTCCTGATGGTGGAGATATTACAGGTCTAGCAGGTGGTGAGACTGGCTTAATCTTCATGGAACGAGCTATCTATCGTATGACTTACGTAGGTTCTCCGTTTTTCTTCCAATTTGACGCTATTTCTCGCACATTAGGCTGCTCTACTAACGGTTCTATCGCTCAATTCGGTGGAATTACGTACTTTTTATCGGATGATGGCTTTTATGCCTGTGATGGACAGAGCACTAAGAGTATTGGTGCTGAAAAAGTAAATCGTTGGTTCTTTGATAACGCTATTCCTAGTGAAATACGTATATCGATGAGTGCTACGGTTGATCCAGTACGTAAGTTAATTGCATGGAACTTTAAAAATACGTTTGGTAGTCGTTATTTGCTGATGTATTCCATTGATTTAGGTCGTTGGAGCTATGCAGAGACTACTGCTACGTCAGTTGCGTATGGTCTAACTCCTAGTGCTACGTTAGAGCAGCTTGATATTTACTTTCTTGATGCTACAAGAACTGGAACGTACACACAAAGTGGAAATACTGTTACTGTTAATGTAACAGATCATGGATTAGAGACTAATGGTCAAATGAGGTTTGATGCAACGTCTGGTGCTGGTGTAGATGGGACATTTGCAGTTACTAGAGTTAATGCTAACTCGTTTACATTCCAAGCTGCGGCAAGTGCAACTATAACCAGTTCAAACTGCACAATAACATTTCCTAATCTTGATCTTACGTCAGAAGATATACCGTTAGATTCTCGTGTTTGGGCTGGTGGGATACTTATCTTTATGGGTGTTACAGGACAAAAGATTATCTCTTTCTCAGGTCAGTTTAAACCTGCTGCTATAACGTCAGGTGATATAGATGTGGGTAGGTCTGTTATCACATTTGCTAGACCAGTCATTGACAATGGAACTGGTACTGTATCGGTGGCTAGTAGAGAACTGCTAGAAGATGGTATTTCGTTTAGTTCACCAGTAGCGGCTAATAGTGAAGGTGGAGTTCCTTTACGGTCTGCTGGTCGTTATCATAGGATTAAGATGAGTCCTACTAGTACGTCATGGAAAACGGCAGTAGCGACTGAAATAGAGATTGTTGGACAGGGTGCTCGATGACTCAGTTCCGCTCATTACCTATTGCTGGTGCTGATGTTCGTTCTGTGGCTGATGTTGTTAGAGGTCTTATGGACGGTAAATCTAACAATACTGGCTCCATTACACTAGCGACAGGAAACGCTACTACGACTACGTTATACGACGAGCGTATAGGCTACGACAGCCTTATTTTCTTAGTTCCTATATCTGCTGCTGCTAATGTTGATACGGCTCCTTATGGGGAGTTTACTCGTAATACAAGCCAGACTGTAAGTTCAGCAAATACTCCTGCTGCAATTGAATTTGATACTACTGAAGAATCTAATGGTGTTTATCTTTCTAACAATAGTCGGTTAAATGTTAGAAATGCTGGCGTTTATAACGTGCAGTTTTCTATTCAATTAGCTAGTCTTGATAATGCTCTGCAATATGCTGATGTTTGGTTTAGAAAGAATGGTGTAGATGTTGTTAGAAGTGCAAGTAGATTTGACTTGCCTATTAGAAAATCATCTACTGATCCTAGTCATGTAATTGGAACGGTAAATATATTTATTGATCTTGCTGCTAATGATTATGTAGAAATTGCTGGGTTAGTATCGTCAACCAATGTATCGTTAATTAGTTATGCGGCATCAACAACTCCGGCTAGACCAGTAATACCTGCTGTTATTGTGACGGTAAATTATATTTCTCCTAATGCTTCATCTAATATATATGTATCTAATAGAACGCAAGGAAGTGCTACTTTGAATCATTGGGCTAATAGTACGGCAGACAAGACGTATGGCTACATTGTGGTGGGCTAATGGAGTATCGATATATTGCTCCACAGGAACTACGTAATTGGTGGTCTAGCGTTAAGTTAGGCTTAGAGAAGATTAAAAGTAGGAGTCCAGAAAACTGGATAGTTGAGGATGTATATACGGACTGTTTTAACCAAAAGAGTCTGTTATTTGTGCTGATAGAGAACAACCATTACGCTGGATTCTTTGTTTTACAGCCACAAGGCGAAACAATGCATTTATGGGCTGCTTATTCGTTAGAAAATAGTTATGATGTTGTCGAAAATGCCTTAAAATACATAAAGGGCATGGCTGCTGAAGCTAACGTCAAATACATAACATTTTCTAGCCATAGGCGAGGTTGGGCTAAAAGGGCGGCTAGTTATGGATTCCGTCCGAAACAATGGATTTGTGAGGTGTAATTATGGGTGGTGGCGGCGGTAGTCAAAAAAGTACAACAACGACGAGTATTGATCCTCGTATAGCTCCGTATGTTGAATTTGCCTTAAAAGAAGGTCAGCGACTTTATCAAGGTGCTGGTCCTAAATTCTTTGAAGGGCAGAACTATGTCTCTCCTTCAGAGGCTACTCAACAATCGCTTCAAATGGCTAGGGAACGTGCTCTAGGCGGTTCTCCACTCATTAAGGCTGCACAACAAGAGACACTAGATACAATCGCAGGAAAGGGCGTTAATCCATTCCTAGCGGGTGCTTTAGAGCAGACGAATCGATTAGCTGGTGAGCAGTACAACAAAAACATTCAAGGTTTACAGTCTCAGGCTTCCTCTGCTGGTCGTTATGGCTCTAGTGCTATGGGTCAACAAGCAGGTCAAGCTCAGGACATCTTTGCTCGTGCTCTAGCGGAACAAGGCGGTCAGTTGGCTTATGGTTCTGCTGAGGCTGAACGTGCTCGTCAAATGGCTGCGGTTAATGCTGCCCCCGGAATGGCTAATGCTGATTACTTTGATATTAATCAGTTATTGAAAGTTGGTCAGGCTGGTGAAAGCTACGATTTATCTAAATTGCAAGCTGATATGAATCGCTTTAACTACGAGCAGAACTTGCCACAAATGAAACTAAGCAATTATGCGAATCTGTTTTCTAATGTTCCTCAAGGAAGTCAGACTACGCAGACTGCTACGCCGACAGGAGGCAAATAATGGGTGATCCAATTACTACAGGAATTTTAGTGGGTGCGGCTATGGGCGGCGGTGGTGCTGCACTTAAAGGCGATGATCCACTTAAAGGAGCATTAATTGGTGGTGCTACTGGCGGTATTGGTGGTGGATTAGCTGGTAGTTTTGGTGGTGCTGCTGGTGCTGGCGGTGGTTTTACTGGTGGTGGATATGGGAGTGTTGGACCGAGTGGTTTTAGCGCATTAAGTGGTAGTGCTGCTCCTGCTGCTAGTGGAGGAATGTTTAGTGGTATGTCTATGCCATCTACTATAACTGGTCTTGGTAAAGATATAAGTGCTTTAAATACATTTATGAATCAAAACCCTGTTACTACGCGATTAGGTATGGAGACTGCTAGTAGTTTGATGCAAGAACCACAAGTTCAATACGCTCAACCCGGTCAAGTTCAACGTGGTCAGATTCAGCCAATGGATTACATGAGCCTACTGAATCCACAAGGTCAGTATGTTCAACAACCAATTTCTTTGCTATAGGTGAAATATGGCAATTTCTGATTATTTAAGTTACCTAAACCCAGCGAATCTTAATGTATTCGGCATAGAAAACTCTGCGTATTCTGGTCTTTTAGAACCACAAGATGCGGCTGCATTATCTAAACGATCTAACATTGCTGGTCTATTAGGAACTGCTGCGGCTATTGCTCAAGGCATGGGTTCACAAGGTCCTAGACGTTCTGCTACACAGAATATATTGAGTGCATTAGGTACTGGTTATGGTGCTGCTGGACAAGCGTATCAAGGCGGTATTGAGCAAATGGTTAATGCTCAGAAGTTAGCTCAAATGAAGTTGCAAATGCAGCAAAATACAGCTACGCAGCAATCTATTACCAATATGCTAAATGATCCTGCTATTGCTAATGATCCACTAGCTATTGCATACATTCGTAGTAACCCTGCTGATGCTATTAAAGAATACGCACAACAGAAGGCGTTCCAGAGAGAGCGTGAAGCTACTAGACAATCTATGTTTGGTACTCAACCTGCTCCGGCTCAAGGTGGTCAAGTTGAAGGTGCTGCATTGCCAACACAAGGAGCGCAAGGTAATTCAGAGATAGCCATGCTAGAGCAACAGATTCAGAATACGATGGCTGATGCTGCTGCTTATGGTGCTCGTCGTGATCCTGCTAAACAAGAGGCTGCATTGCGTTCAGTTGAGAAATTACGTGAACGTCAGGCTAATCTATTGGTTGGTGATGTTGATATTCGTGATCGTATTAAAAATGCTCCAGATACATATAAGCCGCAATATAAGACTATTGCAGATTTAAAAGAAACTGGTGTTCTTAAAGGTAAAGAATTACTCGATGCTATTCAGAAGGTTGATACTGCTGTATTAGAGTCTGGTAAACAATATCGCTACGATGGAATTACTGGTCAATATGCGTATCAAACGTTTGGTACTAATGATGCAACTAAGTTAAGTCCAGAGCAAAATCGTAATATATTGGCATACGCTAATGCTCCTACTCAGGCAGATCAAACAAAGATTGCTATTGATGCTCAAAAGCTAAAGTTTGAAACTGGTACTGCTCCTGCATTACCTATGTCTCGTGAACAGTTTATACAAGGTCAGGTAGCTGCTCCTGCTGTTCCTATGGAAGGTCAAACTGCACCACGTATTAGAGGTCCATTAGAGCCAATGGCACAGCCTCCTGCTCCTATGGTTGCTCCAGAATTGCAACGTGCTGCTGAAGTTCCTGTTGTTCAACCACAAGCAGTTCAGCCACCAGTAGTAGCGCCAACTATTAGACAGCCACAGGTTCAGCCACAAGCAGTTGCTCCTACTATTAGGCAGCCACAAGCTGTTGTTCCTAGTGTTCAGCCACAAGCACCACAAGCTCCAGCACCACAAGCTCCAAAAGCAAAGCCAGTAGTTGATATTGGTAAAGTAACCCCATTAGTAAAGCAGCCTGATGCAAAAGTTCCTCCAAGAGAGAAACAAAAGATAATCGCTGCTCAACCTGCAACAATTGGGTTAGTAAACTATACGGTAACTCAGCTTGTTGACGCTAGAGATGCTGCTCAGGCATTGCTTAATAACTCAAAAGAACTAAAAGCTATTTCTGGATTAAGTGGACCTGCAATGGCTAGAGTGCCGGGTACTGATGCTTTTACTGGTGCTGCAAAGTTAGAAAACCTGCAAACACGTTCATTTGTTAGTGAAATTCAGAAAATGAGAGCTGCATCTCCTACTGGTGGTGCTGTTGGTAGTGTTACTGAAAAAGAAATGGGTGCATTGTCTAATATTCAAGCATCATTGAAAGCAGGTTTAAAAGAAGATGTACTTAAAAAGCAATTACAGCAATATATTAATAGTGCTAATCGTGCATTAAAGACTATTCCTAACGAATATGCTCGTACCTATGGATATAACGGTGAGTTTGACGATATTCTAAAAGGTGGAGTTGTACAACAGCAGCCAAGTGCATTACCCAAAGGCGTAACGGTAAAGAGGAAATAAATGGCTAAGTTTACATACGATGTCAATATTCCCGGCTATGACGATACATTTGAAGTTAGTTCACCCACAGAACTTACAGATCAACAAGCCTATGAGTATGCGCTTCAATCAATTCCTCCTAGAACTATTGGGCAGGAAGTACAGCGTGGTTTAGGTATTGCGGCTAGAGGTCTTACTCCTGTGGCTACTGGTGCTGCTATGGGTGCTCCATTTGGTCCTGTAGGTGTTATGGCTGGTACATTGGCTTTACCTGCTGCTGAATTAGCTACACAAGCTGCTAATGTCGTATTACCGCAACAATATCAAATACCATCTCCTGTTGGTGCTGTAGAGAATTTAATGACTCGTATTGGTCTGCCACAAGCAGAAACAACGGCTGAACGTATGGGTCAAGCTGCTGTCGGTGCTTTAGGTGGTGCTGGAAGTCAAATTGCTGGTGCTGCTAGATTGGCTAAAACAGCAACTACTGATTTAGGTCGTCGTATATCAGAAATGTTATCTCAGGCTCCGGGTAGGCAATTAGCTGCTGCTGCTCCTGCTGCGGTTGCTGCTCAGGGTGTAGGTGAGGAGTTTGGTCCGTTAGCTGGTGCTGCTGCTGGTATGGCTGTTGGTGCTCCGTTTGGTGTTGGTGGTCGTCCTAGAGTTGGTCCTACTGCTGAAGATTTGGCTACTAAGTCTAGTCAATTGTTTGAACGAGCTAAAGAATCTGGCGTAATGTTTAATGCTCCTAAGTTTGCAAACAAGATGACAGGCGTTATGAATAGCCTAAGAGATGAAGGCTATGAAGCTGGTACTGCATATCCAAAACTAGATATTGCACTTAATCGATTGACTGATCCAACTACTCCTAAAGATTTCACAGGTCTTTCTAACTTACGTAAAACCATTCAATCTGCTCAAGCAAGTATTGATCCAACAGAAAAACGTTTAGCTACAATATTAAAAGATCAGTTTGATGAGTATGTTTCTAGTGCTCCTAGTAGCGATATTCTTGGAGCAAATACTAAAACTGGTACAGAACTATGGAAACAAGCTAGAGGCGAATATTCTAAGCTGATGAAAGCTGACGTATTTGAAACTATGCTTAAAAACGCTAAACTTGATCCAAGTAAATTTACGGCTTCTGGTGCTGAAAACTCTATGGCTCAACAGCTTCGTCAGTTAGCTAAAAATGACAAGAAAATGCGGTTATTTACTAAGGCTGAACAAGCTGAAATTACTGCTGCTGCTAAAGGTACAACTGCTCAAAATCTCTTAAAGTTCTTTGGTAGGTTTGCTCCTACTGGACCTATAACTTTATATGGTGGAATTGGGGCTAGTGCTGTTGAGCCTATTGTTGCTGGAGTAATGACTGGTGGTGCAGCAGCAAGAATGGGTGCTACTGCACTTCGTAGGCAATCTATAGAGCGTCTTGCTGACATGATGCGTTTAGGTGCTCCAGTTCCAAGAGAAATGCCTGTTTCAGCAATTACTGGTGGTAGAGGTTTAATATCTCCTCAGGTTCCATTGGATGTAACTTCTGAGCAACTTCAACAGATATATGGACAATAATTATGGCAAAGAACAAGATTAGTGAATACAGCGCCACAGCATCCAATAATACAGATATTGGAGGCATTAACATTTCGGAAGGGTGTGCCCCAAGCGGAATAAATAACGCTATTCGGGAACTAATGGCACAGCTTAAAGATCAGCAAGCTGGTACTGATGCTGATGGATTTGTCGTAGGTGGTGCATTTACTTCCTCTGGTGGTGCTGTATTTAGTTCAGGTACGACATTCTCTGGCTCTGTAGTAATGAGCAGTACCGTGACCATGAGTGGAACTAACAATATTGGTAATACGACAAGTTCTACTATTCTTAGTGGTTCAGTTACTCAGACTAGCGGCTCTGTATTGTATTTAGATGCTGCTGCTACGACTTCTGCTGCTCCTCCTTTATCGTGGAGTGGTGATACGAATACAGGTATCTACCGTCCTGCTGCTGATACGTTAGCGTTAGTTACTGGTGGTACAGATCGACTAAGAATTGGCTCTACTGGCATCGTTAATGTTGGTGGTGCTGTAGTTATTGGCTCTGGTGATGCTACTACGTCAGTTGCAGGAAGTATATTGCGTGGTCCTAGTAGTGCAGGAACGAATATAGCTGGTGGCGACATTGAGATTCAAGCAGGTAACGGTACTGGTACTGGTGGTTCTGGAAACATTGTTTTAAAGACTGCTGATGTAGGCTCATCAGGTTCTACGGCTAATACGCTAACTCAGCGTTTGCTGATTACTCCTAAAGGTGGCTTTTCGTTTGGTGGTGGTGCGACTAGCTACGGTACAGCAGGTCAGGTTTTAAAGTCTAACGGTGATGCTCCTCCTACTTTTGGTGATAGTGGACCTACTGCACTAACTGTTCAAACTGCATCGGGCACTGCGGTTGACTTTACTGGTATACCAGCTACAGCTAAAAAAATTACAGTCATGTTTAATGGATTATATCCAGCTTCAAACTCTACTGTAGTTGTACGACTTGGAACGTCAAGTGCGTTTGAAGATAGTTCATATCTTGGGGCAATAGTAGGTAATGCTGCTGGAGCTACCGTTCAATTTAGCTCAGGATTTAATATTGCAAATGGAATATTAAATGCAACTATTCCTCTTTATGGAATACTTACACTTTGCAATTTAACTGGTAATACGTGGGTTGCAACTGTCAATTCTGGTAGAACTGATACTGCTGCGGCTTCTTATGGAGCAGGTAGTAAAACTTTATCAGGTGCTTTGTCGCAAATTAGATTTACAACTACAGGCGGTACGGTTTCTTTTACTGGTGGCTCAATAAACATTATTTACGAGTAATCATGGATAAAGTACAACTTACCGATGAGCAAATTGACCAGATTGCTGAGAAAGCTGCTGAAGTTGCTTTTAAAAAGATTTACGAAGAAGTAGGTCGGTCAGTTGTTAAAAAGATATTCTGGATAGTAGGTGCTGGTGCTCTAGGTTTAATGTTCTGGATGGCTGGTAACGGTCAACTGCCTAAATAGATGTGGACCCACTTACACTTCTAGCGTTAGCTAATGCTGCTGTAGCGGCTGTAAAGAAGGGTTGTCAGTTATACAAAGATATTAAAGGTGCAGCAGGTGATGTAAAGGAAGTATTAGACGATCTAAAGACTCAGTTTCAAAAGATACCTAATCCTTCTAATGCACAGAAGATTCAGTATAACGAGGAAGTAGCTAGGATTCAGGAGATAGCTAAGGCTGATCCTAACGATGTATTTACCGATATTGGTAATCAATTAGGTGCGTTATTAGATGCACAAGATCAGCTAGGTAAGGCTTTATTAGCAGAAGAAATACAGATTAAGACTGCCTATAAAGGTGAAGAATCAGTAGGTCGCAGAGCATTACGTAAGATTATTATTGAAGCTAGAGTTGACTCAATGATGGCTGAGTTACGTGAAATGATGGTTTATCAGGCTCCTCAAGAATTGGGGTCACTTTGGCATAAATATGAAAAGACAGTAGAGAAGATTGTTGCAGAACAGGAAATTGCTCACGCTGAAGAACTTAGATTGGCTAATATAGCAAAATGCCAACGGGAAAATATAAGAAGAAGAATAAAGAAGCAAATGACATCGGTAATCGCGGTGCTGTTCATAACGTGTTGGTTTCTATGGCTAATGATAATGATAAGAATGAGCGAGACGTACCGTGGAGCCTCCTCATCGCCGTGGTGGTCTTGTGTCTTGTGTTAGTGATTGCATTGCCTGTTATGGGGCTAATGTATATGGATATGAACAATGCGACTAATGCTGCTATCGTTGAAATAGATCGTATGAGAAGAATACGCAACTTAATGCTGCGTGAACTTGAGGATAAAAATGCTAACTCTGAGTCAATTAAAACAACTCCTACCCAAGAATCCCTACGTTGAACATTGGCATCATGCGCTAGAACAACTATTCCCCGATTACGATATTAATACGCCTAAACGTATGGCTGCTTTTATCGCTCAATGCGCTCATGAGTCTGGTGGATTTATGGTTCTTAAAGAGAATCTAAACTATAAGGCTGCGACTCTCCGTAAGATATTCCCTAAGTATTTCCCTAACGATCAGATAGCGAATGATTACGCATCTCGTCCTAATAAGCAAGTTGCCATAGCGTCTAAGGTTTACGCTAACCGTATGGGTAATGGTGATGAGGCTAGTCAAGAGGGGTGGAAATTTTGCGGACGAGGATTAATTCAGTTGACCGGCAAGTCTAATTATCAAGCCTTTGCAGACTCGTTAGAGATGGATATTAACGATGTGCCTGAGTATCTGGCTACGTTTGAAGGTGCTGCTCAGTCTGCTTGCTGGTTTTGGGAGACGAATAAGCTCAATCAATGGGCTGATGCTGGTGACATTCTTACATTAACTAAGCGCATTAATGGGGGCACAATTGGACTCGAAGATCGTATCAAACATTACAACCATGCTCTGCATGTGCTTGGTGCTTAGTGCTTGTCAGGATCGCTTTAGATACCCTTGCCAAGACCCGGCTAATTGGGAAAATAAGGAATGTAAGCCTCCTATATGTACGGCTACACAAACCTGCCCTGATGACATAATTAAACCTGAGAAGGTGGCTAAATGAACGAAGAAAGTCTAAATGCTTGGCTAAAGTTTGCCATTGGTATCTGCTTTTGCATGATCCTAATGATGATGGCTAGCTTGTCTATGTATAGTGTTGTATTTGTGACACAGCCTATGAGCGGTATGGCTCCTGCGGATAAGCAGTTCTTCCTATTGCTATCCGATATGTCTAAGTACATTCTCGGTGCATTGGCTACGTTGATCGCTGTTAAAGGTAAGGATGCATTGCCTCAGTTCGTACCACCACCATCAAGCATAGAGAAACAGGCTGAGCCTCCTAAGCCTATAGTGACAACGACTACGACTGTAGTGCGTCAAGAACCATCGTTAGAGCCTTTATCGTCTGCTGTATCTGTTGGTTTTGGCGGTAAACCTGCTCCACCTGCTGCACCACAACCGGAGATTTAATATGAAATCATTGATTGCACTTATTGCGTTTGTTCCACTTATTGCGTTTGCTGGCGGTGAAATGAAGAAAGTCTGTCATCAGGAAAAAGGTAAGGAAGTATGTAAGACAATTAAGGTTCATAAGAAATTAGAAGGTACTAAGGTTCCTACTAAATGAATCCGTACTTCATTGCTGGAACCGTCCTAGCCGTGGTCTGTGCCTATGGTACAGGTCATTGGCAAGGTGATGAGGCAGGTCAGGCTAAGGTTCAAGCGCAATGGGATAAAGAGAAGGCTAAATTAGCTGAGGAATATGCTGCTAATGTGGCTTTAATGCGGGAAAAAGAACAGGTAATGCAAGGTAATGCAGACAAGCTACGAGAGGATAAAAACCGTGAACTTAGAGAAGTTAATGCTCGTAATACCGCTTTGCTTAACAGCTTGCAGCACCGTCCCAACCGCACCGAGAGTAGTGGAGTGCCCACGACTGCCAGCAATGGAAAAGACGGTTGTACCGGAAAAGAGCTTTACCGAGAGGATGGGGCTGTTCTTATCGGGATCGCTAGAGAAGCAGACGAACTCAGAGCCAGCCTCAAACAATGCTACAGCCAATACGAAGCAGCCAGACAAGCCTTAATTAAATAATGTCATCATTTTAATATTGTAATTTATATCACTTGTGGTATATGCTCTGATACTTAGTAACAACTTATTAAAGTAATGGCTACTAAGAAAATCCCTGATGACTGCATGCCAGCGTGTATTAGCTGTGCTTTCTATACTTGCGAACCTAAAGATGACTTAGGTTATTGCAACCGATACCCACCTACGTTAATGGAAATAGAAGGTAACTTTGAGAGTTGCTTTCCTGTGACTGAGCGTACCGATTGGTGTGGTGAATTTATTCGTAAGGTGAACTAATGTCTGTTAAATTGACTGATGAAGAATTTATGGGTTTTTGGGATAAATTCGGTAGCGCAAATGAAGTAAGCAAAGCGTCAGGAATGAGTCTTAGAGGCGTTAATGCCAGACGAAGAAAACTAGAGGGTAAAACTGGTCAAATACTTGCTGGCATTAGCCCAAGAAGTCCAGATTTTAAAGTTATGTATGCTGGTAATGGGATTAGAACTAAGGTAGAGCTAGAAAATGGTGTGATTATGGTGGCTTCAGATTGCCATTATTATCCTGGAATTATATCAACGGCTCATAAGGCTTTCGTTAAGTTAATACCTGAATTAAAGCCGAAGATGATCGTTATGAACGGAGACGTTTTTGATGGAAGTTCAATTTCACGCCATGATCCGATAGGTTGGCAATCATTGCCTAGCGTAAAACAAGAACTAGAAGCGTGTTCAGACCGTCTATACGAGATTGAGAGCGCATCTAAGAGTGCCAAGCTACATTGGACATGGGGTAATCACGATCTGCGCTTTAACACTCGTCTAGCGTCTCAGGTAGGGACTGCATTTGAAGGCGTTAAAGGGATGAATCTAACGGATCACTTTCCTCGATGGAAGTTCTCTACGTCATTAATGGTCAACGAGCATACAATGATTAAGCATCGTTATCATAATGGCATCCATGCGGTATATAACAATGTTTTAAAATCAGGAGTCTCGTTTGTCACTGGTCATTTGCACTCATTAAAGATTACTCCGTGGACAGATATGAGTGCTCAGAAAACAAGATACGGTGTAGATACAGGCACTATGGCTAACTTAGATGATCCTGCGTTTGATTATGCGGAGGATAACCCTAAGAACTGGCGGTCAGGTTTTGCTGTTCTCACCTTTTGGGAGGGAAAGCTCATGCCTCCAGAACTATGCGAGGTTATCTCCGAGGGTCTAGTGTACTTCAGAGGTCAGGTGATTGAGGTTCCTTGACGAAGATACCACCTGCGTTCATGTGTCCTTTACGATCTTTAATCTCATCGTAAGCAGACTTTAAACAATGGGTTAGATCGACATTCTCAAGAGCAGCAACATTAATGAGACATACAAGAACGTCGCCAAGTCCATCAATAATGTCTGCGCGATTTCTGTTGATAAGAGCTGTGTGTAGTTCATGCATCTCCTCTTGGGCTTTGCGATATTGAGCTACTGATGTGCTATTCGGGATGATTCCTCTGGCTTCACTCCACCGAATAACGTCTAGTTCTATTAAATTCCAACTCATTCACCCTTCTCCTTTAGATAGTTCATCATTTCAGCGTTCATTTTAGCTTGCGCCCATTTCTGTGGTCCTGATAGCTGCATTAACGCCAGTGAGAATTGCACGAAGTTTTGTAGTTTCTCTAACTCTAGCTCGTCCACTTCTCCGTTACGGATACCGTTTAATACTGCTGATATACCTTTGCGGTTGCCATCGATAACGGCTTGCCAGTCATAATCTATTTTTTTCTTCATTATTATTGTCCGAAGTTTGTATATCTTTTCCAGCCATCGGTGTACACGTGTGTATCTCTGCTGGATTAACTTCACCACAACGCTCACAAGGCTCGGTATAGTTAGGCTTACCACCTGAATACGTTTTAACCCACGGTTCAGTCATGCTGCTCTCCGATATAGTTTTTCCATAATAGTTTTCACATCAGCAACTCTGCCAGACTTATTTGTGTATATGCTTTGAGTCTTACGCTCAGAGCATGGCTGACACATCCATCGACCACTAGTCTTAGTCTTGCGGAAAGTGCCACCTTCTACTTCTCTAGTTGATTGGCAATTAGTGCAGAAACGTGTTGTCATTTACATATTCTTTCTTTAGCTTCTTTAAGACTAGAGTTCATTAGCCAAGCAGAGCATTGAGAATCGATTGTAAAGGCATTTTTACCGTCTCTAAAGCCAGCGTTATAGGCTGACTGTACTCGGGTAGTAAGAACAGAAGAACACGCCCAGATCGTCGCTAATGC